>Ga0126342_10008890_pt1 | contig 17989 bp, 20 predicted proteins | sample Cyp1metagenome_FD_92528 | JGI IMG/M metagenome (GOLD analysis project Ga0126342, IMG submission 92528) | Coral microbial communities from Lord Howe Island, Old Settlement Bay, Australia - Cyphastrea 1 metagenome | ecosystem: Host-associated > Invertebrates > Cnidaria > Coral ... | reverse complement strand
TATATTATATTTTATTTTATTTTATATTAATATATTATATTATATTTTATTATATATTAATATATTATATTATATAGTATATATTATATATATTATATAGTATATCATATATTATATATAATATATAATATATTATATATTGTATGTTATATATTATATATTATAATTATATATCATATATTATATATTATATATTATATATTATATATTATATATGATATGTAATATATCATATATTTAATATATCATATATTGTATATCATATATATAATATATAATATATTATATTATATATATATATATATTATACCTTCACTATCCTCCAATTTCAATTCCAATGGATTAGAACATCATTTTCCTCTTTAGTTGATGGCCACAGACCGGGATGATATAGGCCATTTTCAGACACAGAATCCGTATTTCAGTTGTTTAAATCCCTAATTGTTCATGGTGAAATCACCAGTATTCATTACTTTGGCTGGTCAAACGCTCAATGCATTTTTTTTGGCTGTGATCAGCACTCCTCCAGCTGAGGCTGATCAACAGTTTCCGCTAGCGCTTCAGCTTCTGGGGCCTGGAGGAGTCAGTAGATAAATACTTAAGACGGTTGAGAGTAAGGTAGTGATGCCAAGACACTGTCATGTAAATCTGCATACGGTGTGCATGCTTATACATATATGTGTATATGTAGTTTGCAAACACGTATGTCTTTATCAATCGTATCCATACATCATATACCCCTCCTGAAGTAGATGGCAGGCAAGCTTGGATCATGCGAAAAATCCCAGGATGATCCACGGACCCAAGGGTAGAATTAGATGAACAGCAAAAACCATCCGCAATAGCACAAGAGTGAACATATGCATACATACGTATCGTCCTTATTACTATTGTTGTTATTGCCATTATTACTATATATTAGTATCATTATCATTATCATCATGATTCATGATATTATTGTTGTTTTCCCCAGGATTCCTCAGCAAATCGATCATTCGGGCCTCTGGAAGCAAAGTTTTTTCGGCCTCTTTGGACGAAACTGCGGCCCTGAGCCAAGGACGTGAGGATGAACTCTCCGGTACTCGAAGATGGCTGGAAAATGGACCGTTTCGATGATTTGTCTATTGAAACCTTCAATGGATTGGTTTAAGGGAAAATCTACAGGAAACCATGGTTTTTACCATCAAATATAGGGGTTTCCTGTGAATTTTCCCATCATCCAATTCCATGAAACCTCCATTGGCTCGATTTTCCCAATGTTTGATGACACCGGATCATGATTTATGGCAACCAAAGGTCGATGGAAAACTTGGAAACCTGGAAACTATGGAGGAAACGTTATCGAAGTAACATCCTGGTGGCACACTTGGCATCTTTTTGGGGGAGTCCAGAAATCACTACCAATCATCTGCAAGCATGTCGGGGGCATGAACCAGCAACTATGGAAAAATATATATATATAGAATGAACTCCAGGATGACCCCCAGGAAAATGGCCATGAACTACATAATGGGAAAAATATGTTGGGGAAAAAATATCGGAATGGGTATCCTGTGTTCAGACAAACTCAATAAATGTTGAATTCTTGTTCTCACAATATGGTGTTCATATGTAATTATGTATATTATACTATATATATATACAGAATACTGTGATTGTCAATTATCAAGAAGCATGACGGAATATCATCCCATTGAATGTTATGCTGGACTGATCCAACATTGGAAGTGGTTCGCATTTGGGGCCATATTGGCCACATCATCTCTAGATCTTACCGTGTCTCAAAGTGAAGCTACAGCTGGGGCCAACAACTCTGGACTTGGCGCTGCTTCGGCAGCTTCGGCAGCTTCGGCAGCTTCGGCGGCAGCTTCGGCTGCTGCGGCTACGGCTGCATCTGCTTCACCGGAGTCTGCCTCTGCCAGCAGCAAAGTCAAGGTGAGAATCAAACTAAGGTCTCAGAACTGGCCGGAAATGTGTTGAAAAGAACTCAAATCCTCAAATCAATCAATGCGGACGCCAAAAGCTTTGCATGTGATTTCCTATCCATAAATGGTTCCCCTTAAAATCGAGAAAAATAGCAGCTTTGGTGGCTTACAGGCTTGTGCATGGTTTCTGACTAGGGCCGTCAAGGCAACAATGAATTCAGCTTGCCTCGGGGTGCAGCAATGTGCTTTCCTCCTGATCTTGTGGAGCTTGACTTGCTCCACAGTTGGATAAAGGGGGAATCTACGGAGAAAAAACAAGATTTTGTGGAAAGAAGTGTGGGTTCCTGATGTTCTGCCCCTAAGCCAGCCCAGTGAATGGCTCAGTGTGGCTCAAAAAACGGGGACGTTTTAGGGTGGCCAAATGATTGGCCCATGCTTAGTGTGAAACCATCCAATGTCAAATCATCAAGAATCTTTTGAGGGATCATCGGCTCCTCTTCTGGAGTCTCTTTTTCTCCAGCGTCAGGGTCACTTTCACCACTTTCCGCAGCCTCCTCCAAATGCACAAGCCATGGCGCCTCCTTTTGTCATCATGTTTATGGCTATGAGGTCAAAACCCTGGCACCCTGGTGTCGCACACAGTTGGTAGTTGTGAATGGTTTGACCAATCATACCATAAATACGTGAGTCATCGTGAGTCCATACGCCTATCCCGCCAGATCACCGCCGGCCGCTTGCTGCCTGTCGCGGGGTCTCTTTGCCCTCGACTTCCTGCCTGCCAGGATGATGCTAATGGGGGGAAGATTTCCACATAGGATGGAATGGGGTTTCAGACTTTAAAAAACAACTCCATATCTTGGACTGTTGGTTGAGGAAACGTGCCTGATATAGTATTTTTCTGGACTGACCCTTTGAAGCCCCAGCTGAAGCGAGCCTAAGATGTGGTGAAAAACTGAACATGTTCAACATCCGCTGGTGATTCATCCCCTAAAAATGGCCAGGTGCTCCCTAGTAAGACATGTGGTTTTTGTTGGGATTTGTTGGTCCAATGCTCAAGCGCTTCTGTCCAAAAATAGGGTACCCCCACCCCAATCCACCGGCGAATCCCCAATTTTGAGGCAAACCTTCAACACCCCCATTGTAGGGTCCCTTAAATATGGGGCCCCTACATCCCCTACATCCACCATGGTTGGAAGCTGTAAACATGTGTCAACCATCGAAAAGGCTTTATGGGATTCGTGGAACCCCCAAACATCAACTATCTCAAGCCCCCAAAAAAGATGTCAAAAAGTGTGCCACCGGGATGATGCTTCGATGATCTGTTCCCCTTAAGCAAACCTCCCCGTTGAGTCCCTGACTTCGGCGTGGGTGGTGCTTTGGGTGTCGCCGGGCCCATGGGCGGTTCCGGTGGTGCGAGGTCAGAGTGGGGGACCATCTCGGCCTGGGTCAAGAGTGACAGGGCACCTGGTTACCCTCTGGTAATTTAACATAGCTATTGAACATGACCATTTATAGTGGATTTACCCATGAAAAATGGTGATTTTCCATAGTTATGTTAGTTTACCAGAGGGTATAACATATATATATATAAAATAATTATCGGAAAGTTAAAACCACTACACTGTAACATACTGTAACCATAATATCTTGTCAGCTTATTGGTCTGAAGTCGAAGAAAGAATGATTCAGAGAAGGATTCACAGGATTGTTGCCTTCCAAGACTGTGGATTCGATGCCAAATCTTGGTACTCCTACCGTTCCGTCTGTTTTTTCAGGTCTTATAAAGGTCATTGCATGTTCCCTTCCATCCTTCATCATCCTTCAATTCATTGTGCTACTCTAATAAACGTCAAAGTGGCTATGTGTCAAAACCTGTACCCCTGGTTTTCACACCAAAATACAGTAGCTGCTATAACTGGATGTTCATCCCCTAAAATATGCTGTTTTTTTTTTAATGGTATATAGCTGTAGTTCCATCCCCACAAAGGTTAAATAGTTGTTCTTGGGTACCCAGTGATTGCAGGTTACAAGATCATTCTTGTAGGAGTGTAGGTTTGGATCCCCTTTGGTAGCTGGACCCAGCCCTTAAGATGCAGACTCCTCCAGCCGCATGGCGCAAGGGGTCCACATACCTTCGGAACTCACCGACTTTGGGGCATAGCCGGTATGGACCCCGCGCCGCACCCGGGATCATTGGTGAAGAATCAGGAACTGTTGGGTTAAGGAGTTGGGATAAAGTTTTTTTTTTGCGCACCGAAACTCATAAGTAATTTCCAATATTCCCTTTATGATACTCTCCATCAATCATGAGCAACTACTAACCAAGACATGGAGTGCAGGAGAATTTTGAAACCACAGGAATTTCGTGCATGGCAGTACTGTTTGGATCTCCAGAATAGACTTTATGATCACCTGCTGCCATAATATCGCCACCAACCAGCCGATCAATGGTTGCTCTCATGGCGATCCAAGCTGGCAATTATCCTAAGATCCCCAATTTGCAGATGATGTTCCACTATCATAAAATCTAGTTCATCATTTCATCATTGAACGTTGGGATTCTTCCAGATGCTGTTCCAATGGTTTATCATTTGGGGATGAGACAAAAACCTAAGGGCCTAAGTAGGGGATGAACATTCATAAAAACCAGCTACTTTCCTGTCAAACTACCAAGGTTCTGATCTCATCAGCATCCCCCATCAGCTGAAGTCCCCGGCTTGGGCGTGGCTTGAGCCGCATCCCACAGCCCGGGCTGCCCGGGCGCCGGCTGCGAAGCTGTAGGCGGCTCGGGTCCTGCGGAATCAGGTGTCTACGTTGCGACACAACCAGCATGCGGATGGTGATGGTGATGTCGTGGTCGCCCTGGCCATCATAATCAAATGTCAAAAGTATGACGTCTGGTTCTTCCCTTTTTCCCATGTTCCCCCTCTTCTTCCTCCTCCTCCTCCTCCTCCTCGTCTTCTTCTTCGTCTTCTTCTTCTTCTTCTTCTTCTTTGTGATGATCATAGTGATGGTGGAGATTGTCAAATGATAAGAAAGTGGAGCACAACTGCGAATAGACGAAGGAAGGGCGTGCACAAGACTATACAGCTCGAGCACAGGACTATACAGCTCCAGTTGGCCAAATAGCTGCAAAAGTAAAGTCGCCAAAAATCAATCAATGGAACAAGAATGGTCACCCTCCAAGTATGAAAGCTGTCAACTTTTCCCATAAGCAAATGGGGGTTTCCATAAATGGGGGTACCCCAAAATGGATGGTTTATAAGGGAAAATTCAATTAAAGTGGATGATTTAGGGGTGCCCCCATTTATGGAAACCCTCAAATAGCAACTTGCAGCAACTCCTGTTTTCTCCGGGCGGGGCGATGGCTCTCGGGGCGGCTTTCGGGGCGATGGCTCTTGGCGCTCTCGACGTGGCGCTTCTGCTTGTGGCTCTCTCTTGGCCTCGGAAGTCTGAGAATTTTCGCTTCAAGAACCATTGATCAGTAGGTTTTAAATGGAATATAAGTAGGTTATAAATGGAATATAAATGGCTGCTATAAATGGTTATAAATGGTTTTTTTAATGGCTGCTATAACATCAAAAAGCCATTTAAAAAAACCATGGGTTTGATAAAGAGACCAGATCTAATGCTGTTACCTGATCCATGGATCTGAAAATCCAAGTGGATCCCATGATTAGACAGGGAAAATGCCTGGTCTTCTATGGAAATGAATGGATTTCACCCATAGAACTCAAGAATGGGACAGGAGACTCTAGGACACTTTCCTTTTATATGATGGGTTTTCCTTCTGACATCGACCATCAAGTGTGGGTAACTTTTTTTGCTGGTCGGATCTTTCAGTGGTTCAATGCCATGTTGCTTGTGTCAGCCGCAATTTTCTCGCTGAATCAATCCCCATCTTGCGTTCTCAGGGTTTGGCTGGCTAATTTTAGTGACTATTGGTGGTCAACCAGCCATGTTCTTCAGGTGTATCATTGGAATCTCCATATGGCCCATTGCTGCTGGCCAAATATCTCCACTTCTGCTTCTCAAATCAGATTTGTTTCTTCGCGAAAGCACCGTTTCCATTGGTACAATCCCCATGTTTGATAGTAAAAAACCAAATCGTGATGAGTTAATCCCCATGGTTTGGTAGTTTCACTCGCCCTTGTTTGGCAAATTCATCCACTTTTCATGGCTAAAGCCAGCTCAAGCCCCCCAGCCGGCTTGGTCTGCCAGGGCAAAGGTCCAGTCCAGGCTGTTGCGTTGGCGCCATACCTGAAAACATTACCAACATGGGGATACCAAAAGAATTCGTTTGAATCAAAGTTGAGTAAACTGGGGCATCTTCCAAGGGCTCATTTTCCGGCTCTTCCAATTTGTTTATGATTATGAAATCTTAACCCAAACTTTGATAGCACAAATGTAGTATCAAAGTCACCAAGCAAAACCCACGTCTCAGCTGGCGGAACCAGGTTCCAAACTGCAGCCAGTACGGTGTGCCATTGCGCGAGTCCAGGAAGAAGACCATCTTAGAGGCGAGGCATGGTTTGTTTACTGCTGAGGCTTCCATGGTTTAACCGACAAATGCAGATCCAAGGACTCCAAGGACCAAAACATGGAGGTTTCAACAGTTGACCAGTTGACATCCCACGACCGCACGACCGCACCTGGCTTCCAAGAGCTATGGCCTGGCCCAGTCGTTGCGACTCCGCGGCCTGGCGCGATTCTTTGGGACCGGGACCCACGCTAACTACGCGTAACGCGTCAATGGTGAAAACTACATCAGAATTGGTCGGATCAATCGGATTATTGTACCATAACAATGCTACAATGCTAATAATGGTACACCACTATTCATATCATGTTGGATGAGCCCACGCTGATCCAAAATTTCGTGGATCAAGCCACGCAACGTAAATGGTCAATCCCTGTTGAGTTGATGACCATCCGAAGATGGGAAAACAGCGCCAGTTTTAAAATTGGTGGAAGGGGAAGTTTACAAAAAATGATTGGAGTTTTGTATTTCTTTCCCACCCATGAAATGACAAAAGAATATAGAGAATATAGAAGATCCAATTAGTGACTGTTTCTTGGCATTCCCAGCTGCTGTTGGGAAGATCTTCTCCTCCGGTTCTGTAGGTTCCGTAGGCCTCGACACTCCGATGTCTTGACAAAAGCCTTTCCAGTAAACCTGCAAGGTGCCAGACACCATTCCAGCGAGGCGTGGATGGCGTATACAACCATATAAATTGCTAGAGGTGATGGGATTTTATTATATATATACATATATATATATATACATATATGTATATACATATATATATATACATATATATATACATATATATATACATATATATATATATATACATATATATATATATACATATATATACATGTATATATATATATACATATATGTATATATATATATATATATATTACACACAGAACTAAGCACCGACATGAATGGGTACCCTTTGGTAATTTCACATCGCTTCTTTTTGGGGAAAATATGGGATAGTCATCAATAAATTGGTCATTGTGAATTGCCAGCCTGCGAAGAAAGCGTCCATGGGATGATGTTGAGAGGCCTGGCCACTATGACATCCCAAAGATCCCAAGGATACAAGTGGCTTGTTGTCTGTATAATAGTGTAATTATATATTAAAACATTATAAAACATTATAAAACCTTCCATCACACAATTTAGAAGTGGTTCAAAGATGTTCAAAGGATATGCCAAGAGCACCGTACCAGCTCCTTGATCAACAAAGACCGCCTGGCGGTGCAGTGGTGGCTTTCCTATGGAAACTGATTGGTGATTTCGATGACCCGGCGACAGCCGAACGTCGGCAATTGCTGGGGTGGCTGTAGTGGAGGTCTCATCAAACTTGAATTCCCAACCACTCGGCACCTCAGTGTGCATCTTAGTGTGGAGCGCATCTCATCACCGGCTGAATGACATGTTCTCCCTAAAGTGCACTGAAACGCCGCAGAAAACCTCTGGCACTTTGGATATTCACTCGATTTTATTCTGGGAGACCTGTCACTTCTGTTCTCAAGTTGAGGCTAAGGAAACTGCTGGACACAGCGCAGCAATCTGCCGAGGAAATGCACCGGTCCGGATGGAATAATTGTTGGTTGCACTTCTTCGCTAAAGATACGACCCATCTTTTTCGCTAAAGACTCGGCCATCTCCGGCTCTGGTTCAATTGAAACTCAAAAAACGTTTGGGATGGTTTCCAATAATCCCCATTTCCCCATTGTCACCCGTATCTGTGGTTAAAATCCCCATTGTAAAAGTGCCATATTTTTTGTGGTGAAATCATGAGATCCCATCCCACAAAATACGGGTTCCTGACTTAGGTCGTTTGTATTCATGATGGCTCATCATAATCCCCAAGAGACTAGATAGGTTAGATAGGTTCATAACAGTATAAGCAACTCTATATCGCAACCAACCATAGCCAATCAACAATGCTGTATCTTTAATCATTAAATCACACTATTAATCTCCATGTTTGACGTTTCAAGCCCCATTCTGGGATGGTTTTTTTACCACCATCTTTGATGTTTCAACCACATTTGATCCGAAGAAAACTCCATGTTTCGAACGGCTTTCGAGGCATTTTTGCAACGGTGAAACGAAAGCTTCAACCGCTACCCCCATGAGTTTTCCATCCACGGTCTCGCCTTGGCCACCCAAAAATGTCTCAGTTCGGCCGCTGCGAATTGCGCCACAGAGCCCAGCCCGAAGTAACTGGCGAAGCCCTGACGGGGCGACGGAAATCTGCAGAAATCGGTGATCTGTGTGGTGTGTGATTATGATGCGTTGTTTATTTTGTTTATTTATTGGTCTATTGATTTATGTTATCTACTTATTTTATGTGTTTAGTTATTTATTCATTCATTTATTTATTCATTCTTATGATGCGTTGATGATGCGTTGTTTATTTCGTTTATTTATTGGTCTATTGATTTATGTTATCTACTTATTTTATGTGTTTAGTTATTTATTCATTCATTTATTTATTCATTCTTATGATGCGTTGATGATGCGGTGTTTATTTTGTTTATTTATTGGTCTATTGATTTATGTTATCTACTTATTTTATGTGTTTAGTTATTTATTCATTTATTTATTCATTCATTTCTTTATGCATTTACTTATTTATCTATGCATTTATGCGTGTATTATTTTTATTGTCATCATCATTATTATCATTATTTTTGTCAGTAGTAGTAGTAGTAGTAGTAGTAGTCGTGGTGGTGGTGGTGGTGGTAGTAGTAGTAGTAGTCGTAGTAGTAGCAGTAGGAGGAGGAGCAGCAGCAGCAGCAGTATCAGTATCATTATCATTATCTCATTGTCATTGTCATTATCATTATTACTGCTATGAGTATGTGTGGAAGAGATATGTTTATATGATTATATGTATTTAGGTATATCATATCGCAGATAACGAAAAAATGCGCGTGCGGTCTATATGTATATATATATATACATATTTATTTATATATATATATATATTTATTTACTATTATATATCATATGATATCAAGAATTGTGTTGGAACTACAGTGAAGCAAAGGGTTTTGGTCCAACAATCGTGAGCAGGTCAGCAGGTCGTCAGAACTGACAGCCTCCACCACAGCGGGATAGAGCACTGGGAAACGGTTGTAGAGCACCACGTGAAAGATACCTCCCAGTCGATGATTCTTGGGAAACAGTGAAACATCTGGCGTCTGAAAATATTGGAGAAAATCCCCGTTTTTCCAGGGGATTTTCATCACCAGAAATTCCCTTCCAATACATGGGGCTATCCCATGATATCCCCTATTTTCAGAACCCGTGTCAGCGATGATTTCACCAAAACAGTCACCTGCAGCTCCATGTTTACTCGGCGCACTGCTTGACGCATGAGCTGGTTCTGCTGATCCCTGGCACACTGGTCTCAGATGAGAATGGGGCCCATCGTCCTTGCTTTATCAAATGGAAGAACGAAATGGTTCCCAAATTACAGCAGTTTAAAGTTTGACATGTCATGATCGCAGTTGTGATTGCAGTTGGTCAGCTACCCCTATCAAACGCCACTCTTACAAGACATAATGATGGACCGGATGCTTTGACCGGGTATTTTCTGGGTTTACCACATGGCCTTGTCCAAAACCAGAGTACACCCAAGGAAAGCACTGATCAACCGCCATGGTTCCCATTCAAATTGCCATAATTTGGGGATAAATCCGTACTACTTTAAAATTGGTAGGATATCCTCCGCTTTTGGACAAACACATTTCCACTATTCATCAGCTAAATCTATATATGTTTCTGGTTACCTCTCCATTTCGGCCAAGTAAATCCCTACTTTTTGTGGTCAAATGACAATTGTTGATGGCTAACAAGTTGAAATCTAATATGGGGAGTTCCTAGAATTTCTTTATCCCCAAATCAGCACGGGTTTCAACACTCAAATCTACAGAATAACTTGGGTGATTTGGTGGTACCATGACTGTGGTGGTACCTCCATGTGTTATGGTTGAATGTTCTTTTGGGGGGTTCCTGAAATGGTGGTACCCCCAAATCATCAATTTTTCGTGGGATTTGTAAATGAAACCCACATCAAAAGAACAACTCCAACTGGACCAAACAGCTATTGCTGTGAGGACAAGGAAAAAATGGCCACAGCTGGCTCCACAATCACACAGGCCCTCGCCCAGAGGGGTCGTCTTGGACAACACATTTTTATCCATCCAGCTACTGGGTACCCCCCCACTCCAAAACCCCTGTCACACCTCCGGCAGCGCCCTCAGCAGAGGCCGCATGCCCGACAGATGGTCGATCTGCAGCTCCAGGAGGGGTTTTGCGAAGGGGGAAAAAGAAATGGTCATGTAATACTGGTATTGGTTGGTCAACTATTGCCATGAACGAGAGATTACAACTACTATTCCATATGAAAATACATAAAAATACCAGATGTGGGCCAAATGGGGAACTAATGATATCCCTTGTTGGCAACTTAGTATTACTGATACAATGTGTTTGCTGCTGATGAAAGCAAGACACAACAAGTGGTAGCTGCCGGGGTGCCTGATCCTCCAGCGCGGCCCATTTCTCCCGGCGGTTGCGGTCCCGAAACTCCGCAAAGAAGAGACGACTTCCTGCCTCGAGCGTTCGGCAAAGCAAAAAGTTCGCTCGGGAAAATCGTGACCAACGCCCCTTTTTGGGAGCTTAAAAATCATGAAATCATGGCTTAAGTATTTGGAGTACTTGTATGTACTTGTATTTTTTCCGTTAGATCAATCGGTTGAATCATGAAATGAGCAGAAAAAAAGAGTCTATTGACCCCTTGTCCATCTTCATCCCATTTAGTTCACTAAACACATACCAATCACCTTGGACGCTGAACAGGTGCCATTGAACTAGGTGCCCCCTGCCGTGGGTTTGCGTTTCATCTTGCTTCGCAAGTGTTGCAGGAACTCCTTGGCGTGACCACGACTAACATAGCCATGGAAAATCACCATTTTTTAATAGGTAAACCATCTATAAATGGGCTATCATGGATGGCCCATAGAAATAGATGGTTTATCTATTAAACATGGTGATTTTCCATGGCTATGTTAGTCATAACCAGACGGTAACCATTGTGGGGCTATCATTCGGATATCCATCACCCCAGACCCCAAGCCAGAGGCGAGGGAAGGTGGAGATCCCCTCCCAAAAACAAGGCCACCATTTGCTCCAACCCACCTCTCAGCAAGTCACATCCTCATCTGGTCGAGTCCATTGAGTTTTCCCTGTCGAAGCATTCATGAAATACCTGACACAAAGCTGGACACAACGCGTCATCAAGAGCATCAACAAAGGAAGGTTTCACCAACAAAAATTGGATGAAATTGGAATTGAATGGAATTGATGGTATAGATAATGGGAATATGACACTTGCGTGTGTCTGAAAATGGGGCCTTTCCCACGGCATACCTCCAATTGATGGCCATTTTAACAGTGAAAATGCGGATGAACCACTGGATTCAACCCATCTGCAGACGACAACGAAACATCAACTGGCTCTAGCATGTCCAGATAAGTCCAGCTCATGGGCACGTATATCCGGCTCCATATTCACAATCTTCCCCAGTTTGATGTGTCGACCACCTGACATCGGTCGGACATCGGTCAGTTATTGCGCACGTCGTGGAAAAATGGCGCGATAGGAGAATCCCACAAGGACAATCCCATTGCCATGGGGGTTTGACCAGCTTTGGGTGCTTTGATTCCCATGTTTCTTGACTCAATCACCACGTTTGCTACCATGTTTGTTGGTCAGATCCCAACTTTTACTTCTCAAATACTCACTTCTGTTGTTTAAGGCCTTGTTTAACTACCCCATTCTACTTCAAAACGCCCAGAAAATGAGTATACAGTACCCCAAAATGACCATTGAAACGAGAACAATGATGATCACCCGTCCAAATTGGTGGGGTATACCCCATTTTCAGACAACCCAATTTTGATGGTTGATGATCATTTATTTATCCGATCAAATTACGCTTTTAAAGGGATCCTCCATATAGGACACACCCATATGTCATTTTGTCTGTTGAATATATCTATATATTATATACATATATCATATTATATATATATATATACACCATCATATTCCATGATATCCCATTCTCCCAGTATATTTCATGTATACATGTATGTATATATATATAGAAAAGGTGGGAGGATGTACAGGACTCACAGCTATCTCTTTTTTCCACTTGTGCTAGGTAAACAGACGACGGTCTGGCCAGTGCCGCTGTAGGTGCTAACGTGTACATTGTTATTAAATAACAATGGGTATGCAAGAGGTCAGGTATCACAGATATCCCTAACACTCTTGAAAAGTTATAAGTGTCAAAGTAAAGACTTAGACACAAACCAAACCAAACAGAGATAAAATCTGTAGAGAGGGCTGGAAACCCAACACAGCCCTCCCCCCCATCACCCCGCAGAGGGGATCAGGGAGAGGAGGGAGGGATAACAAGAGTGGAATGAGGTCGGCTGGTTGACTTGAGCCAAAATTGGCACCAAGTCAACCAGCCATCCATCACATGCAGACAATGCAGACCCTGCCCGACCAACCTACTCCGATGTTAGAATAATACATACATATCCTCATATGGGTATGGATCAATACCTATTAATACCATTTTTAGGGGGATGAACACCATTTACCAGCTATTTTGATGTTCACCAGGGGTACAAGGTTATGACACACTGCCTCATATTCCATGATATCAAATTCTCCCTGTAAATCCCAATTCGGGAGTAGCATAGACAAGTCGCCAAGTCCAATTTCACCGCTGAGTCCCCGGACCCCTCGGGCAGCGGGCGCTTCAGGTAGTCGTCCACCTCTGTGATGAGATCGGGCTCCGCAGCCACGTCGATGCCCAGGTAGAGGCAGAACTGCGACACATACCTGGTATGAAGAAACCACAGAAAAACTGGGACTGTTTCACCAGCCAACATGGTGATTTCAACAGCAAAAACTTGGGATTAACAACCAAATAATAGGAAATGAACATCAAAAATAATCAAAAATATCTTTTCTAAGTTGAGACCCATTTTCCAGATACAAGAAATTACCCATCAAAGCAGTCATCTGGGCACTCGATGTACTGTTCTTCCTGCGGCAGTGAGACATGGAGAAGTGTCTCCCAAACGAAAGTTCTCTTTCGGCCGGGGCAGAAAAACATATTATCATGAGGTCATTTGTTGGTGGCAACACGTGCTGGTTTAAGAAACAACTTGACCGGGGTTGTTAACCACAAAATGTTGGTTTTTGCATGAACCAAAAATGTGGCTTGAAGCAACTACCAATGGGTATGTCACGAAAAAAACAAAAAGATTTCCCTATCAATCCTGGTTTAGTACTAGATCTATTCATGTTGGAGTCCAAAAAATGTTTGGCATTACCTTAACAATTTATAGGCTATACATATCCCCATTCAGAACGGTTGAACCATGATAAACCCACAGGACTGATGGTAAAATCCCAATTTTCTATGGTGAAACCAGCGTTGTTGCTGGTAGAACCTCTATTTTTGCTGGAGAACCTCCCCGTGAAAAGATGGATGGTGCCCTCCTCTTCAGCCTTGGAGCTGGTTTTCCTGACTGCATCAGAGCCCTCTCCACCTGAACAAAATAGCTGGTGCTCATGTATGTGAACGCGTCCGGAATTATGTGGATATATACATATATACATAGATACATAGATATATATATATATACATACGTACGTACAAAAACAAATATATATATATATATGCATATATGATCATATATGTATATACATACAGACCCTTAACCTGGCACAACTTGAGCACCGCGCCTTCCGCTGCTTTTTCCTCCTGGGATACACATGGTGCGTGACGCTTGCAGTATCTGCTGCCAATGGGGGAACCATGGAGGTAACTTCGGTGATCGGCCAGAATTTAACTATCCACGGGCTTCAAAGTGTTGAGCCGTAGTAGCCATAACCATAAATGATTATCATAAATGCGTTCAAAATGTCCTTCTTTTCGATTGGAATCCCCGAAAATTTTCCCCTCTTCCAGTCCTCTGAGTCGGTCTCTGCATTGATGGCAGTCACAATGTCACTGAAGCAGCGAGGCTGAAATCAATCAGAAACTCCCGGATTTGCGACTCCAAAACGGGGCATTCCTCAAAACTTGCAATTTTCATGAGGAAAACGCTGAAGGTCTTGTTTAAATCCCATGCTTCAGAGAATAGGTTTCGAAATCAATTACAGTCCCCAATTGCTTGGGCAAACCTAAATGGTATCAGCCCAGCGAGGCTAAGACACATCTTTGCCACTGTGCCATCCAGGATAACTTTCAGGTACAACCATCACAGTTATTCCCTCTCAAAAGATTGCTATTTTCTACAAAAAAGAACAAAATGTTGGGCTTCACAACGCTTCATCTTCCGCAAAATCTCACGCCTGACAACACCGATGGCAGCTGTAGCCCCTTGCCACAGGGTTTGGAAAAAGCCAGTCTCTTGGACCTGGCGCTGCGGATTCCATGGAAGCTCAGGTTGGAGGTGCAGCGGGCGTGCCTCCACATGTCCTGTAGCTGATGTCGAAGCCTCCTGCAATTGGAGGCAACCACTGTTTTTAGTGGTTGGGAAACTACATACTCGGGTTTGTCTGAGCAAGCCCCTAAAATCTGCTGGTTGATCATCATTTCCCCATTGAAATTAAAGGGTTATACGGTTATACCTCATTTTCAGGCACACCCACGGCTCAAAAATCATGCAACCTACAAGCCTGTGGAGTCGTTATGTTCGGGACAAGGGTCACTACGACCAGGGCTATCCCCCAAAATGAGACCAAACCATGAGGCAAGGGGGCTATCGGGCCTCAAGATGAAACCACCCATGCTGGTGACATTTGCTGTACATTGACCGTGAAGAAATGTGTGCACCTGAAAATGGCAAAATTCATTCATCTTACACTACTTATCTCGGTCATTCACAGTTTCTCACCAAAAATCTGGTGGAAACCCATCAGATTTACCACATCTGACAGATATCCAAGTACAAGGGGGGGTTCCAAGTTCCCATTGATTTTGCTCTCCTTCGAGGAGTCCTCCTCTGGCTCCTGGCGCAAAGTCGTGAGAGTGCTGGATTTGTGCATGGGTTTGTCCAAACATAGAGGACATCTAAATAAATGTGGATATATATATATGTATATATATGCATATATATATGTATATATATATATATATGCATATGCATACATATATATATATATACATATATATATATATGTATTCAATATTTGATTGTTTGAATTTTCTCTCTCCGCATTATTTTCTCGCCTTTCCACAAAGACGTGAACCTCAATTGTAATGCAGCAATTCGTTTGAAGCAAATGATTCTCTCAAGTTTGTGCAGAGCCACAGAATAGTGGTACATCTCAGTCCACCGGATAAAGTGCAGTGGGATGTTGGTCACCCAGCCTCTGCTGATCTCACATTACAGGCATAACTGATTCCAGCCGCGCGAGCTTCACAACCGTGCGGTCTCGCAGTTGGCAATGTCCATTTCCACTAGCAACGTGCACTGACCGTCTTTTCAACATGTCACGATCTTGGCAAATCATGATCATGTGACAAACCCAAGGCCATAAACAATCCCTAACATTACCACAAATGGGTGATAAAAACCATCCCCAAATGGTAGGTTGATGATTGGGTTTATCATAGTACCCTCTGGTAATCAAGCGTAGCAATTTGCAATCCCCTATGAATGGAGGTTTATAGCTGGAAAATCCTCGAGCTAAAAGATGCTAAAAGTGTATATCCCACTTATAACCAGATAAAATTGGAATATAATAGGATTCATTATATCAGAACAATATGAATATTAAACAAAAATAAGATCCTTTGGCAACAACATACTGATATATACCCTCTGGTAATGACTAACATGGCTACTAAAAATTGCCATTTAGTTCGTTGATTTACCCATTAAGAATGGTGATTTCTCATAATTTTCCAAAGGTTTACCAGAGGGAAATTGAAATCCAATGGGATATCCATCTTGACCCCATCTTCACAGCCTCCGAGCTGTCACTCTCCAGGCCCGTCGGGGCTTTGGTCTTCCCAAGCAGCGGAGTGGCGCGTTGCCGTTTGCCTCGGCGCAGCAGATGGTCACCCAGCTGTAGATCCTAGGTAGTCAGTGTTTTATCACATGGTCGACATATGTATCTATATATATATATAACTTATATATAATGTTTATATAATTTATATAAAATGTTTATATACATGATATATAATGTTTATGTAACATATATATATACATATATACTATTATATAGATTATATGTATATACCTACAACAGGGAGATGTTCTATATATCAATGTATCAACAAGTGGGTCATGGCACATCCCAGTCAGTTCTAAGGCGCCTTTTCGTTTCCTTCGTGGAGCTTGGCCAGGGGTTTCTCCTGCCTCGCGGGGATCACCGTATGTTGTGGCTGAATCAAGTTGAATCCCCATGATTTTTGCCCAAAAACTCAGTTGAACAATGGGCGCTAAAGTCAAATCAGTCAAATAGCAGTGTGTCAAAACCTTGTACCCCTGGTGAACATCAAAATAGCTGGTCAATGGATGTTCATCCCACTAAAAATGGTATTAATAGGTACTGATCCATACCCAAATATCAACTGGCTCCAAAAACTTGCCCAAAACTACTGGAAACGGAGGCAATCCGGATAGGAAGTAACATGGTGCACTATAAGGCCAACATTCCAATGAAATTACTGGCTGATGAGCCCCATTGTAAAAAAACTCAAATTGAAATAGATACATGGCCCAACATGGCCCCGCTATCATCATCAAAACGTACGAATACATTTGAAATACAAATGCAGAAACAAGCAACAAACAAATGCAGAAAACACAAATAACTAAACAAGTAAATATAATATCATAGTTGATATAATACATACACATACACATACACATACACATACATATACACATTGAAATATACATATTTAAATATATATGTGTACATATATATATACATACATATATATATATATACATATACATATACATAAACATAAACATAAACATATAGATATATACATATACATATACGTATACATATACATATACATATACGTATACATATACATATACATGTACATATACATATACATACATATATATATACGTATGTATATATATATATACATGGTCTCGTGTTCCGTGTTCCCACCCCCCTCCCGATTTGCAGCATTTGCTAGGTCTTTGCAGCATTTCTGACTACCAGCCTCGCATTTACTAGGCACATGCTACCTTTTAGACGACCTACGTAGCACACAGACTCCCTCAAAGTACCTACGTGCTACCTATAGTCATATATACATGTGCTATGTATCTACTTCCTATTTAATACATATATATGATATATATATACATATATATACATACATATATATATATATATATATATACATATATATATATATATATATACATAGAAACATGTATGAATATATTTATATATATG
>Ga0126342_10008889_pt1:2500-17991 | contig 17991 bp, 15 predicted proteins | sample Cyp1metagenome_FD_92528 | JGI IMG/M metagenome (GOLD analysis project Ga0126342, IMG submission 92528) | Coral microbial communities from Lord Howe Island, Old Settlement Bay, Australia - Cyphastrea 1 metagenome | ecosystem: Host-associated > Invertebrates > Cnidaria > Coral ... | reverse complement strand
CCGATGTGTTTTCTAACAAGAGGATGTTAGATGATATTAGAGGATAACATTAGATATAATTATATATATATTATATAATGATATAAAATATATAGTTCCAATATATATATACATGTATATATACAGTATATATATATATTTATGTGTGTAGTTTCTAAAAATCCACAAGCTAATTTTACCCCATTTCTCTAACTATAATTTGTGTCACGATTGGATAGCTCAAGTTAGATGGATAAAATTGGATGTTGAATACCCAATGGGATTCATGATGAACCTTGTGGCTTAAAAAGGCTAACCCCCCGAAGGTAAATCGCCATTATCAATGGTATATCAACATAGTTATTAATAAACATTCCCATGAACATATTAACTGATTATTAATAGATATCACATTCATATCCATTGATATTACTCATTGTGGTTAAGATCTACTTAAGGCATCACCAAGAACTTTTTGAATGCTGATTAAGGGCTTGTTGCATGAAAGCAGCTGGACATAATCAGTCTGAGATTCATTGCCAGGCAGACTTAGCAAAGGGCAATAGGTCCCATCAATTACCTTCTGGTAAACTAACATAACTATGGACAATCACTTTTTTTTAATGGGAAAACCCACTATAAATGGCAATTTTCAATAGCTATGTCAAATTACCAGAGGGTAATTCATGACTGCCAATTTCTTTGTGCAGATTGCTTCTCCAGACTACCACACCTTTAAAAAAAACATGCCGAGGGGCTACCTTCCAGCCAAAAAAAAAACTGGCAACTGCTACAGTTAATGTTAATGACTCCATTAGTACCCTCTGGTAATTTAACATAGCTATTGAACATGGTCACTTATAGTGAGTTTTCCAATGTTTTCCCACTAAAAATTGTGATTTTCCATAGTTATGTTAGTTTACCAGAAGGTAGATCAATTCCATCCCTTGCAATCGATCATTAGTAATCATTCTTCACATCTGCAGTCCTAGAATCCCTGCAGCCAACAGGATGAAGATGCTATTCGCCTGCCGAGGTGCAGCCGTGTTGGTTGTAACTTCATGGGACTGAAAAATCAAGAAATCGGAAGCTGGGGCGCATGAGCTCCCTTTCGGGAAATGTTCGCCCTCCGAACAGCTCCAGTACCTGTCCACTTCATATCCCATTGATTGAACTGATTATTGGCCAAATCCCTATTAATCATTGCTGGTTCAACATGGTCTGACCGGATATCCCCAATCCCAACCAGTCCACCCATCCCAGCCTGGAAGGCCAGGATCTCTGCGAGGACCTGATTCTACGGTGGTTTATGTGTTACCTTACCAACAAAAGTGGACTATGTGGACATTGTATGAAAGTATGAAATTGTCAAAATCTGAAATTATTCAACACAAGAGATGAACCAACAGAAATGTATGCAAAAACATGCACCACAAAGAATCTGGTACCTTGAGGCCAAAATACCATGGTGAAGCGTTTTTCAGTCTTTCATTGAAAACCTCAATCAATAATTTTGTCATATCGGACTGGACCCCAAAATTCCTACAGCTATAATCATCAAGTTCCCTGGTCCTACTGTAAATCGCAGGTATCGCACATGTTTGCCTCGACGCATTTTCATGATACTCGTGTGGCCCCAAAAGCAAGCCAATCCTGACCAATCAGGACGTATTCACTCCAAGCAGCACTGATGGCTTCCAGGGTTCCCCCTAAGGTCCGAAAGACCTTGACGTAGGCCTTGGCACCAGGATGCCAAAGTTCAGCAAACAAAGGACTATTGACCTTCCATAAACGTGGATCTATAGAACGATTTTGTCCAAGTCCCAACCCCAAACCCCAAACCCCGAACCCCATCCCAACCCTTCAAGGAGTCATGCTCCCCTCTGCCTGGACCGGCAGAAGAAACTTGCAACCATAGACTGGGTGCTGGTTCAATATTCTCCTGACATGTTGCTTTTTTCATTGTTTTCAATCGGATTGTTTGTTGTCATCTTTTGTTACGATTATCTCTCTCTCCATCGCCATCTCCTTATGTCTGTAGTTTTTTTTTTGGTCGTTTTTTGTCACTTGTTCCGTCGTCTCTTCATTTCTTGTTATTTTACATTTTGGGAAGCAACTTTTGTCAAACATGGTCAACAAGTTATGAGCAGCAGTAGAACCAGTAACAAACAGCTACGATCTGTGGGATCATCCTATGAATGTTGGTCGCGGTTCTGGACGGAATCCCAGCATTTTTTCCCATGAAAAATGATGGTTTTGTTAGCATAAACAAGCATAGAAAGCGGCAACTCTTTAAAAGCACACATGTGGGTAAAACAATGCCATAAACTACCCCCCAAGTCATCACCACAATCAGGTGGCATGAACAATTCCCAAATGGGTGGTTTATGATTGGTTGGCCCACACTAAAGACTAAAGACATCTATAAAGATCATGATGAACCATGGCCCAACACTTGCTATCATCAAATACCACAATTTATTGATTGATACTTATTCCATCTTATTCCCATCAACCAGTACTAGCCATTCATTCTCCCGCCATTACATCAAGTATAGAATAGAATCATATCCACAAAATTGTCCCACAATTGTCCCCCTTCATCTCTTGTCCCCTTTTGTCAACCATCACTAGCCGAAGAACATATTTAACTTTCATTAACTGTCCCCCTTGCTACCTGCCATTCCTCAGGTCTAGCCAAAATCGATGGATTTCGAGGCTCTGAAAACCAGAGCGTCGCCCTGGGCGTGGTGCACAACATGGACACCTGCAGACAGGCCCGATCCAATGGCGATCCAATGTGCTGCACCCAAGATAGCTAAGATTCAATGGCTTTAAATTAGAGGTACCTAGCAAAGATAAGGCCTATGTAAGAGCTATATAAGGGAATATCCCCACAAAATATTGCCTCATACGGTGCAGTACCTCTATTTTAGGGTCCTGATTTTCCTTGTTGAGAATAATCTGGTATATTTTACCTAGGTATCACCACTAAGATGGGATGATGGATAATGTGTACATGTACAACTATTAAGATGGATACTACACAGCTAATGTGGCTTATATTTATATATACAGCAACAAACAAAACTTGGGAGGCACAATAGTTGATGGTTGATTCGTTGAAGATTTGTTGATAGGTGAGAAAAAAAACGTCAATGGTGATAGTGGATAGTAGATAATGGACGGTGATACCGATGGTGAAAGTTATTGAAAATTGATAATTCAAACGTGGCTAGCTGGAAATCCCTCACAAATCTTGTTTTAATGAAAAATTCGTCGAAGCAAATGGGGCACATTCCAGCAGGCAATGTTTGATTCCCGGAGGATATAAGCATAGCATACGTTTTTTTTGACCCATGGGATCTACACCCAAAACTGCAATTCAAACTTGAATTCCAAAAAAAAATGCCAGGAATCATATGGATTAATATGGAAGAACCGACCGATGTCGCAAGTCTTGGTGCCCGTCCCACCGTTCTGCATAGGCGCCTTGTGTTTGCATAGGCCTCTGCTGAAAGTAAACAGCACGGCGCGAGAAACTGAAGCGGATGGCTGACCAACGCCGTGAAAGCCGCACCTGTTTGGAGACGGCTGGTGGAACATCAGGGCCATGAGGATACGCAACTGTAACAGTATGATAAGATAAATCAACGAACTAATTTAAACAGGTTCCAAATTTGCTTAAACACCTGGATATGATCCAGTCGTAATATGGCTAACCCCTCTTAACAAATACCGAGCCGGCTAATCTATTTCCCACCCAAATGGCACGCAACCGGCCATCAAACTGTTGATAGATGTTGATAGACAAAGGTTGGTCCAGCCGAGATAAATGACTGGATAGATGGATGGAAACATGACACAAATATACAATACGCTATGTATATGCACAAGAAGGGCAAAACCCTCAATGACAATGCAGCGTCCATGACCATTGCTATCATTTCAAACATTATCATTAACATCACACATATCATATATACTGTATATAATCATATAGGTGTGTGTACCACTTGCCGTGAGATCATTGGTTTGTCTGAAAATATGGCACCTCCAATTCCAATGGAAAAAACATTTTCTCAAGGAAACTGGCCAATGAAAACCCACATCATTTGCCAAACTTCACAAGAACTAAGCCACGATAAGGAGAAGGCTCGCGAGGGGGATAGCCAGCGATGCTGATGCTTCTACCATGGTGATAGGGGGCAAGTCAGCTGACAGTGGGAACATGTGGAAACAAAATATGGGCTCTTTCCTGAAGCATATTCCTGGAACAACACATGAACAACACAACAACGGTTAGTAAAACGCTCCAGTGGCTGGTGGAAAACAATCTGGTCATGAAATTATCAACATCTCGCATCCCCAACATTTTCGGGCCCTCTGAATCGGAGTCTCTTATTTTCGAAATCGTGAGGGGAAAAAAACATGCAAAATGTAAGCCCATCACTAAGTTGCGGGTTGTTTGAGCAATTTTGTCCACCCAGAAATATCCCATGCCGAGCGGCCATGCTAGGTTCCCAACGTGCTTGTTCACCAGTTTTGTCATCTGCTGGACAGTGTCCCAGCTTTGGAACAATCGGTATTCCTCAATGCAAAATCGCTGAAACAGGACGAAACATTACCCCCAGGGCGAACGGTTGTCTTTAAAAAATATATTGAGTCATGTGTTGGTGTGACTTGAACCATCTATATACTCATATATGGATGCACCGTATGCTTATGTATACGTATATATATAATCATATATTGAACCATAATGAAACGTGTGTATATATATATATATATCTTAATATATCTTTTATATATATATATATATACTCTGTAGATTACATTACATCATCCCCAAGTCATTATGTACATTAATTTATAATGAACCATGGAATTTAACCACGTACACACATATACACTGTATATATACACTGTATATATACTGTGTATATATACAGTGTATATATACTGTGCATATATATATAACATATAACACACATATATATATATTATATATATTATATATATATATTATATATATGTAAAAACTGATATATCATTGATACTACCAGTCATGACCATTGAAGCGAATCTTTGGATAGCGCTGTCCAGGCCAAACTTTCGTCCAGGCCGCAGGCGCCACCGACTTTGGATAGCGCTTGGGACAAAAGGTGGCACCTCAGCGTTGAGGCCATCGAGGTGGGACTCCAACGATGGCCACATTGAAACTTGATATGGTTCAGTGATGGTCGCTACATAATGGTCGTTAATGATGGTTATTAATGGGTAAATCAAATATTTCTATGGGTCACATTTGATGATAAAGATGCATGTGAAAAAAATGTGAAAACCCAATGATTTTAATGGTGATGTCCCATCCCAACATATTCCAACACATGGTCGGTGTTTCACACGGGTCACGTCGTTGGTTTCTGCCAAGCTTCGAAAGCTACAATCGTCCTCTTCCTCATCCTGAACTTTCGTTGTGTGAATCCAGGTGCATCCAGGTGTCTAGTTGTGGTACCCTATCTCAAATTAGATTTCCAAGATGGAGAAAGACACAATGCAGGATGTCTATCAAACATATTCAAGAATGGGATTGCCTGAAAATTTGATGCCCGCAAATTTGATGGTTGATCATTTGTAATCATCATTTTCCCATATATTCCCTATTTATATAATTCTTAAGTGTGGGATGGTTCAGAGCTCAGTCCAGAGGTTCACTGGGGATTCCAGTATCCTAAAATGGAAGTACGTTAGTACCATATAAGGCCATATTTTGTTGGGATATCCCCTTACATAGGCCTTACATAGGCCTTACATAGGCCTTATATATGCTAGGTACCTCCAATTTTCGGATCCTGAAATGGCCATTGAAAGGTTGCTGTTACGTTAGTTGCCTACGTTGCCACAGTGTTGCTGTTGCTCTACTCACTTTTGATAGGCCGTGACTTGGATTGAAAAAAAAAACAGCCTCCATCCCACGTCGCTTGGGCAAAGGTAATGATTGTAAGGAACAGCCTGATATTTTTTTAAAAAATATGATGATGTATCAATGACGTTTGGCCAAAGGATGCAAACATTTTGGCGAACATCGTCAAGACAGCTCGTGCACGATGGTGAGGAAAATGCAGGGCAATGAGCAGGGGGATAAGTCAGATCCACTACATGATCTTCAAAAACAACAAATCATGAAAACATGCAGTTATTCGGGGAGAATTTCAAACGTTAAACTTCAGGACTGGAAAGAAAAACATCTCATTTCACTGCCGCGAAACGACGGCCCGTCCAAGCCACACGGCCGGGATAGCATCAAGTAGTTACACAATGATTTTGAATCTCTTCCACCTCTAACATTAAGTACACCCCGGTAAAGCTTGGTTTAGTACAGTTTCCATTCATTTGGGGTATTTCATATTAGGGGGATGTGATTAGTCACTCACTTCCCAACTATTAGGGTGGATATATGGGATTATTTGGGAGGTACGACTACGTCATACCCAATTAATATTCCATATTATGGTTAATATCCACTTCCCAACTTGGTGGGGTTTGCTACAAATAGAAGCCATAATATATATATATATAGCTACATCTGTCTCCTCTATGTAATAGATATTGGTGGGGTTTCATATATGATACCAATATGACAAAATATGATTGCACCAAGAGCTATATACCCCAAAATATGATGACCATATAATCATATACAATAGACTATATATATATGATAACAATATGACCAATTGGATCCAATTGGTAAAATATTATATATACAATTTACTTCTGCACCCCCAAAGTAGCTACATCCGTGTCCTGCTCCAAGAGTTTGCCGTCGCAAGGACTGCTGCCCTTGACGGAGACATTGGAGACGTTGGACTCGTTGGCCATGGCATGGGAGCCGCGCAGCGAAGCGAACTTTGGCTCCGGTGCGTCAGGCACTCTGCCACGAAAAAAAATGACATATATAAATATCATTATATATCATATCATATTATATCATATCATGTTATGTTATATCTTGTTATGTTATATCATATTAATACATAATTACATAATTACATTATATAAAATTATATATATATATATATTATATATGTTTGTGTGTAATATCTTATTTATATGTTTATTTGTTTCATCATGGTGCGAGCAATTTCGAATAATCAATGAAGCACGTGCAAACCCCACGAACCTGTACAGTACCAGCATGAGCATCCACTTAGTGTGTCACACAATCTTACAATACCAATCAACCGGCGAACATTGATTTCACTCACGAACCAAACCCGCTGGAATCACGTGAATTACCTCCATTCATGTTTCATTCCCAACAGCCCTGCATACAGCTGCAGATTTCGACAGGGCAGCCATGCACCAAACACTCCTCCCACTTCTACTTCGGACTGACAGCGAAACAAAAACGTAGTTTCTTACAAGACTGGGGTACCCGAAAGTCAGGAAGGTCCCCAAACTCTTAAACCCTGGTTTTAGCCATGGAACACATGTCAAAACAGTCACCCCATTGAAACAGAATTGGTACCAGAACTTGCCCCTCATTTATGTTTTTCCTTTTTTCATTTTATACAGATCACCATAAATCAACCATAAACATGATGAAAATCATCAGCTATTGAACGAACTTGTGAAACCCCACACACGACTCGTCAAACAAAAAAAAAACTCAGTCACCTCCTCTGCACGAACGAAAAAAGAGAGCCTGTCGAGACCGACTTTCAACTGCTCGTCCAACAAGTCAGCGCGTTCCTCACCGAAAGCACTGAGATGCATTGAGGTACGACGGAAGTGTAGTGGGCTACACTCCAAGGGCAAGAGGAAATCCACCATTTTTATCCATTTTTATGAGTTTTCCAGCTATAAACCTTTGTTTTGGATGGGGAATTGGATCCAATGGCCAAGTTTCGAACAACTTTGTTTTTTCCCCTTGCCACTTTAAACACATGTCTCTTCCATATGAATCCAAGTTGGGGAGTGGAAAATGAGCAACATGGCGGAACGACCACCAACCACCAAAAACCATTTCATGGCTACATGGCTACATACTGTTTATCACTATGTTGAATCTACACAACAAAAACATATTACATGACAAACCCTCTCTCTGTTGTAATACCACTACCGTCACACACACACACATCGCTACAAATACTAAAAACGGTTTTATTATGAAGCTGCCGTAAATATAAAATATGGACACACATTTCATAGTTATATACTATGTATATTCCAAACCGTCATCATGGCTACTGTACATTACAAATCACTAACTATATATAACTATGCACATGCCTGCAAGATCTATTACAACGGCTAAACAAAAACTCATATCTTAAAAGCCAGATAACATTAGTCCCAACTCATCAGAATCAAAAATCTCATCCCCCTATGATTTCCCGGTATCCCAGGGTCCAGTTCCAGCTGATAGGCGTCTTTCCACACCTGTACCTGTGACGTGAGCGTGTGACGTCGCGGGGCTTCAAGAAAGGAAGCCATTCATCCAGGAGGGTGGGATATAACATGATATAACCAACAAAAAACTATGGAAAATCAACATGTTTAATGGGTAAATATAGGTAAATCATGGTAAAAATGGCAATTTTCAATAGCTATTACTATAGCTATATTGTTACCCTCTGGTAATTTAACGTAGCTATTGAACATGACCATTTATAGTGGATTTTCCCATGAAAAATGGTGATTTTCCATAGCTACGTTAAATTACCAGAGGGTAAATTTCCAGAGGGTCTAAACATGTAAAAACTCTCATCATCCAGGTGAAGCCCCGCCTCATCCTCTGCCTCCGTGGCATCCACCACCGCACCATCCACACGGCGCAACGTGCGCGGCGGACGCGTACGCGTGCCGCGGCGTGACGCCGCGGCGTGACGCCGCGGCGTCACGCGGCGAGGCGACGAAGGTCTGGACGAGGCCTGGGAGATGAAGAACTGAATGTTAAATGGTTAATATATGGTTAATGATCTTGAATAATATGGTTTATCAATGCTGAAACTGGTTGGTGGTTTCAACCTACCCCTCTGAAAAATGATGGAGTGAAAGTCAGTTGGGATGATGAAATTCCCAATATATGGAAAAATAAAACATGTTCCAAACCACCAACCAGTGAAAAGAACTCCTTTTTGGTTGCAGGTGCCAAAAACTGCCGGAAAACAAATTGGAAGACCAGATAACGCTGGGTCAGCCACTCTCTGGGCTTCCACCTTCTTCATCACGCAAGTGCAATGAATGTTAACATGCCCACCCGCCTCATCACCCCTCCCTGCCAGCGTGGTGGGCCAACTGCCCAAAACATACTGTGGATGGTTGCGAAATCCACCAGCAACTATTGGTAAATGGAAATTTTAATGGGATAAACTCGGATAAACAGTACGTCTACCAGGATGTCGCAACCATCCACAGTATCTTTGGGAATCTCTGGATATGTTTGGGATATCGAATACCGTATTTTGTGGATATCCTTGGGATGTCTTTGAACTATTTTGTGGAGAATATGACTAAAAACATGCTGAATATTGGGAATTTTGGGCCAAGATCCAGCACTGTCGCCCTGGAGTTTGGGATATTGGATATGCTTGGGATATTTGGGGCACAATGACTGAATTCATTTGGAATGATAGGGATATGTAGGGATGTGTTTTTGTTTACATCATGTGAGAAGTGAATTCAAAAATGAAACTTGTTCAGCGAAGAGTTCTGCATGAACCTGTTTGTTGTCCCTAACATTTCCAGAGATATGATGAGGTATGACTATGACTTGTAAATCTTGGAACTTCTAGGCATTCAGGTAATGGGGAAAAGGTCCAGTCACAGGGCTGATTTGGCAACGAAATCCTTGATTTCGAACTGATGCAAAAGGTTGGTTTGTTTGTAAACTCATCCTTTTCAAGGCTTTCCAATAAGCAAAACACATATAACCGAGGTTTGCCAAGTAAAACTGGGATCTAGATAGTATCAGAATGAGGATTTAACATGATTTAACAACCAAAGATAGCTGGGATCCGAACCAAAGATGCACTTGGGAAAAACACATGGTTCGGATCCCAGGTCCCTCGGCTGCTAAGTCCCAAAGGGCACCTGCAGCCAACAAGGCCACCAGGAAACATCGCAAACAACGCACCCGAGCCATCTCTATCATTCATCAACTAGCAGAAATCGCGCTTTTGTAGATTTAGAATGATTTAGGATGATCTAGATCTAGGAATCTAGGGGTCATGGAGGGGTGCCTCTGGTGAGATAAAGAATGTCGTATCCTGCTATGGCTTTACAACATTGGGGCCGCATGAAATAGAGAAAGCCAACAAGATGTGCAGCATCTTTTTTCTGATTTCATCTGACTTCACCGAACTTTATTCCTTGATGCAGCATTGACAGGCTCTGAACTGCAAGTGGATAGGCACACCACTGGTAGGCGACCACCGAGCCCGACTCGCAGCTGATCCGACGACCACAAACATGACCCTCCAAACGTCGGATTCTGGATGATTCTCCGGTGTTCCGGTACAAACTTTGGGAAACATATGGATTTAATATGGATTTATTACGTTTGAAAAGCAATAACAATAGGTTACCCCTCCCTAAATCCAGTGGTTTCTCATCATTTTCCTTGTTAGAAGATGCTAGAATTCGATTTGGTGGGCATGCCCCAGTTTCAGCACCTGCGGTGGAGGACTGGGACCATTCTATTGGGATGGGGACACTCTGATACTCTAAAATGGTAGGCTCCTATTGAACCAGTGATGTTTCATTCATTGCTATGTCTATGTTTGTTTACTGGAAGGTGAATGACAAAATCAGGGGAGCAATGTATATAGCAATGAAATGCAATAAGGCCTATTCATCTAGGGAAACTGGCTCTGTCATTGTAGCAGAAGTGAAAGCCCAAAGAGGTCAAAAAGAATCAAAACAAGTCCCCTGTGCTCGCGTCATGTCCATCCGTGTTTTCCAGCATGGCGGCTTCCGGTTGTTCCTCAGCCATAGTTTTGGCCACCGCAAGCATCTGCCTTGAGCACCCTCGACATCTGTGGTGTCATGGCCCAAGATCCTCATTTTTCATGGCATGGCCCGCATGGCCCAAGGCGATGGCTGTGGCTGTTGGGATCACCTCCTTCGCAGCTTCGCAGCTACGCAGCTTCGCGCTGTCACGTTTCCAGGGGATGTTCTGCCGAATCACTCTCTGTGTCCATCGCATCACTGTCGCCGTCGCTGATGGTCGCTGCGTGGTGAAGGCATTCCTTGGGATTTCACCAAGCAGCAAAGCTTTCAGAATGGCGATTGCCCTCTCACAGTACTTCTTGTTGACACTGAATAACGTAGAGTTTCCATAGTTTTGTTTTAAATCCTTTCAAAACCATCCTACTGGTATTCTGTACATCTACGTGAACATGTTTTTTTGCCAACACCCATGGCCCAAGAATTCGAGACGCCAAGCAGCATGTACCGAGATGGCTATGGCAACCAAAGGTGCAACCGGCAGGAAACACCAACGCACCTCTACTCCTGGGATTATTTCTGGTGCGCCAGGGTGCACCCGCATGAAAATTTGACATTGTGATGGGATTGATGGTGCGTCTACAGTTTATCTGTTAACAGGTCGAAGCCATAGAGCAGGGTGACCTGCACACGCTGACGTCTGGCCATCTATAAACGCCTTACCAAAAGAAACATCTGGGAACTGAGGTATAAATTTGAGCACAGAATGTGTACACTGGAAAGCTGCTGATACAAGTTGACGAGATGCTGGTGGGACATCAACAACGATTTTTCTGCGATTCGTGGTCTCAACTCATCTTGGAAAAAGATACTGAATCCCAAATCACCAGCCCATTCTGCGCTGCTTTCCCCGTGAGTCACCATCATTTGCCATGCAGTCAGGGTGAGGCACCAACAGCATTCAATGTTTTGGTTTATCATTGGGTATGCCATTACATACCCCATATAGTAATCCCATCCCCCTAAAACACCCCACAAATGGTCCCAATGATGCGTAAATCAACGAAACGATTGTTCGGGGGGTGTCTTTCATATGAACGGGGGAAGGGATTAATAGGTGGAAAACTGGGACATATCTATATTTCATCCTTAATAAGATGGTTGATGACATCCCATTTAGAAAACATCCCCAAAAGCAATGAGATGATGGCTATCTGTCTGAAATGACCCCCAGGGCCCCAGTCAGACTTGCAGAACATGGATGGCATCACCGCCGGTGGCAAGGCACCAAAGACCAATGCCAGGTGTTGCCCCAACACAGCGCCACAAGTCATTCCCGTCAGCCTCAGCCGCGGCGCGTCTTTGGTGGTCTTCCTTGTGCCTCCTTCATCAAATGATACGAGTACCCTGGAAAAAAGGAACACATCAATTAAACATCGGTAATCATCGGTAATTCAATTGAACAATCTGTAATATTGTTTTTTTTAGTTGGATCATCTAGCCCAGTGAGGTTGCAACCAAAATGAATGTTGACTTGACTAATTAACCAGGAGCCGCATCACGTTGTCACCTGAGTGGTGTGGACCAAACTATCGTTGAACAACGTGGGTCAATCATGGTAAATCGTTGAATCATCAATGGGCCATCGTCCATATTCATACATTCAAGGCCTGAATTTGTGGAATATCCCCACAAAATATGGCCTTATATGGCACTAGCGTACCTCCATTTTAGGATCCTGAAATTCCCATTGATCCATATTCTACGTTAGTTTGATGGGGGCATAAGTGTGTTTTGCCTGGATCATTTGTGGTCACCTCTTTCTCTGATTCTCCCAGCATCTACGTGTCTCCATGAGCAAGGCTATTTCCACGTAACGGTGGAGCTTATCAAAGTGTACGATGATTCCCACGACTACATTGATATCAACTTGGATCATTGCGATGGACAATTGGTGGATATAATGTATATATGATCCAGGTGGATATGTATCCAAGTCTCACAAATTGTAAATCCTATTCCATCGAAGACTCGGATTTCCAAGGACAAACCCGAATCATTTAGTGAATCATCATCTATTGCACTAGACTGCTGAAGGGGATTGTTTTCCCCCAGTTTTTGTTTGGCAAATATCCCCATGGATAGAACGATTGGGTTGATAATTTGATGCAGTCACAGGTTTGTCTTGGGATCATCTTTTGAAAACATCCTGTTTTTTTTACTCCATTGATGTGGGAACAAAGATGGAAAAAGTAATAGTTCACCAACCTGAACTAAGATGCAATAAAGCCAGTTGGGGGATACTGAACTAGTGTTGACAACCAATTTCCAGTGACGTCGCAGTGAGCTCGTTGGATCTTAAGACATATGAACCATATACAACCATAGATTCGTTAGATCCCCATGCCCCATATCACAATCTCCAAGTATTATTCATACATATATATATATAATACATAAAATCATATTATCATCAAATATAATCATAGATAAAATCAGTGTTTTTGTTTAAATCATTTTTATCACCATGACATAGATCTAATGATTATAAAAAATCATCCATATTCGATAAGGATCTAATACAACCCAAATTGGATACCCGCCGAGACACATCATGGCACTGAGGCACACCTCCTCGGAAGTGGGGCTCTGACATCTCCTTGAAGACCTCTGGGTGGAATTCAAAGTCAATGGGCTTTATAGTTTAAAATGTTTCTATATTGATATTATATATATATCATAATTATATGTATACAGTAATATAATATAATATAATATAATATATTAAAATAAAATATAATATAATATAATATGATGTAATATAATATAATATAATAAAATAGAATATTATATATATACACAGCCTATACTTACTTTTTGTAATTGGGTTTATCATGGTTCCAAGTTCAAGCAGGAACAATGGGGATGAATATGATAAATGGGTACTCTGGCCGGCAAACAAAATGTGGTTTACATATAATTGACCATTCTCCAATTTAACATAGACCCCGAGAACCACCATATTAAGAGGAAGCTGTCTTCCAACTATGGATAGTCAAGCTTAGATGAGGCTCCTGGGAATGGGAAGTATCCTAGAGGAAGCCAGGGCCAAAGGTGGACCAGAATTATCTACCGCAGCAGACGAAGCACTTCGCCATTGTGGCCATAAGTTGGGATGCATCTACTCATATACAATAATTGTTGAAGATTGATTGTATCATATTGTATGCCATTACATCCCTGCCATTATTGTATTCTAGTCTATTCGTGTGTGTGTGTTTCTGTAATGGCTTTGGCCGCCATTGGCCCATTGGCCCTATCGTATCCTGAGGTGCCTCCATTAATGACTTCCTGGTCTAGAATCCCAACACACTTTTTTCTGGTCTCAAATACCACTCAAATACTAAAACATGTGTGTTTCAGATAAGGATAGATAAGGTATATATCCGACTATCTCGTACCCAAACTCATTTAACTTGAACATCATGATGAACACGAATTCAAATCCATCAAGTATCTCTCCATCAGCTAGCCTTGTCCATCGCCATCCCAATCCACCAAAACCATAAAACACGACCACATAAACCGTCAAATCTGGCCCTATGGATTCCATTCCATTCCTATCCCATCCCTTTTGTCATTCCCATTTTCCTATGATTTTCCTATCATATCCTTCGAGAAACAGCAGCATGTAGCTCTTGGAGAGGTTGTAGATATGTTTCGACACCCCCGTGGCTGGGAGCCGCAAATGGGTGAAGGAAAAAGCCTCGAGGCAAAGCCGGGCATCGGTTGTTGAAGACATCCAAGTAGTCACCATCGGTTGTTGGATGTTGTTGGGACTATAATCATCTATATATAATATTATATAATCAGTTATTGTATCTACTACCACACATCTGGTAAGTCATCCAAAATTAATCTAGAATCCCGCATAATGATCTGCGAAATTGGTGGAACATATGGATATACATATATATATATACATATAAATATATGCACGTATGTATATATATATATATATTATACACGTATATAGTTATATTATATATGGAGATGGGCTTTGACGTGCTGCATCTATTCATCATCAAAGATATCAAAGCGACTTAACAAATCGACACGCGCGTTCAAGCCTGACCTGATCTGGCCATGTACCGGAATGGATGTGCCCAACAACACTCAGAAAAATCAGACGCTTCGATCATCAATTACCCTCTGGTAAACTAACATAACTATATGGACCATCACCATTTTCAATGAGTAAATCATCTATAAATGGCAATCTTCAATAGTGTTTTTTGTATGTTTACTTACCAGGCCTGGTATCATATCAATTTATATCACTGTTCCCTAGTTTTTCGCCAAGGCTTCCACCTCCTCAACCCCGAAGATGGGCGACAGTCCAATGATCCACCAGCGGTGGCGGCTGCCCGACATGTTGTAGGCCACATCGATGGCCGTGGAAATCCTGGGAGCGGAGCCAGCGGAGCTTCGCTGTTGTTTTTTTGGGCTCCACCAGAATGGGGATTTTCCACATGTAGAATCCCTACAATGTG
>Ga0126342_10008888_pt1 | contig 17992 bp, 14 predicted proteins | sample Cyp1metagenome_FD_92528 | JGI IMG/M metagenome (GOLD analysis project Ga0126342, IMG submission 92528) | Coral microbial communities from Lord Howe Island, Old Settlement Bay, Australia - Cyphastrea 1 metagenome | ecosystem: Host-associated > Invertebrates > Cnidaria > Coral ... | reverse complement strand
CTGTGTCTCTCGCTGTGTCTCTCGCTGTGTCTCTCTCTGTGTCTCTCTCTGTGTCTCTCTCTGTGTCTCTCTCTGTGTCTCTCTCTGTGTCTCTCTCTGTGTCTCTCTCTCTCTGTGTCTCTCTCTCTCTCTCTCTCTGCCTCTCTGTCTCTCTGTCTCTCTGTCTCTCTGTCTCTCTGTCTCTCTGTCTCTCTGTCTCTCTGTCTCTGTGTCTCTGTGTCTCTGTGTCTCTGTCTCTGTGTCTCTCTGTCTCTCTGTCTCTCTGTCTGCCTGCCTGCCTGCCTGCCTGCCTGTCTGTCTGTCTGTCTGTCTATGCTTCCAATCTAATTAATCTAATCCAATCTAATCTAATCTAATCTTAATCTAATCTAATCTAATCTATCCTTCTTTCTATCTCTATGTATTTCTTTCTATCTCTATTTCTATCTTTCTATCTCTCTTTCTATCTATGTATCTATCTATCTATCTGTCTGTCTGTCTATCTACCTATCTATCCATCTATCTATCTATCTATCTCCCTACCTATATAGTTTGGGCTGCGAAAACAATATGAAGCATATGTTTAATGCCTTGGTGAGATTGTAAAGAAGACGTGAAAGAAAACAAAAAATGCGTTCTAAAGACAACCAACCCTGAGAGCATCGCGGGTGTGCGAAGCTCTCCAAGTAATTATGATACGCATACGCTGCCAAAATCTTGCAAATCTTACAACCCGGTCACGAAATTGCAAAGAGTGCCGCCTTTGGTCACTGATCTTGACCACAACTCCTTCGCTGAGCTCCAGTGGCTCCGGCTCCACTGGCTCCACTTGCCTGAAGCTTAGGGTTCTATGGTGGCCACTCGGTTGGTACTAAGTTCCTCGCCTTTGCCTCATGGCACTTTGGCCGTCACTTCTGTCCACCTGACAGAAGGGTGCCAATGCAATTGAAATATTGAAGTCACTTGCAATTGTCATCCAAGCCATTAGTCATCATAGGAATGCCAATAAGAGGGAAAGTGCCGGAAAGTAGGACTTCTTGATTGGAAAGTGCTAATCAGTGGACAGCTAATCTTCCACCCAAGTAACTAAACATGCTCCTGAACATGCTAGCAACATCTACCAACCAAGCCTTCGGTCTATCAGGGTCAACCTCTGCCCTGCTCCTGGCACTTTGACAGATGCATGAATCAATGAAGGGACAAATCAATGCAGGAACTGACCATCAATCTTGTTTTTACACGGCCTGACGAAGCTTCCCGGCACCGGCTGAGATTCCTCAGATATCTTCTGGTAGCTCCGTGTCAAATCCTCAGGGCAAGAATAGGTCTTGACATGCTGGGGTACTTTGGGAACTCTTCACGGCGACCGGCAAAGCATGGCACAAACTGAAAAAAAGGAACTGCACCGATAAAAACTAAAACTGAAAAATGCTTGTGACACGATGGAAAGATGGAACCAAGAAAATGGGTCTGCCTGAGGACTTGGCATTGGCTGGAGACTGATCGGCGCCCAACGGCTTTTCCTCTTGAGGGGGAAAAGGCCTGAGGCACTGATCAGTGACTGAGATGCAAGGAGAATGCAAACCGAGACAATGACCAAACCAACCTCACAACAGCTCGCCTGCTCGAAGTTTGAGGAGTCGCCTCGCTTGCCTGGAGCTATCAAGATCACCAAGATGTTCAAAAAATACAGCGCTGGTCCTTGGATGTTCTTGCCAATGAGAGCCAATCCCCGACTAACTCGTTTGGAGCTTTCACCACCAAAAATTCCGAATTTCCCTGGCTTTTGTTGTTTTTGGAGTGGGGTAGTGAGGCTTTGTCAAATTTCACGACCGTGGGTTTTGTTGCTTTTGGGTTCTCAGGTCTGCGTTGTTTGGAATTTAAGAATTCAAATTGTGAAAACCCTTAAAATTCATTCAAATTCCTGCAGCACAAGCCTTGCCCGGAAGCTCGAGACCAAAGGCGGCAAAGGTGGGTCCAGAGCTGGCAGGGCGACATGATGCCCATTCAATAGCCAAACATTACAAATAACAAGAAACAAACACAACGAGCACAAGTCACGCAGCATGAATCTTCATGGGAAAAAAACAAAAAGCGATAGTTTCAGCATGTTTCAAAATGTGTCAAAACGCTGAAACAAACGTGTTTTGCGACTCTGGTGTCAAACGGTGTCTCTCTGTTCGTCACTGCCTTCCACTTGGCGGACTTTCAAAAGACGCTGGCAAGTCCACTGACGAAGCCATTTTGGGAGACGCAACCTGAATAAACATTTTAGGTTGGCATGTTGACCGCTTAAAAATCTTTGAACCGCAAACAAAGAATCTGCACCAGACCTCTTCCTTTGCACTTACAGTGCCTCAAGTTTGTCAGAAGTCGGGCAAAGTCAGGACCATAAACCAAGTTCCAACGTTCTTTGGATGTGTCTGGATGTCTCTGAGTCTCGTGATCCTGTGAGAGTCGCACGAGTCGACTGAACGCCGGCATTCGCCGCGGCCTCAGACCACATTTTCCCTGTGCGACCCTATCCAGGAGTTGCCGTGTAGTCGCAGTTAATGCAGGTACAAGTTCGACTTATGATTTTCGTATGTTCACCCTTCCGTCCATTCCTTCCCCTTCTTGTTCTTCTTGTCACTTGCAATCCTCTTGCTCTCGGTTTTAGGTTTGCGACCGTTTGCCTACGGTTTGCCACCTACGAATACTTGAATACCTTTCAGACTTTGGCCTGCGTCATCAAACACTGCCATGCCACAAGCATACTCATGAACATACCCACTCACGCACACTAGATATATAACAAAAGATCACAACAGTGATCTGATGGCAGTGATCTGATGGGAAGAAAATCCCTTGGGTTGCCGAACCCGGATGCAGAACCCAGACACGTATATATATATATCCTTATGGTAACTTTTTATTTGTGTCACCTTAATTTTCTATGTGTGTCACCTTGTTTTCTTTATTTGTGTCACTTTAACCGTCTATTTGTGTCACCTCAACTTTTTACCTGTTTCACCTTAACTTTTATTTGTGGCACCTTAACTTGTCACCTTCACCAAACCAAAACAAACCAAACCAAACCAACCAAACAAATTATATAATATAAGATACAGTATCTCAAGAATATTTCGGCTTTCAAATCAATGTCAACTCTGAGACCCTGTCTTGTGCGAGAGCGTGTCGCTGCAAGAGGATCTTTTCCTGCAAGTGGGATGAATCAAGATGCAAAGTTGAGCTGTGGCCCAGACTATCAAGGCTCCCACCAAGTGACAGCACAAGCGAAGTGCCTTTCGCACAACCCCAAAAACCTTAAACCAGGCAAGGCAACACCATACAACCCCAAACAGCACCATACACCACCATACAACACCATACAACAGCATACAACACCCAACACCATACAGCACCATACACCACCATACAACACCATACACCACCATACAACACCATACATAATTATACATACACACCATACAACACCATACACCACCATACAACACCATACACCACCATACAACACCATACAAAATTATACAGCACCCAACACCATACAGCAACATACAACACTATACAACACCATACACCATACACACCATACAACACCATACGCCACCACCATACAACACCATACACCACCATACAACACCATACACCACCATACAACACCATACGCCATACAACACCATACACCACCATACACCACCATACAACACCATACACCATTATACAGCACCCAACACCATACAGCACCATTCACCACCATACAACACCATGCACCACCGTACCAAAACCATACAACACCATACAGCACCATACCGCAATGCACAAAACCATACACCACCATACAACATCATACAGCACCATACACCACCTTGCACCACCATACACCACCATACAACACCATACACCAACATGTAACACCATACACCACCATGCGCCACCACACATCACCATACACCACCACACAGCACCGTACAAAACCATACACCACCATACAACATCAGACAACACCACACACCCCTTGCACCACCATACACCACCATACAACACCATACACCACCACACACCACCACACAACACCATACACACCACACACCACCAGACAACACCATACACCACCATACAGCACGGTACAAAACCATACACCGCCATACACCACCATGCAGCACCACGCAGCACCATACACCACCATACAGCACCGTACAAAACCATACACCACCATGCAACGTCATACAACACCTCACACCACTTTGCACCTCCACACACAACCACACACAACCACACAACACCATACACCACCATGCACCACCACACACCAGCATACACCACCATACAGCACCGTATGAAACCATACACCGCCATACAACATCATACAAGACCATACACCACCTTTCACCACCATACACCACCATTCACCACCACACACCAGCATACACCACCATACAGCACGGTACAAAACTATACACCACCATACACCAGCACCACCACACAACACCATACAACACCCTCCACATATTCCACCATTGTATCATCTTTTGTTTCACGCATTCGCGCTGGTGTTTTCTGCTTTTTGTCCTGCAAAGACAGGCTCGACAAAGGTCGCTTGAGACCTTCACCTCAACAGCGTCACACCGGCTTAAAATTCTGGACATCCTTCACATATATGGTATTTGTATTTCAAGCCAACAAGCAAAACGCAATGTAAAGGACTGCCAGAAGCACAGTCCGAAAAAATTTGAAGATCAAAAACATCAAATAATTGCATTCTCGTGTAAATGTGCACCAATTTCAATGGAGACTAGGCTTCGAAATCAGGAATTTGGACTGAATATGTTCCCTCTACTTGTATACCTTGCGGGCCACTTATGAGAAGCAAGTAAGATAAAGGAAAACAAAGCAAAGCAACAGTTGTAGCACTGAAACTTTATCCGCTGCCGCCTTGAAGCCTCGCAATCCGTGCCTCGGCCTTACCATGACCCCTTTTGGTTTGAACCCAGCAATTGAAATGCCTGGAAATTACCGAACTTCTTAACTTCAACTTCAGAAAATACATTGATTATTGTCTTCAACTGCCTTCGAAGGTAGCTGGTTCAGCAAGGCCTGCCGTTGGCCTTAGCAGCCGTTGGTTCAGGCTCTGTTGTTGCTCCGACACAGGACCCTCCACGCCCCCAGTTTTGCATGAAAACCGATGCCAAAAACATCATTTTCTCAAAGGGTTGGCCCGGTCCGAAGGTTTGGATAGAAAAGACTTTCAGACTTCAGGGCCGAATTTCATGCGCGGGCGTTGAAGCCTGAAGCCGGCGTCTCAAGTTTCATGCCATCTCCTTCTCAGGCCCGAACGAGCATCCTGCGGCAGCAAGAATCTTGAAAAAACTACGCCCTGATATTGCCAGACAATCAGTCAAGATTGCCCATGGCCGAAGTACAGCAATTCATCACAAGCGAGCTGGCAGTATGCAACTGCAATACGCACCAACACAGGCTCAGGAATTTGCAGGAAAAAATGTTTGATAAACACCTGCTACTGGTAAGCCACAAACAAGATGTTCACCTGATGATTTGGCACTCCAAAACTCTCTAGATTACTTTACTTCAAGTGATCCCCACCGTGGCATATTATTTTGACATTATTTCTGGCATGCTATCTGACATATATTCTGAAACCGATCTGACAGTCTATCTGGCATTCTATCTCACATTCTGTCTGACATTCTATCTGGCATTCTATCTGGCATTCTGTCTGACATTCTATCTGGCATTCTATCTGACACAAATTCTGACATTCTATCTTGCATCTAGTCTGAAATTTTATCTGACATTCTTTCTGGCATATGCTCTGACTTTGGCATTCTATCACTATCTGACATTCTATCTGGCATCTATTTTGACATACTTTCTGCCATACATTCTCTTCTGGCATTCTGTCGGCCATCTGTTCTGACAGTCTACTTGGGGCCGAGGGGTAAGGGGCAAAAGCTAGCTTGGCAGGGAGCTTGGCATGAAAACACAAAGGGTGCAGCGCAGCTGCGCAGCTTTTTCATCAACGTGGACGGGCGGGTCTGAAGCTGGGGCGTGTTGGTAAGGTGAACATCCAAACCTACGTATTGAGGCGATGTATGTTGGAGGGGACGAGGATAAGAACATACGATTCTTCTGTACTGTTGCACGAAGAAGATGAGGAAACTCAACATAGCCAACATGATGACGAGTGATTGGGGAAGATTCAAAGGTCCACCTTCGGCATCGGAGTGGACCTTTGGAAGCGCGGGTAGAAGCAACGCAGTGCAAAACCAAAGTTGAGGACGAGAGGTAGGTGTGCGTGCACAACATGAAAATGAAGCCCAGCCAAGGTCCAATACAGCGTATCGTGTGAAAAGTGTAAGGTTGTGAGGGCGTAGAGTGAAGTGTAAGGTGTAGTGTGAAAGTGTGAAGTGTAGAGTGTGGACTGTAAAGTGTAGAGTGTGGAGTGTAAAATGTAGAGTGTAGAGTTCAGAGTATGGAGTGTGAAGTGTAGAGTGTGGGGTGTCAAGTGTCAAGTGTGAAGTGTAAAGTGTAGAGTGTGGAGTGTAAAGTGTAAAGTGTAGAGCGTGGAGTGTAAAGTGTATATATAGTACGCAGTGTCAAGTGTAGAGTAAAAGGTGTAGAATGTAGAGCGTGTGGGGTGTAAAGTGTACAGAGTAAAGTATAGAGTGCGGAGTGTCAAGTGTAAATAGTGAAGTGTAAGATGTAAAGTGTAAACTATAGTGTAGAGTGGGGAGTGTAAAGCGTGGAGTGCGGAGTGTCAAGTGTAAAGTGTGGAGCGTAAAGTGTAGAGTGTGGAGTGTAAAGTGTAGAGTGTGGACTGCGTGGTGTAAAGTGTAATGCGTGAAGTGCAAAGTGTAGTGTGGAGTGTAAATGTAGAGTGCGCAGTGTCAAGTGTAAAGTGTAGAGTGTCTTGTGTAATGCGTAGAGTGTGGGGTGTAAAGTGTGAAAAGTGAAGTGTGAGGTGTAAAGTGCGAAAGTGTATGTAAAATGTGTGTAAAGTGTAGAGTGTGTGGACTGTAAAGCGTATAGTGTGTTTCAGTCCTCTCTCTTTCCGAGTCCCCCCCCCACCCACAGCCACTTTTCATGGAGGTGCTGACACATCCTGGTGATGTCTGACCCATCCTGGTGATGTCTGACCCCACTTTGGGGGTGAGGTGGGAGGGTACCCAAAGTGGCGGCTTGACATCGTACTGAAACATGCGTGTTTCGTCCATGCCTGCCTTCACACTAAAGGTTTCAGTCCTCTCTCTTTCCGAGTCCCCCCCCACCCGCAGCCACTTTTCATGGAGGTGCTGACACATCCTGGTGATGTCTGACCCCACCGAAGGATCACCAGGGCTGTGTCAACCTCATCTTCTTCGTGGCATCTTGGCGGGGGGTCTTCTCCTTTGATGCTTTCTTCATCGTGATCTCGGAGTCTATCTCTTCCGCGAATTTCATCAATTGATGTAACACCAGAAATTTAAGTTCCTCGATCTCTACCGGGAGTCTCCGATCTGCATTGAAGTCCCCGAATTCCTCATTAGTGAGAGCGTCCGCTTCCACGTTCTGATCTCTCGGGATCCACTGCAGATCCAGATCCACCTGGGATCTTTGGAGGTGCAACGCCAGTTCCATCAGTACCACCGACAGTGAGAATGCTGTAGACATGTACTTGTCCAGAACGTAGCTATTAGCTTGGTTGTCTGTGAATGCGGTAAGCGATAGCCGCCCCGCCATGCCCTTCCATTTCGCTTCCGGTTCAAATAGCATAATTGCCACCGTGATGGCAAGAAGTTCCAGGGATGCTATCACCTTGAAGGGTTCACCTTTTACGAATACCCACGGGGCATTCTTTCGGGTGAGTCTGACCGAGAACCATCTGCTCTCCGATGGTACCGTCCCTCCATGGGTTTCCCAACCGCCAATAACTACAGTTGCCCCTTCTGCCTTACCATCCACACGGAATATCTCCCCTCCAGCTCCAGGCGCCCCCCACAACATCCGGAGCTGGCCGTATGGTGTTCGGGCCCAGGCGTGCCCCACACAGCATCTGGAGCTGGCGGTATGGTGTTCGGGCCCAGGCGTGCCCCACAGCATCCGGAGCTGGCGGTATGGTGTTCGGGCCCAGGCGTGCCCCACAGCATCCGGAGCTGGCGCTATGGCAGCAAGTGCAGCACGCGGGAAGGAGGAAGGGAGGAGGACTCCTGAGGAGGACAAGACAAGAAGGGCAAGGAGGAAGAGCAGCACCTTTGTTAAAATCTAGAGAGTGGGGAAAAATGGCTCTCCTGGGCCGAAGGACTGCGAACCGGAGATCCTCAGACACACACAACAAAAGATCAGTAAAGATCAGCAGGACTTTCAGCGCTTGCAGGATGTTGTAAAGTCGCAACAGGTGCCTGAAAGCATCCTCACGTTGCTTCCAGGAGAATTTGCCTGGACAGGGCTCTTGATTTTTTTCAAACTTGCTTACAGATGTTCAAAGCACATCGTTAAACCTCCACAAATTACAGTAAATTCCGAGTTTGTTTATGCCTTCTTAGCTCTGTAAATCGAAACAATCCAGCATGTCAGAATGTCATGGTGTGCTTTCAATTCAAGAGCCAAGACATCTCTGCGAATCCCCTCCTCTGCAGACACTGAATGCAAAGTGCCTTCATGAAGTGCAATCACGGACAATGTCAAAGGTACTTTTGTCACAAAAATCGTCCGAATACCAATGCATGAACTCAGGGGCCACCCAGGAAGCACCGCAATTGTGTGAAATGAACCGACTAAAAAACCTCTAGTTGAAAGGAGACTTCATGAAACTTCTACCACCTGGTTCTATTGCCTCTGACGCCTAGTGGCCTAGTGGGAGCTTCAGGCAAATTTCTGAGAAAATGGGAGGTTTCCAACAACGCACACTGCATTCGAATGTCAAGCTGCATATACGTCTCACTGAAGGCGACCTCGGCGCTTTTTTATCGATTATGTCTTGTTCGGAGACCGTTCGGTTGGCAAACTTCGATACTGTCTGATATCACAATCCTCGAATACCTCTTCATTCTGGATGCTGAAGTCACTAAAGTCCTGCAATTTTTCAACTTGCAACGCTCCAGTCAGACCCCACCGAGGTCAAAGCTCCATATCTTCTCTAAACTCAGCCTGTCCACTGGTAATCTTGAGAGAGCACCTGAACAAGTTTCTGCACTGTTTGACCATGCTGCACTGAATCTGATTATCGAAACGAAAGAAAAACCAAAGATGGTCGCTTGCTCCCTGTATCTCCCTGTATACATGGCACCTGGCCTTACCGGGAACTCTCTGCTATTTTGCTGCTACACCTCCCTTGTTTGCCGCCAATGCTCGTTCGAAAAAAATGGGGGCTTCATAACGAGTGAGGCACTACCTCTATGATTGAGGGTTTGGGACCTGTGGAACAAGCGGGGTCTCGTGAAACCAAGGGACGTTCTTTTTGAATAAAAGCTAATAAAAGTACTGTTTGTTTCTCAAATATGGAGTTAGCAGTGGCAAGAGGAGGATTGTAAAGAAAGGAAGACGGGGGTTAGCCCGGAGAGAGGAGGAAACTTACTGGTCGGCAGAAAACACTTGTGAAGTGAAAACTGAAAGCCAAATAGGGGGTGACAAACTGTAGGTCCTCCCCTTGTGTTTAGATTGCAAGCTTCCTCTGGATCCCTCAGGAGGGATCTGGCCTCTCGCAGCTTCCAAATACACATGAAAAAGCTCACGGTAGAAGAGATGCAAAGAAATTCAAAGACCGTGATGCACTTGAAAAGAACACTGCTCGGCAATGCTGAGCATATATTCAGTAGACTTGCTTTGTAGACCGCCTTTGAGAGTAGGACATCGGGGTCTTGCTCGATCTTGCTCAGCATTTTCTCTGGCTAGTTGAAGGTCGTTCTGCACATGATCCAAAAGTTATTTCATTCGCGATCAGCAATGTCTCGGCAATGTCCTAAGTGATTCATGGGATTGACAGTGGTTTGGCTTGAACCTATCATGGCTCGTGGTTGGCATTCTGCATTTTGAGCACGTGCCCAAATCATGTTTCGAACACAAAAAGGCAATGACACAAAAAAACGTCGGGTTCTTTTCCAAGTAATTTTGCAATCTTCTTAGGTTTTGGTGATGGATGTCAATGGATGTCTCAGTAACTTGATGCGATGCAACCAAATTTGATCCGTTGCAGATGACCATGCATGCAAAGCATTTGTTTTCAGCTTGTTGGCAGCAAAGGGTTGCATATTGGCTGTGAGACGACATCTAGGACGACGCTCGAGACAATCCTAAACAATACCCACCCTGAGCCAATGCCAAAAGACATTCTGCCAGCAAAGGCAGACCTGCACGAACTGTGCATATCACCTTCGGAAGACCGGGTAAGCTGACGCAAAGCTAAAAGACCTTGCTTGCAGCCTACAGAAGGTTGGAAAATGTCAGGGATTCCCTGATTCTGCAAAAGACCACGATCTCGTAAGTCCTCTCTGACAATTAATCTGCCTCTGAGCAGAAATTATCTGGAGAGTTCATCACCAAGCACGAAACTGCTTCATTGTGCCCAACACTTACCTGTAGAAGGTGCGACCAAATTCAGGTGCTACAAGTGTGCCAAGTATGCCAAGTATGCTACAATCTCTAGTCCTTTGCCACTTGACCCACTTGGACATCATCAGACATCATCAGACATCATCAGACATCATCAGACATCATCAGACATCATCTCGTCTGAAGCAGAAAACATCGTCCAAACAAGATTTGCTTCCACAACACAAGTTGCTGCAAGAACTGCTCAGCTCGTAGTTCACTGCAAGAACTGTATGTTGCCTTGCAACAACTGTATGATCTGAATGTTACATATTATATTAACTGCTACATAACTGTACTGTCCAAGTTGCAGGTGTAGTAGGGCTGCCACTTGAAGAGTACGCCTGATATCAAGTGTTTTCAATGGTTGTAGCGGATCAAAGCAAAAGCACCAAAAATCATGAGAAGGGCAGCAAGGGCCCGCAAGCCATTTTTTTTTTCATCAGGCGCCTTGGGTCCAACATCCAAATGACCTCCTAAAACTTGTTCACAAATGCGCGTGTCGATGTTCCACACTTTCATCGCCTGAGATTTAAAGCTCAATGACACAACAGGTTGGACCAACCAGCAGTGTTTCTCAACGCGGTTCTCAAGGCGCCAGCAAATCACGGGATCTTTGGCATCGAGATCCAAAGTATTTCTCACTTTCATGAGTCTTTCATGACCATGCGTGATCTCGGATTTTGCATTTTCTATAAGGAGTGATGCATTTCACTTCCACCAGGTTCCTCAAAATCCTCGTGCAACTCCAACGGTATTCGTAAATTTGGAACAATGCTGGCTGGTTTCGGAATCCCACTGTATTATACTATTCTGAAAGTCCTTGGGAAACAGCTGGCAACAATCCCCACTACAGTACGCCACTGCTGACCTCCTGCGAACCTACCAAGGCAACATGATGGACCCAATCCACCGACATTGTGGTGACCTTTGCTCAACGCAGGATCAGCATAGGATCCACACAGGATCAACACAGCGTGAACACGTCAAGCACAAGACAAAGTTGCGTTCGATACTTTCAATTGGAAGTAGTTTGGCTGACACACTCAGTTTCGTCAAAGTCGTGTCTCTCTCAAATTCCGGGAGTTCCACTGCATACCCATTTTGAAGGACTGCCTGACAGACCTTACAGGTCTACACAGGTCTTCTTCGAGCATGCACAAATCAAATTTGGCCAAGCACCAAAAACCCGTTGGCTACACCAGCTACCTTATCTACCTTGTTCAGTTTGGCTTTACATGTCTACCTTCAAGATCTTTCAAGCCCTACCTCAAGGCCATGGAGACAATGAATTCAACCCAATTGGACACTCGCAGATAGCACCTGCTACAAGCTGCTACTAAGGCTGCCGCAGCGTCCTGCAAGTCCCACAATCTGATTGTTCTATCCCATGCTCCACTCAGTGCTTTGCCTGTCAAAACCAGGTTTGCGCTGAGGACATGTTGGAATGGAACCTTCCACTTTCTTCATCTTTTGGAAGCATCTGCTCAGTTTACGTTGAACCAAGAGTTTGTTAAGACAGCGCACGACTGCACGCAGTTGCGCGCGCGCGAGTGTGCATGTGTGGTTTCTATGCTTGTGTGACGCAAATCCAATCTTCGCCTTCGGAGCACCGGAGCGCTACACAAGATACAGCATCTCTGTGGCCAGCTAAAGTCGCAAGGCCTGATGTGGGTTCAAAGCAAGAAACTGCACCAAACTGGAATCAATGAATAGTCCCGCGGAACATCCAGATGAAACATTATTGTGAAATACTAAGAAATACCTGAAATACTATCAACCTACTGTCCAAGCTTCGCGCGCAAACCGGTCTGGAGATTCCAGTAGCCGATCGAACCATCCTCTCTCGGCTTTTGGGCTGGTCAATATACGCAGTGCAGCCCTCACAAGCCACCAACAGACGCAAGACATGGCAAGACTGTCCATGGCGCCGCTGAGGACTCTCGAAGACCCCCAGTCCACATCTGCTGACCAAACCTGCAGCAGCGCTCTGTGATGCAGTGGTGTGAAGAAGCTTCATACTGTGTGCTGCATCGGGTATGTGTCTGCGCCGGTGTAGGGCGCACTTACATTGCTATTACCGCTATTACCATGGAAATTCACAGGATTCTGAATCGAAGCCACTTACACAGGCCCCACACTAGTTTGCACCTCCTCGCCATGCTCAAAAGTCATGACGCAAGCTTCGTCATCCACTGCATCCAGGTTCCAAAGTTTCAATGTGCCTCAAACGCTCTCAAACTATTGGCCCAACTTAGCATGGCTCAGTTGCAGTGGGTTCCAACATGTTCCAACATGTTCCAACAAGAATGTCTCTCTCATCTCTCTCCGATTTCCTTGACACCAGCAGCAAACCAATGGGCAGCCCACCATCAGATGATCCGCTGATGGCCCTTCGGCTTGGCCAGTGTAGCCTGACACGAGAAAGAACTGGTGCAGATTGACAACATGACAAAAACCCTTCCGAAAATACTGAAAAGGAGTTACACCACCGTAGACCCCAAACAGTGGATGGATTCAAGAAGAGTTTTGAGGAACACGGTCAAAACATGTCAAAACCATGAGAAAGCATTAAGAACCCCTAACAGCACACTGTTATGGGGAAAATGCAAAATGGGACCACCAAAGAAAACAAGAAAAGAGACAAGATGGGAAACAAGACCTCGGGAAGACGGACACACCATCCAACAGCAAGGCGGACACCTTAAGAAAGCATTAAGAACCCCTAACAGTACACTGTTTGCAGAATTATGCAAAACAAAACTACCCGCCACAAAGGGAAACAAGAAGAGAGACAGGCTGGGAGACAAGCTGGGAGACAAGCTGAGACAAAGGCCTCAGGAAGGTGGACACACCATCCAACACAGGGAAACAAGAGTGGAGACAATGGGAGACAAGGGGAGACGAGACCTCGGGAAGACGGACACACCATCCAACACAGGCACAGACAAGACCCTCGGGAAGGCGGACACACCATCCAACAAAGGGAAACAAGAAGGGGTACAATGGGAGACAAAGGGAGACGAGACCCTCGGGAAGGCGGACACACCATCCAACACCAAGGCGGACACCTCAAGATAGCATTAAAAACCGCTAACAGTACACTGTTTGGGGACAAAACACTAAATAGATCACTAAATATCGTCAAGATATTGCATTTACACAAAATTACATTGGAAGTGGACACAAGTGGATGGCTTTGAAGTCTTTTCAGACCTGCAGTCGCTGCTTTCAAACCAAGCCTCACCGTCTTCACAGTTTTAGTGTGACTCGTGAACGTGGCCACACAAACCTGTGCCATTTCAAGTCAAATGATATTATGACTGAAGCATTTCAACTCTAATCAAAGACATGCAGCTTTCCGCATTGTTTACCACTCTCATCCAGCTACTGTACTGGATCTGTAACTAGCTTTGCTTCCAACGTCTGAATTCAACACGGATCATACGAACATTGAGCCAAAAAGACGTTCAAACTGTGAAAACAGCACAGTTTTCTGCATCCAAACCACTGCAAGCTCGCTGTCCCACAGTTTGACGTTCTTGTCCCAAGAACCTCACGCCATCGAATATCAATGTTTGAACAAGTAAGAACGTCAAGAGATTGTTTTGCAGACCATTTTCTATCAGGAGTGTGGTCTTTTGAATAAGCAGTTCATAAAGAAATGCCGCGTTGGTTCATTTGAGAAAGAATTCTTCTTTACAAGATGGTTCTTTGGAAGCAGTGTTCATTAAGAACATATAGTATGCCCTTCCAACATGAAGTATTATTTTTGTACACAACACTATTGAAGCAGTATTTCGGTAAATGCAGTACGTCTTGAACAAATGCAGGATGTTGTTCACTAGTGCAGTATTTCTTCAAAAAAAAATGTATTTTGGCGACATAAGCAGTACTCTATTCAAAGTTTCTGTTTTTGCTTTCAAAAGGTAGTATTCAGCAAAGCACGCGCAGTCTTCTTTTCACAAAGAAATTGTTACTAAGAAACAATCACTTTCTGAGTATAATTTTCAGACATGATATTGTTTAAATTGTCATCTGCCGTCAGAGTGTCTTTGGTGGCATTTGTTTACTAGAATGAGGCATTTTAACAGTTTGTAGTTTGCACATTCACAACATGCCGGTCTTTTGCCGTGAATGCCACTTGCAAATAGATCCAAGACATGGCACAAAAGAAACTACTGTTTTTCTGTGTGTCCCAGGCCAATAGCCTGCAGAAAACACTGTGAATTACAGTATGTGAAATCTTCTGAAAGTCACATCCCCATTTTCCGTCCACTGGCAAAAACAAGACCATTCAAGTCGAGCCCTTGCCTGTCAAAATCCTGTGCGCACCGTGGTCGAATTCAATGCCTGAGAAAGGCAGGTTGAAGAAAGGAATGAACACATTTGTTTGTTTGGCAAAATGACCCACAAGGCGGAGCCACTTTTATCCACCATTTGTTCAATACTTTGAACAATTCCCCCGCAGACACGGCCTTCCTACTGTCTATGCTGTACTCTGGGAGCAAAATATCCGCCGACCCCAGGCAACTGCAAGGGGAGCGCGTCCGAGAAACAGGGCACAAGTGCACGACTTTGGCCATCTGCCGGGCGCTTCAACAGAAGTTTTCGAGTGGCTTCAGAAAGCAACGTTAGGCAGTAGCTTGCTTTTTATGCTTACCGGCGCCCTTGCTGCCGCTTTTGGCAGCCTTCCGATCTGCCGGGCGCCCGACTTCTGCCGGGCGCTTGCTTAGAGCTTCTCTAGTATAGCTTCAGAAAGCAACGTTAGGCAGCGCCCTCCCTTCAAACGCTCCGCAGCGCCCTTGCCGGCGCGTTTGGCAACCTTCCGTCTCCCGCGCGCGCGCCTTTGGCCATCTGCCGGGCACTTGCTTCGAATTGCTTAGAGCTTCTCTAGGGACTTCAGAAAGCAACGTTAGGCAGTCGCCTCCTGGCGGGTAGCTTTTGCAGCATTCTGGGCGCTTTCCAAGCGGCTTTCTCGTGGCTTCAGAAAGCAACGTTAGGCAGTAGCCTCCCTTCAAATGGTGGCAGTTTTCTAATGGCGAGCGAAAGCAACGTTAAGTTTTCTAGTGGCTTCAGAAAGCAACGTTAGGCAGTAGCCTCCCTTCAAATGCTCCGCGGCGCCCTGGCGGGTAGCTTTTGCAGCATTCTGGCCGCTTTCCAACCAGTTTTCTATAGAGGCTTCAGGAAGCAACGTTAGGCAGTAGCCTCCCTTCAAATGCTCCGCGGCGCCCTGGCGGGACGCTTTTGCACCATTCTGGGCGCTTTCCAAGCAGCTCTCTCGTGGCTTCAGAAGGCAACGTTAGGCAGTACCCTCCTTTCAAATGCTCCGCGGCGCCCTGGCGAGAGCCTTTTGCACCATTCTGGGCGCTTTCCAAGCAGCTTTTGCCGCATTCTGGGCGCTTTCCAAGCAGTGTTTTAGTGGCTTCAGAAAGCAACGTTAGGCAGTAGCCTCCCTTCAAATGCTCCGCGCCGCCCTGGCGGGTAGCTTTTGCAGCATTCTGGATGCGTTCTAAGCAGTTTTCAAATGTCTTCAGGAAGCAATGTTAGGCAGTAGCCTCCCTTCTGGGCGCTTTCCAAGCAGCTTTTGCAGCATTCTGGGCGCTTTCCAAACAATGTTCTAGTGGCTTCGGAAAATAACGTTAGGCAGTGGCCTTCCTTCAAATGCTCCGCGGCGCCCTGGCGGGAGGCTTTTGCACCATTCTGGGCGCTTTCCAAGCAGCTTTTGCTGCATTCTGGGCGCTTTCCAAGCAGTGTTTTTGTGGCTTCAGAAAGCAGCGTTAGGTAGTAGCCTTCCTTCAAATGCTCCGCGGCGCCCTGGCGGGTAGCTTTTGCAGCATTCTGGGCGCTTTCCAAGCAGTTTTCTCGTGGCTTCAGAAAGCAACGTTAGGCAGTAGCCTCCCTTCAAATGGTGGCAGTTTTCTAATGGCTGCAGAAAGCAACGTTAAGTTTTCTAGTGGCTTCAGAAAGCAACGTTAGGCAGTAGCCTCCCTTCAAATGCTCCGCGGCGCCCTGGCGGGATGCTTTTGCAGCATTCTGGGCGCTTTCCAAGCAGTTTTCTCGTGGCTTCAGGAAGCAACGTTAGGCAGTAGCCTCCCTTCAAACGCTCCGCAGCACCCCGGCGGGAGGCTTTTGCAGCATTCTGGGCGCTCTCCATGCAATTTTCTAGTGGCTTCAGAAAGCAACGTTGGGCACCAGCCTCCCTTCAAATGCTCCGCGGCGCCCTGGCGGGTAGCTTTTGCAGCATTCTGGGCGCTTTCCAAGCAGTTTTCTCGTGGCTTCAGAAAACAACGTTAGGTAGTAGTTTTTTTCAAATGCTCCGCGGCGCCCTCGCGGGTAACTTTTGCAGCATTCTGGGCGCTTTCCAAGCAGTTTTCTAGTGTCTTCAGAAAGCAACGTTAGGCAGTAGCCTCCCTTCAAATACTCCGCGGCGCCCTGGCGACGCTTTTCGACCATTCTGGGCGCTTTCCAAGCAGCTTTCTCGTGGCTTCAGAAAGCAACGTTAGGAGCTTTTTGGCTGGAATCCGGGTCGCTCATAAGCGTCTCCAAGAGCATTTCCTCCCCCCGTTTGGAGGGTACCTAAAATCGAGAAAAAGCGCCGTTTTGACACATTGTTCGGACGATTTTTCGCTTTTCGAAAGTCACAAAATGCTGTAAATTACAGCATTTTTGCATTTTGCCGTCTTTTGCGGGAGCCAAAACGCAGAAAATGCTGTAAATACCAATACGTTTTCAACCAGAGATGCACAAAACACTGCAAATACCATTGTTTTTGAAAGCAAAGCAAAAAAAAACACTGTAAATTACAGCAATTTTTTGCGGGTTGATCGCAAAAAATGCTGGTATTTACACGGTTTTTGCAATTTCAAGAAAACGTGGAAGGCGCGAAACACTGTAAATAGCGGTGTTTCGGCCACTTTTGGACGCCGAAATGCTTGTATTTACGCAGTTTTTTGCCCGTGGCGGCGCCAAACCCTGTAAATTACAGCATGTTCTTCCGATTTTTTGCCTTGATGAACGCAAAAACGCTGGTATTTACGCGTTTTTCAAAAAATCGAAGATCGTGACGTGAACGAAACCCTGTAAATAACAGTGTTCTAGCCACTTTCGGGGACTTAAACTGTGGTATTTACGCGGGTTCTTGCCATCTGACAGCGCAAAATGCTGTAAATTACAGCACTTTGTGCGCTGTTTATTCCCGAGAGCGTCTGAGCGCAGGGTTCTTCCAATAGTGGGGGTCTGTAAAACATCTTCTCATCTTCACATCCTCTCATCTTCACATCTTCTCATCTTCACATCTTCACATCTTCACATCTTCTCATCTTCACATCCTCTCATCTTCACATCCTCTCATCTTCACATCCTCTCATCTTCACATCTTCTCATCTTCACATCTTCACATCTTCACATCTTCTCATCTTCACAT
>Ga0126342_10008887_pt1 | contig 17992 bp, 15 predicted proteins | sample Cyp1metagenome_FD_92528 | JGI IMG/M metagenome (GOLD analysis project Ga0126342, IMG submission 92528) | Coral microbial communities from Lord Howe Island, Old Settlement Bay, Australia - Cyphastrea 1 metagenome | ecosystem: Host-associated > Invertebrates > Cnidaria > Coral ... | reverse complement strand
TACTCCTTTACTCCTTTACTCCTTTACTCCTTTACTCCTTTACTCCTTTACTCCTTTACTCCTTTACTCCTTTACTCCTTTATTCCTTTACTCCTTTACTCCTTTACTCCTTTTCCTTTCCTTTTCCTTTCCTTTTCCTTTCCTTTTCCTTTCCTTTGCCTTTTCCTTTCCTTTCCTTTGCCCTTTCCTTTTCCTTTTCCTTTCTTTTTTCGGAATGAGAGACGCTGCTTCCTGTTCCTTACTCTTTCTTTTCTCTTTCTTTCCTCTTCCTTTCCTCTTCCGTTCCTTTTCCTTTCCTCTTCCCTTCCTTTTCCCTTCCTCTTCCTTTCCTCTTCGGTTCCTTTTCCTCTTCCTTTCCTTTTCTTTTCCTTTTTCCTTCCTCTTCCTTTCCTCTTCCGTTCCTTTTCCTCTTGCTTTCCTTTCCTTTTCCTTTTCCCTTCCTCTTCCTTTTTTTTTTTTTGCAAAACCATGGATAGCGATAGGCCCCCCCAAAAAAGCGATACCCTTTTTTCGGGAACTTAGCGAAGACAATGAGGTTTGACAACGGCTCATATCAAAATATACTATACAATCATCTAAATGGAATGCAAATTGTCTAAGTTTTGCCATGTTGAAATAAATACTCTTTGGTAATCAAACATGGCTGGAAAATTCCCGGACTAAATAGACGTTTAAAGCTGGGAAAATATCATCGATAAATGGTGGTTTTCCTGGTTTTCCCAGCAAGCCCTATATGGCAAGTAAAGAACATTACTTCATGATTGGGGCCATGAAATAGTGAACCATTGCAGGCCTGTTCTTTTAAGGATAATTCGCCATTCCCAGCAAAGTCGCTTGATCACCGAACATATTGTATATATATATAATCTCTAAATATATATATATATGATGCAATTGTGTGTATATAATTGTATATATATATATAGAGTATGGCGCATATTTAATATTGCTTTGTAAAGCATAATCTTGGTATATATATAAATACATATGAGTAACTGACAAAATTATTGTAATACTATTTTAGTCTGGTTTCGCCTTGGCCTTTCCGAGGTTGCACAAAACCTTGATAACCGGATAACCGATATACCGATACCCCATTTGTGATACCTCAGGGAATACTGAAATCCTCATAACAGATAGGGGACAACCCTAATTTGCGCATGGCATTAAATTAATTTTGTCCGCTACTCATATATATATATATATATTATATAACTAATATAATTATATAACTATATATACATAACTATCTATGCATAACTATATATATATGTTTTGTGTTTGATGTCTCGTGCCCACCTTGCCAACATCTTCCTGTTAAACGTCTCGCTAAACGTCTCGCCAGCGATTTGAAGCGGACTTTTTGACGCAAGCGCTGGGGCTTGGAAAATGCTGGTAGGTCCATGGTTCTCGTGGACTAGATGTGAAATTTGCAATCGATTGTCATGTCGAAGTCGCACAGATGGCAGCTGGTCGTTTTTCATATGAATTCATGTAACAGTTCGCCATGGTATAGATGGCCCATAAAAATAGACGGTTTACCTATTAAAAATGGGTGGATCTTTCCATGGCTATGTTAAATAACCAGATGGTACATATTGTGATTACATATATATATATACACATTTATATACACGTGTTACAGTTACGTGTGATGTTAGAAAAACATAGATGATGGGTGATGAATTGTAGCACACTTCCCATGAAACCCCAACATGTTTTTTTTCTGCTTGGACATGGCATTGTGTGAACAAGGAACTGACAATGCAACGCATCATTCTGGGTAAATTACAGCGACGTCCACGATGTCACTAGACTTAATGGTCAGTAAGGATACATGCCTATCGTAAGATGGCTTTATTTCCGGTCGGTGACAGATCATGAGCCCATGCAAAACATATGGGAGTTTCCATAAATTGGGGTACCGCAATAGCTAGATGGTTGTTAAGGGAACATCCCAATCTAAAATGGATGATTTAGAGGTACCCCCACTTATGGAAACCCCCAGATAGGAGAGACATGAATTGGTCACTATAGATCCAAGGGGAGGGCCTCAGCCAGTCTAAGCAACCCCTAACCCCATGTTTCAGGGACGCCTACAGGAATAGATGCAATGCATTCCAGGGATCAACATTCGGCATGTCTCCATCGTGGTGACCAAAAAAAAATGGAGGAACATCTCGCCATGTTCCATAGCTTTTCACATCGAAATCCACGGAATGTCAGACACGTTGGGCGGGGATCAAAAAACCATCCAAGATAAGATACCCATATGCTCCGGGCAAATGTTGGTAAATATTCCATAGATGGAGCATATGGGATAAGACAAGTGTCTCCCTGATTTTGAACATCATTTTTAACCAGTTACTACCGGTTGGTGGCTTCAAACATTGGGATTATTGTCCATAAAATACTATATTATAATATATGGGATAATCCTTCAAATTGACTTTCATATGTTTGAAGATGGTTAAAACCATCAACCAGACTAGTTAGGGAGACATTTACTAGTGAACAGTTGACTGTTTGAACATTTCATGGCTCTTCCAGTTACTAGAAACACAGACCTGCTGCCATGTTCGACAGACTTGGGAGAGATTGCAGCGAAGCTACTCTAGTTTTTTGATGCAAGGTGCTGTCAAGGGGGTTGCGATTGATATTGTCACGTGCATGTATATATATATATATACTAATTCATTCATTCATTCATTCATTCATTTATTTATTTGGTTGTTTATTTATTCATATGTATGTAATGTAATGTAATGTCATGCAATGTAAGGTCATGTAATGTCATCTCATGTAGTGCAATAATGTAAATGTAATGGTATGGTAGTATGGCATGTCATATCATTTAATGTAATGCGCTATGTACATTTACGTATATATATATATAGACACTGCGTTGGCTGTGTTTGTTAACCCCTCTCTCTGGGTATATGTTAGGTATTTGATTGTACAGAGGGATTACCCAAACATTCCAAGGTGGATCGTCACTTTGGCTTGCGGTGATTCACCATGTTGGAATATTTTGAATGGGCCATGTGATTGTAAAATCTCAGTTAAGAGGGGTCATCCTATATATATATGTGGGTATGGATCAATACCTATTAATACCATTTTTAGTGGGTTATTCACATCCATAAATCCCAGCTATTTTGATGTGAACATCTTAGGGGTACTATTGGTTTTGACACGCTGCCATATAATGGTTATAGATACCCCACTATAGTTGATAGTGATCTGATAGTGTCATCCTATATATATATGTATAAATTGATCTATTGATGTATAAGGCAGAAAACGAGATGCCTTGCCGTTCAGAAAATGATCAAACATTCATGGTGGATATGCCACAGCTATGTAAACGTGTATAGGAGGGTAGCATTTCAGTAGCTTTTTATTATAGGTGTGTTCATTATAGGCTGAGAATGTTAAGATCCATATTTCATGATAGGTGTGTTCAGTAGCATATTTCAGATCCAGTAAGCCTTTTTGAAAGTTTACTATGTTAAGAATTCAGTATGTTAAGATACAAAGATCTTGTTTGTTGTGTTCACTATAGGCTTACTGGATCTTACTGGACTGGATCCCTGCAGAAATCGGACCAGGGCTGCAGGGCTTTTTTATTCGAGCCGTCATGGAGTCATAAGCCCTCACAAGTGGGATCTTGGTATAGAAGAATCGGAGCTACTACTCTATATATACCCTCTGGTGAACTAACATAGCAATGGAAAATCACCATGCTATTAATGGGAAAATCCACTATTTCTATGGCCATTTTCAATTGCTATGTTAGTTCACCAGAGGGTATTACTATATATATAAACCATAGTGTGAGATGGTCACCATGTAGTAACTAACAACCCTGTTATAATATATATTACTATATATATATAAACACAATGTAATGACACTTGGCAAGCGTTTTGCCATTGAGGTTGTTGTCCTATATCCTACTATATATATATATCCCTGCGCAGAAAAAACCCTAGATCATCCTAAATCATCCTAAATCCATCCATGGGGGTGTCTGAAAATGGGGGTGTCTAACTGTCTAACCCCCTGAGTAAGTTATGGCCGCAAAACGACTTGTGTTTTTTTTTTTCTGTGGAAAAGGCCCCGTGGGAATTCTTGGGATTTCCTGCACCCTCTTGGCACCAACTTGGCACGTCTAAAAAACGTTTCTGGTGAGGAGCACCACAGTTTGAAGAGGAAAACGAAAGGGGCGTGGTCAGGATCCGCGGTTAATCCACTACAAATATCTATAAATGCTGGTTGGTGGTTGGAATATTTTTTCAAGATGGTTAAAACTTAAAACCACCAACCAGATAGGAATTTAATGGGATTATTATGCACTTAGTGGGATATAGCCTCTGGTAAACGAACAGTTTGCTATGGAAATCACCATGTTTCAAAACGGTAAATCATGAGGCCATTGAATCAATAGCTATGTTAGTCATTACCAGAGGGTATAAGCCATATTTCATCCTATAAGTGTGGAGATTCCATTAATCTAACAGTTTTTGTTACAGCTGTTTACGAAACGTGGAGCCCGTACCCATAAGTGGTCAGGAATGAGGTGATTTTTGGGCCCAAGAAGAATGGGGAAAGTGATGCTAGAAAAGGGATGCTGAGACACACTATTCATCTACATTGGTAGAGTTAGATGTCTCAGATTTTTTGAGAGCAGATCGGTTGTCCTTGTTAGAGTTGAGCTCCCACTTTTCTGCTTTTTAAGCTGCTATTCAGAATTATTCAATGTGCTCGTCCCTAACATGTAAACCATAAGAGCCAGCATATGTTTAAGTGCTATGTTTTTTTTTCTGAATTTGAAACCAAATGTTGTGTTTCTTATGGTTTACTCTCTGGTACTTAAACATGAGCCATTTATAGTTGATGTTCTCAGTAAATCATATTAACACCTGCCATGTTTGATTGCCAGAGGGTAGATTTAAGAACATCATGGGAAGCCACTTCTGATTTTTTACCGAAAGCTGCAACTTCTTCTTTCGCGCCTCACACATGATATTTCTTGCTGCATCGCTAACTTTTAGTAGTGTTGTTCAAACATGTTCAACCCATTTTGCTTGATGGGCGACTCCCGATTGCTGGTGTGATATCCCATTTTGCTGGATGGGCGACTCCCGATTGCTGGTGAAAGATATCAGGGGCTTTCTGTAAAATGTCACCGAGATTTTCGCCCAACGAAATGGAACGTAAAACTCGAACAGATACTGAAATTCGCGACGTGATAGTCATATATTCAACATCCCCATTTTGGGGGACAATGACGTGAACCGACCGTTAACCCCTGTATAGAAATGATATGTCTTGATTATCATCCCTATCTTTGTTTCTGAACTCCTTATGCGATGGTTTTCATGCCCCCGCATTCCTGAGCCTGCTCAGTCTAACGTGGCGGCTCCGCCTTAACCTCCGCACGTTCAGCTTCTCAGCTTTGTTGAGCATGGCAGGGACTACAGAAAACATTCTTTGAAAAAAGCTGAACCCACTCCTGGTAAGTTTACATGATCCAAAGATGCAATTCTCAATCTTGCAAAAAACTCGTTTCGCAGTAACAAAAGTTGACTGAGTCAAATACAAGAGTATCAACAAGTACTTAACATGTCATCACATTGTGCCACTTGCTGCCAGGAAGAACTGTTCACTTCAGGTTTCGGCACCGTTGAGCGGCTCCAATCAACCAGTCAACTCAAACACAGCCAGAACGAGCCATTTTTGGTGGCGATGGATGGAAGCCAGGCAGTTGGGCTTCACGCTGTTGGTACAATGTGGGGCCCCCTCAGTGATGTTTGTTGGTTTATAATCCCCATTAACTATAGTTTTAGGTATCAGAAACCATAGATATTGAAGTTATGTGGCCCCCAACTTAGCGATTTCGTTAGTTCGGGGGCCCCTAGCCTTGTATGGACGAAGATCAAATTCTGATTCCCAGAGTTGGATAAAATTGATGGGACATTTTGCAGGATACCTCTGTATTTGAGGGTAAATTGACCACGGTATCCATATGTATCCATGTAGAATTGTCCTTCAATGCAGTGACTGATACCTATTGGACTGTGTACAAGAAAACGACCGATGCAGTTTTCAAAGTGAGGAATCAAGGAACGGACGAAGGTCATTTCACTAACCACAGTTGACGTAGAAGCAAGAAACACGGCCTAGAAAGCTTCATATTTACATATAGGGGATTTCCAATTTTCACGTTTGATTATCAGAGGATTATATAAGCCCTTTGTAGGACAAACTCCAAATGCATGGCTGGTAAATGGATGATCCAACCTCCAAACATATAAAATCGATCGCGTTACACCACGTTTTGTACCCACTATGAAATGATAGTTCATGTGTATATATATATGTATATATATATATACATACATATATACTTACATATATACATATATACTTCAGGGAGTGCAAGCCCATCAATTTCCGACATCGAGCTACGAGTATCTGGAACATCACCAGACAGCGGTGAGTCTCGTCGCAAAAGAACTGCGAGGCATGGAGCAAGTTAAGGTGCCTGGAGGTACGGTGTCCGGACTCTCAGCTGCGGGTTTGCTGCGGCTTTCTTAACCATGGCTTTTAACGGTTAAAGCCATAGGTACCATAGGTGATTTCCCAGTGAAACAGAGTTTAGCCAGCAAAATCGGGGAACGAAAAGACACTTAGTGAAAACAAAATGGATGTGTCAAAACTTGGATTGTCTTTATATACCATTCATTGCAGTATATACACATGTTGGAGGCTGGTCATTTCTCCAGAACCCATATGCCGTATATAATACCATGTTTTGACCGTGGCATAAATTTTGGATTTACCAGTGAAATAACAGGGGTTGGAACCATGCAGAACCACCAAAACTGATTGGTTATGAACATACTTGGTGGCTCATCCCACTTAGTAAGTGGGTTATAACCCCAATTATAAGTGGATTAACCCTACTTATCCCATTTGTAACTGGGTTTATAACCCACTTACGAGCCGTGGGATGAGCCACCAAGTATGGATTTGTTTGGAAATACCTCCAACTCCACTGGATGGACAAGGCAGTTTTGAGGGTTGTCCCCATAGCCCCTTCGGCAAGGATGGATGGTGATTTTGTCGGTCAACAATGGTGATCCTACCCTTTTTTCCCAGAATTTCACGATGGGGCAGTTTACACAATGTGGTACCCCCTAGACAGCTAAGTTGGTGAACATAACTTCAATAACTATGGTTTATGATACTGGTTGGTGGTTTCAACCCCTCCGAAAAATATTAGTCAGTTGGGATTGATTATTCCCAATATATGGAAATAATCCAAATGTTCCAAATCACCAATCAGGATACCTATATATAACTATAGTTAATGAGGTTTATAAACCAACAAACATCACATTTGGGGGCCCCACATTGCAGGAAACCTCCAAGTTGTGGGGGTTTTCAGTTCTTGACGTCGGTGTTCCTTAGGTATCGGGTGACTGAAAACTCGCGGTCAATGGCCATTTCAGGAACCGATTTATTGGAGGTACCTACCATATAAATAAGGCATATATATATATAAGGCCTAAATTTCAGGGAATATCCCCACATATGGCCAAAAATATGGCACTAACGTACCATCATTTTAGGATCCTGGAATTCCCATTGAATTGGTAAGATGTGGTTTTTCATGGGATGGAATCGGGTAATATCAAAGACATGGCACATCATACAACATGTTTGTTGGGTAGTAGTGTCACATCTGTTTGACAGTTTATGGAACCATGCTGTGAAGATACTTGACATTTCCATCGAAACCATCATTTCCATAGCTTAAGGTAAGATGTGGGACGACGTTTTCTTAAACGTAACGTGAACGTTGGTTCATTACTTAGTACACGTACGTGGCGTTTTTCAGACGTGAAATGTGGAGTCAACTTTCCATCGAAATCATCAGATCGGCGACCACGGCTACCATCCATGACTAATCATATACCCTCCGGTAATTTAACATAGCTATTGAAAATGACCATTTATAGTTGATTTTCTCATTAAACATGGTGATTTCCCATAGCTATGTTAGTTTACCAGAGGGTAATCATCATCTTTTATGTTTAATGATATTCAATGGCTAATCATCCATGAAATTATCCATATTACTAATCATCATAATCATCCATGACATGATCATTTATATTCCAATAGCTTACTAATCATCCATGACTAATCATCATTTTGATAAAATCTATGGCTATTACTGAACGGATGCCCCATGTTCAGACATCCCTGTTGAGCGGTGGGGCGCCAGTTCGCTAAGTTTTTACGTTTACTTCAGTAGTTTAAACTCATATATATATATATATATCATATATGTACATACTATATATAATATATAGTAACTATAGTATTACTACTCACGGTTGATGGGCTTTATTTCAACTTTTTTTCACCAACGTCAGTTTTTCAGGGGGCCCACTGGCCCAAAATTCTAAAATTCTGGGGTAAATTTATATAGCAACTTGAGTGGATACGACTGGATGGTCAACGTTAGTACCCTCTGGTGAACTAACATAGCTATTGAAAATGGCCATTTATAGTGGATTTTCCCATGAAAAATGGTGATTTTCCATTGCTATGTTAGTTCACCAGAGGGTAAACCCACAGATGAATCATTCATTCGCCATTGGCGGCCATGCTTCAAAATGAGCCTCTGGTATTTTGACGGTTAGAACCGTGGTTAAAATAAGGCTAACTTGTAGATGGTTTTCCGTTTTTGGACTATGGTCATTTTCCAACATAACTATAGATTATTGAAGATGGACCATTGAGTTCGATGATTTACTGTTATTTACCTATTAAAAATGGTCATTTTCCATTGCAACCTGTTAGACTTTCCCAAGGGTTACGTGGTGCCAAGCCGTTTACCAAGGCCGCGGCTGCCATCCCCGAAACCAAGGCAAGGCCTTTGTTGAGGTCACCTATTTCTATGTTAGTTACGCTTTTTATGGCTGATGAAACAAGTAAACTAGGTTTGGGAATCTTAGCTCTCCAGGGATAACATATCTGTTGGTTTATCGCCATATCCCTGTTGGTTTATCATTCTTTAGAATTGTAAGCTGGGAATCTTAGGCTACCATGCTGGGGATGTGTCAATACCTTTTTTGTTTTGCAATTTTTCATGGGATGAACATCCAGAAATCGCAGCTTTTTGTGCTATGAACAGACAGGTACCAAGGTATTGACACCCAAGAACTTTTTTTTGAACCAACAGGAAGGGGCCCACAAGATTGGTAGGTTGGTTTAATATCTATAACATTCTAGAATAGCCTCTGGTAATTTTACATCACTATTGAAAATTGCGCATTTATAGTTGATTTACCTATTGAAATGGGTGATTTTCCATAGATATGTCAACGTTTACCAGAGGGTAGCAGATGGATTTGTGGTGCATAGATCATGTGTATCTACAATGTGGGCCCCCCCAGTTATAAGTTGGTTTATAAACCCCATTAACTATAGTTATAAGTACAATAAACCATAGTTATTTGAGTTATAAGCCAACTTAGCTATCTAGGGGGCCTCACATTGTATGTATATAGTTAGATGGGCTTAGAAACAAAACTTGGGGGCCCGTTCCTGAATGGATCACGCAAATATTCCACCCAGCTTCAAATAACCAGAAAACGTATAGAAAGCCCGGAATGTTTGTTGGTACCATCTGGTTATTTAACATAGCCATGGAAAATCACAATTTTTAATAGGTAAACCATCTATAAATGGGCCATTTTCCATGGCTATGTTAAATAACCAGAGGGTGCATGATACGGATATTGAGCATACATGATATGGTAGAATTTTAATGTACATGTAATGTACATGGTATTGAATTATCATATTCTATGTAATGTACATGGTACCATTATGGATAATACGTATGTATTTGTTTGGAAGAACATGATTATTAACATTGTTATTCACCATACTGTTCATGGCTAACGGTTCATCCCTGACCTTTTTTCGAATTGGCAGATTTCAGAGGGCTGTGCCCGCACGCAAATGGTTCATACAAGACAATACATGTATATATATATAATCTAGGAATATAGTATATGCTTAATGGTAAGTGCATGTTAATACCGTTTTATGCTTATGTCATATATGCGTGCCCCACTATATTATCATGATTATCTAAAACATAGGCAGATAAGGATCTATATACCCATCGTAAGGATTTCATTGCTGGGATGGATAACCATACCACATATACCATGTTTTGACCTTTTGGGTTCAATAATAAATAAAACTACGATGTTGAACATGGTGTATTAATAGCTATAGTTATTAAGAGTTACACACGTTGTCGAAATACCATGTTTTATAATAGTTTTTGAGAATGAAGCATATAATAATTGGTTGGTGGTTTGGAACATTTTTTATTTTTCCATATATTGGGAATAATACTCCCAACTGACGAACTCCATCATTTTTCAGAGGGGTAGGTATACCACCGACCAGATGAGGAATTATGTAACTCTGAAAGCCGGGTACCTCAAATCTTGATGTTGGCAAATCATCATGTTTCCCATTGTTTTTTTTGGTTATCCCAATGTTCAGACAAACCCATATCAACCACACACACACATTTTCATATATAGGATTATATAGGTATATGTGTATCGATGGGAATTTCAGGCCATATTTTGTGGGTATATTCCCTTACATAGCGCTTGTCAAGGCCTTATATTGTAGGCACCTCCAATTTAGGTCCCTAAAATGACCACATCCTGGAAGAACAACATTCTACAATGCGGCTTCCCTAGTCATGTTCGTTGTCGGTTGATGTTGGCCCATTCTTCTCCGTAGATATGAATCTACCCAAGTAGCAACAGGGATATTGACAAAATAAAACCAACGGAAAACTACTGGCATTAGATATTTCATAAACCACCCATGACTGGGAATGGTTTATACCAACTATAAAAATGGTTATTTGGGTGATGATTTATTATCTGGTTGGTGGTTTGGAACTTTTTTATTTTTCCATATATTGGGAATGTCATTATCCCAACTGACTACAGTAATATTTTTCAGATGGATGGGTATACCACCAGCCAGATTATATACATATATATATATATTCCCAACACTAATATATTCCCATGATAAGATACATAATATTCCCATTATATCACTAAATGTTTTACCCACATTATCAATCACCAAATTTTGATGAAATCCCAACTTTCACGGCGAAGGAGGCACCGATCTGAAGGTCGCAGCAGGTCCAGGACACACTGACTTTGGGTGTCGGGCTGAGGAAGACACATAGGCCTGGAACATGGCAATGATCAATGTCCATTTTAATATCAACAATAGAAAATTAGTCAATCATTGATGATTAAAATAAAAGTTCTATAGTAATGATAGTTTAATATAATTATTCATCATATAATCAAATAACGATTCAAAATATTGTTAATGTGAAACGATTTTACTTATAGTTCAATCAAAGTTGTAGTTACTATTGATCATAAGATGATGTTTTTTTGAAAGCGATGGTGGCTTAATGTGGGTTAACCATCAATACTGTAGGACATTTTCATGGGATTTTTCACCTACCAATGGGATGAAAAACAAAGGGATAAAAAGTAAATTTGGAGAAGCATTTTCCGGAAATCCCTTGTAAATGGAGGATTGTTGATGGGAAAAAAACATCTACAAATGGATAAATTTCCATAGCAATACGTAACATTTGGTTTGGTAACCAATATCCAATGAGAATGGAAATGGGAATGGACATGGAAAACAAGGGGAACACCTATTTTTTACATTTTTTTACCCGATTTCATAAGCCTTTAGTGGGGACGGTTTATCAATGGGTTTACCCTCCGGTAGTCAAAAATGGCTGGCTAGGAAATCCCCGAACTTCTAGTGGTCTATAGCTGGGAAAATCATCTACAACTGGAGGATTATCCAGCAAGCCATGTTTGATTGCCAGAGAGTAAATATCTTTCAGACATGATAAATGTGGCACACATGGGTTATGTCTGAAACATAGCAATAATCCCTTCAACAGAACGATTATTCCGTAAATGAAGGGACATAAACTAATTAGTAATGTAAACCCTGGATTCATAAACCCCAAACGGCTGTTGAAACTTGGGGGTACCATAAAAAAGTATCATAGTGTGTCTATTTGGAGGGTACCCCACAATTAATTCACCGTGGTGGCCGCTGTGGCCGCTGTGGCCGTGGCCCCAGTTAGAGGTTGATACAGCCAGCTAAACATAAGTTAAAGATAGTTACAATGTGGGGCCCCCCAGTGATGATGTTTGGTTTATAACCACCATTAACTATAGTTATAGAGTTATAGTTATAGGTATCATAAAACATAGTTATTAAAGTTATGTTCACCAACTTAGCTATCTAGGGGGCCCCACATTGTAAGCTAGATCGATACCTACCCATCTAGGGGTGCCCTCCTTCGTATCTCAGTTGAATGATCAGTTGGCTTATTTCACCAGGCGAATCCGTTCAATGGGAATGTCAGGATCCTAAAATGGAGGTACGTTAGTACCATAGAAGGCCATATTTTGTGGGGATATTCTCTTACATAGGCCTAAAAAATAGGCAAAAAAAATATGGAATCGGTACCTCCAATCAATCGGTTCCTGTTGCATGGCCATTGATTAGTATTTTATGAATGGGTGGGGGTGCGCTTCCTTTTTGCACCCCCAATTCTTTCTATCCATCTAGGCGCAACGGATTCACCGAATTTCACCATGACCTTGCTTGAAGTTGGATGAAATTGGAAGGGGGTTCTTAAGCCATGGGGGATCCCCAAGTCATGGGTTAACCTATACCAAGTCATTCAGTCCTTCATGACGACTGGATGATTTGGGGTACCCCCCATGACTTAGGAAACCTCCATAAGGATCCATAAGGTATTACCCTCTGGTAAACGTTTACATAACTATGGAAAATCACCATGCTATTAATGCGTAGTCATCCACTATTTCGACTGGGCCATTTTCCAGTTCGCTTTTTCTAGGATGACCAGGCCGGGTACAAAAAATGCCAAGATCAGTCAGCCACGATGATCTGGGCTTCATGAAATACATCCCACTAATTATGGTCATTTTTATATGTATACATAGAATACTGTCTGTCATTGTGATATTATGATATAACATATTATATATTATATATTAGATATTATATATTATATATTTTTTGTATGCATAACTGTTTCAAGACAATACCAGGTGATCGCCCTGTTGCTCAACTCTATTGTTTCGCATGGGCTCAAGCGGTTTCCGCACTTGGAAACTGCTCTGAAAGGTTGGTGCACTTTCCACATCCCCCGGGATTCCGCAGAAAAACCATAGAGAATCGGATTGAATCACCGCTGACTGAAGCATTCTGCGAAGTGGATTTCGATTTTCAGATTCGGAATCTCTGGAAAGAGTTGGAAAGTCCCAACCCCTTCTCCGTTATTATGAAGCGCAGACCATCTGCCGGGCAATTGGTCCGCTCCTAAGACAGCGCAAACAGATTGGTGGAGAGTTGGTGACTGGGTCAACTATGACTAGAGTTATATGGATGTGTTTGAAAATTGGGCATACCCAGCAATTTTTGACAAGTTTAATGGGGAAACTGATGACCAAGCATAACATTTTTAAGGGTACCCTAGTGACAAAGTACATCCCGGTCCGTTGTCGGTTCTTGGCCATCCAGAAACTGTAAAAACAATTTGGACCACACCTGACATGGGTTTATCCAGAAATGGTGTACCCCCCACTCCCGTGGTTACTTAAAATATCTTAAAGTTATATATATATATATACCACAATTTTCACTTTCAAAATTGCCATATAGGGGAGGTAAATCACCATTTTCAGAGACTCCGCCCTGGTGATTGGTGATTGGGATACTGCACCCTCCAGTCCTTCATATTGCGCACTTCTACGCATGAAAATGGGGAACATGCACAGCTTTCTTTTGGTGTAGACATGCGTAGAAACATACGTGTAGACCCTCCATTTCTCTAGGTACCATCTGGTTATTTAACAGTTCGCCATGGAAAGATCCACCCATTTTTTAAAACGGTAAACCACCTATTTCTATGGGCCATGTCCCATGGCTATGTTAAATAGCTAGAGGGCCCCGATTCGTGACCTGTTATGAATATGACCATGTTGCAACCCATTTCTGTGTAGAATATATCCCAGTTTCACTTTAAGGCCCAAGAATCACTTATACTATATACAAATGAGCAGTGGCTGCTAAACCGGCTAAACCCCTGTTGGTTGATTAGTTGGGGGATCAACAACTACCCTTTGTAGATTGGGGATTATGATTATAATTAATCAACCAAGTAAATCAACCACAACTATAATTTGTAGGTTGGGGGATAAACAACTACCTTTATAATCCCCAATTATAATCATAATCCAAGAACGGGGAATCCCGTTCTTCACCGACCAGGATTCGTCATGGAAAAGTTCAGTCGCCATCGCCAGTTTTGTAGCAACTCCTAAGAGGTTCGTCATTGAGTCGTTGTAGAAATATGTTTTATCACCCAAACAATGGTTACAGGATGGGGCCCCCAGTCGATAGCTAAGTCAGCTAAGTTGCCTTATAAGTGGCTGAATTCTATGGTTTATGGTAGATATAACTATAGTTAATGGGTTTATAAACCAGCTTATGACTGGGGGGGCACCATCCTGTAATTATCTCTAAATTATATCTAAAATGGTTAATCCCGATAATAACGGTTAATCATTAGATAATATAAATCCTTTGTTATAGATAAACATCCCGCTAATTATATCCAATGATATCTAATGATTAATCCCATGAAAACTCCCAGTTCTCCATGGTAACATATTGTATTTGTGATACATATAATATACCTACAATCTGGTGCCCCCTAGATAGCCAAGTTGGTGCACATAACTTCAACAACTAACTATGGTTTATTATACCTATAACTATAGTGTTCATGGACTTTATAAACCAACAAACACAACTGAAGGGCCCCACATTGTGTATGTATATATGAGATTATATCTAATTACATATATCTATATCCATATCCATATTATACATACATTATATATAAGATTTCTTCCCAACTTCCTTTGATAATATACAACATATATAAGATTGAGTCTGAGATTCATATCATATCTATGTATATATATATACGCAGCTACAATTCGTGAATCATCTTCCAAGTATTCCAAGCAGCGCAACCAAGGCCACAGGTGTTTTGCTCCTCTTGGAGGTCAGCCTTGGAACCAAGGCCATGGCGCGTTGCGGCGGTCAGCCACACTTATGGCCATGGCTATTATTGGTTATAAATGGATATTTCCTGGTTGGTGGTTTGGAACATTTGTTTTTTCCCATAATATATGGGATGTCATCCTTCCCATTGACTTTCATATTTTTCAAGATGGTTATTGCACCACCAACCAGTTTCATGTTGATGATTATATGGGACTATGGATGGTATTATATTCCGAATAGTATTATCAGGATGTCTGAAATAAATGGCTATTAGTTACAACTGGTGATTAATGGTGATCACTAATGGCTAATAGTGGTTAATGATGGTTATTTCTATGGTTGTTTCTATGGGATTAGACATGAACCATTATGGGGTTAGTGGCTTAGTACTTATAACTGGTATTTCGGGCCATAACTGTAAGTCATGGGGGTACCCCAAAATCATCCGAAATGGGTTACTGTCCGCACATTCACATTCCTTCATGTAACAGGCTTGCTCACAGGATCGCTCCAACCCAATATGGGTACATGAAAACCATAAAGAGCAAAAAAAAAAGGTGTTTTGACCCAAGTTAGCCCTCTTGCATCTGGGGTTTTAGGAGCAACCCGGTTGGATAGGTCTGAAGATGCTGTATATTTCAAAAACAAATACAATTGTAAGTTTCAATAGGACATATGCTCAGTAAGAAGTGCTTTTGTTTGTAGCCTATTTTCGATCAAACCCGACTTGGGTGCGGAACCCAAGAATCGTAAGTGGGTAGCAACTAATTACCTGACATAGCCCAGTGACATATGGTTGATATTATAGTGATCCATTGATGGGCTGGGTTATGAATCACTTACGATTCCTGGGATGCATGCCCAAAAAGACCCAGCAGAAACCCATAACATCGAGATACAATAAATCGCCTACCAAGAAATGTGGTACTTGTTCCTGCGTTTATGAATACGTTTAGGCTTTGGCGTTTTGTTTGTTGGCCCACTTTCATTTGTCCAAGACACCATCTTTTTGCTGCCTGTTGGTGGTTAAAATCATTCAATCATGATTTTTGCCACCATTGTACAGTATATATATAGTTGGTTTCTCTAGTTCATGTTCTTGTTGTTGCTGAAGCTTATTTGTAATTTTCGGACTGGGAAATGGATTTGGATGAATTTGGGCCATCTGGATTTGGAGAATGTCCAGGGGAACAAGTTGTTTTTTGATTCTGAAGCATATTCATGTTTTTCTTGGGAGCGCAGGTGGTCGTGAAACCGTCAATGCTTGGGTGTTGTTGGAATGAGACCATCAAAGAAATGAATGTTGACCAGCTCACATTGAAACGATCCAACAACACTGGACATTTCGCCAATAGAAAATCCGAGAAAACCTACTCAAACTGGTGCGCAATGAACAAGGAATGGTAAAATGGGGTTCTATCCCATACCATATGTGACTATAGGACCGACACATTTTCCCGAAGTGTGGCTAGTCCACACTTCTCTCAACTGGTAAACCTACCGAAGAACCAATATGCTATGTCAGAATGTGGTACACTTGCTGAGATTGACTTCCACTGGCTTGCTGTACATATATATATATATATGATGGACAACTAGTCATCACCATCAAATGAAAGTAGGGATACCATCTTTTCCATCTTTTCCATCTATTTGGGGATGACTATATATATATATACATATTATATGTATATATACTACGCCGGTTTTGATCTCCAGCCCGTCTCGAACTTCTAAAGCGGTGGCTGTTCACTGCTAACTCGAAGTTACTGGTAAGTCACATGAGTCACATCTTTCCAAGTCTGAGTTACTGTTTTTTCAGTTTTTTTTTTGTGTATTTATAGTTTATATTATATATACTATCTATACATACTATAATACTAATATAATATAATATAATATAATTTAATATGATATGATAGAATATAATTTCATATACTATAATATGATATAATATATTATAATATAATATATATATAGTGTGTTCTTTAAACATTTTTTTAATGCTCAAATCCATCTCTGCAGAGTTGGCAACAGGTGCACAGCAATGAAGGCCGGGATTCCGGTGCAGCATCCTTGACCTTGGAGATGTACTACAAATGGCGCTAAAATGGAAGTTAATCTTGGGACTAAAATCCAATTATATCCATTTATTGGGAGGTAATGATGGTCTAGGTATATGAACATCTATAAAACATATATATATACATCAACATAGAAGTATATTAAATATATATATATATATAATGATATATACACATCAATACAGAAATATATAGAAGGTTTCCACATGGTTTACTATCCCGAAGATAAGATGATTCACCGCCTCTCTTTCCTTGCTAGGTTTTGGTTCAACAAGCCAGACATATCCAGACATGATATTCCTAGTTTTGTTTTGTTTTTTGTCCATGACATCATTGATGTCCTGGCCGAGAGATTTTGGAATGACTTTTCTCCAGGGTTGAAACGACTGACTTACCGTGAGGATGCTCTCAGCCTGATATTCTGTGAATCGGACGATAAGACGGTAAGACTTTCTAATACTTTCTATAGTTGGTAGTTTATTTTTCAGTCCATGTGGAAACAATACAAAACCATACAATACCCAAGTTTTCCATTGACTGTTTTAAGGGACGCTCAAATTTGTTGCTTATGATTCGCGAACATATCATCCTTCATCAGGTTTCGAAAGGCGGCTTGAATCCTTACC
>Ga0126342_10008886_pt1 | contig 17992 bp, 19 predicted proteins | sample Cyp1metagenome_FD_92528 | JGI IMG/M metagenome (GOLD analysis project Ga0126342, IMG submission 92528) | Coral microbial communities from Lord Howe Island, Old Settlement Bay, Australia - Cyphastrea 1 metagenome | ecosystem: Host-associated > Invertebrates > Cnidaria > Coral ... | reverse complement strand
TATATATATATATACATATATATATACATATATATATATATATATATACATATATATATATACATATATATATATATATCTATGCAACATATATATATATATATATATATATATATATATATATATAGTAAATATATTATAACGCATTTAAATAATGACATATTTATATATATATATTAAATATATAGATTATATATATATATATATATATTTATTTACATATATAATATGTATATATATATATATCATATGTATATAATAATGTATATTATATTGATTGATTGATATTAGCATATAGAGTAGCGCATGGATTTGCAAATAGAAACTCGATGAAAGATGGAAAGAGAGTTCAATAGATACTTCACATACGGTTTGTTTTTGGTACACGTCTATAATTCACAGCTATTCAGTGCTGTTTTCATCTTGGGTAGGGAGCAGGAATATACATGTTTCGGTGCATACCTTGACCTCGCAACCAGTTATCGTCAAGATCGTGAACCATGATCTCTTTCTTACGAGCCCACTGATCGCTGTGCATTCTCCAACTGGACCCATGACCTGGTTAGGTCGGTTTGGTGCTCACCTTTCGACCATTGCAAGGTGCTTCATTTTTTTTTCAACCCATGCAAGCCGTGCAAGCCAGATTGCTGGGAGGAACGCCAAGCAGCAACTCATGGCCGTGATCATAACCTGTGTGACCGTGTATGGAACCATGTCAGTTGCCAGCAAACTCGAAAGCCTGGGTCCAGATGAACTCACGGCTTGCACTGACAAACCCTGCAACTTCGTGCAGCTTTTTCCAGATGCGCATGGTCGTCGAACGGGCCCATGGTACATGTCAGTTCAAAATGGGGCACTAGGGATGCAGAGAATTCTGCCCACACCTTACGGGATTCAGAGTGTAACGTTCGAAAGCGGCACTTTGAAACATTGGCCCATTCAGACTTCCCGATTTTATGGATTTTCCTATGCATTGCACGTGAAACTGACTGCTGCGTGGCTTGAGGTTTGCAACGCAATGGATGACGTCTTGCTGGGCAAGCAAATCCATTTTAATGAGTTCAGCTTCCCTCCAGGAGGACTCTGCCCTGACAAAAGTTCAAAGCAAATGAAAGACATTTGCAACGATGTTGCTGATCTAAAGCCAACGTCATCGAGGGGTGTTGCGTTCGGTGCTTTTCAGGTTGGCTTGTTTCTTTGGCATCCAGTGCCGTCCATGATGTTTTTGTCCTTCGCGGTCACCGGCTAAGACTTACTATTACACTGGCATGGGTTTGCCTACTATTGCAAGGTCTAGTTGCGTGTGCCGCCATGTGGGTTGCAGCTGATGTCATTGGAGTGTTTTACAGCAAGTTCCCTGGGCCAGACGGGTCAAAGCTAGATTGTGCTTGCTACTACAGGTTGAATGGTATTGTTGCCCTCCTTTCTTTGGTTGCCCCGTTCGGCCTCCTCTACAAATGGCAAACAAAATTGGTATTGGTGCTCACGTCGGCGTTTTCAGGAGATATCTTGTATTACAAGATGTTTTACGTTCCATTTGAATCATTTGGTATTACCGAATTGAGCACAATTTGGGCACAGTCTCCCATTTTGAGGCCGCAAACTGGCCATCCCGATTCACAATGGGAGCGGAAAGTCGACCCAGTCGTTTGCGAAATTTGCGACAGGTTCGCTGGTATTGTGCACCTCACAAAGAATAGTTTTGTTCCCCTTTCCTTCTTTACCTTGGGTGCCAAGCTCCTGCCAAAGATGCAAGGAATGTTGGTGGATTTGCTCGTCTCAAATGATTTAACTTCTCATTTGGTCACCGTCCGGATTGCAATAAAATGTCTTTTGCTAGGCCCAGCAGCATGCACATTGTATCTTGGATATTCGGTCCTCCGAGGTCTCCCGGCCATCCGTTACGACATTTCTGAGATGCATAACCGTATGCTCGGAGACATGACCATGTTTTTTGTTGCTCTCGGTGTCTTAATTTTTGGCCCTTCAACATTTGTGCTTTTCCTTCCTCCTGCGAGCTTGTATATCCACAACGAAATTCATCCATTGGATTTGCACATGTCTGAAGCTGCTTGGAGTGCTTGCGCCAGCTTTGGATTTGGCTTGATGCTATTGATGTGGCATCTCGAACGGCTGCATGGAATGGGAAGAGGTACCCTGACGTTGCAAAGCTCGCGAGGGTTGATTGAAGCTGTTCGCGCCCACAGCATGTTGCATCAATTCAAGCGCGCCAGCACAGAAAATGAGAAACAACAACTGTCCAAGAAGTTGCGAACGACTTGCCTCATGAAATTTGACGAAGAAGCCGGAAAATTCTTTCAACTGTGTGACCTTATCAAATTGGCAAGGGATGTGGAGCAGCGTACAGAGGAGAATGACCTTGACCCAATTTGGGCAGATGAGCTTTCGCGCGCGTTATCTGCAGCTGATGAAGCTGATACTGGTAGAGGTGCTCTGACTCTGGAGTTAGCAGAGCATTGAGCTGGTGTTGACAGGTACTCAGCAGCAAGCTACGCCTGGTGAGAAAAAAGGAGTCTGCAGAAGTTTGGACGTGATGAATTCGACCGTGTTGCTTGTATGAACTTGTATTGTTGCTGCGGTCTGCAGGCAATGGCACTTCGAGAACGTTTAGATACTCGGGAGACCAGCGTTAGCCGCTTATTGTGGGCATCGGCACACGGTGCAGGCACACAAAATCCCAGTCTATCCACCAAGATCACAGCAGGGACAAGCTATGTTTGCAGCATTTTGCAGCCATAGTTTGGTCTATTGGTAGTGGTCCCTCATAAGAAGCTGTCTGTGTGGAGAGATTTTGAGAGCAATTTCCACACCTTTTGAGGGTGCTCCTTCCAAAACAGTACAAGTGATGTGATCCTGCTTCTGGCTCTTCAGTTTCGTTGATACATGAATGTCAAGACTAACACATTTTGGGTGACTAGGCAAAGATTTCCCAAGCCCAAAAAAGCCTTGCATGCGGTTATACACGGGGCACCTGTGTTTTTTTTGTAGATGTTTTTTACAAGAACTGGTAGTGTAGTTAAAAATGCAGGCAATTTCATATACCCCAGTTGCGCATTTTATTAAAATCGAAACTAACAGATGTTAACACCGGGTTACGGGAGTGCCATAAAGTACCATGGAAAACTATGGGATAGCAGTGATAGGCAGTGATAGGCAGTGATAGGAGTGTTTGGTGTCTTGATGTGTCTTGATCGAGAGGAGCAGCGGGCAAGCTGGGCCCAACGGCTGGAATCTGGTGAGGCCACCGAGATTTTTTTGTTTTTCCAATGCTTCGTTCGTTTTGTTCAAACAACTGGGACGGTTGTTCTCCTTGTAAAGTAGAGCCAAGGTCTTTCAAGGTCTTTACTCGAGCAATCTCTGTCTCCCAGAGCATTCCGTCTTTGTTATCCGGTGCGTTGTGCCTATTTTGTGCTGTTGGCTGTTGCCAGCACATTCTTTTGAGAAATGTCTGATAAGGATTGATAAGGATTAATAAGGTGTCAGCCTCCCCAAACTTCAGCTGGTCAGGTGGATTTGGAGGAGATGAAGTTGGCTTTGGGTCTTCGCATCCAGCATGCTGCGCGAGCTGGCATGGATGGAGATGGTGCCGGGTGGACCCTGATGCAGGAGCGGCAGCTGAAAATTGACAAAACTTTGTATTTGAAAAAATAGCCACACAGTAGAGGAAGGCCCAGTAACCAGAAAAGGAAAGGAACGATATTGATGATAGATTTGCTTGAAGCATCTTGAACTGCCGTGTTGTTGAGGACATGGCGGCCTGCAAGTACGAAGGCTCCGACGGGCCAAAACTCTTGAAGGAGGTGGCTTCGGACAGCTACTTCCCAAGCCAGCAATAGGTCCATGTTTGGGTCAAACTGCCTTCAGCTCAACTTGCGACCAGCACACGTCAGGACCTTGATCAATTAATTTCGGCCATCTCAGGGACTCTTAGCTGCAACACTGTGCAGCATCAACCTGTGTGGAGCAAGTCAGACGTCAAAGAGTCCCATCCACTGCATAAACTCTGTGTTTTCTCACATGTACGAAGCATGTGATCGGGATAGTTCTTACAGAAGATACAGAAGAATTACCACTGCACCCTTACATAAGAACTATCTAGATGTGTTCAGGTTCACATGACATCCGGCATCATCCGGCCCAAATCTGAGGAACTCGAAGGACTTTTCCTCAAAAGATGTCATGAACAGTGGAGCATTGGCGCTCAAAGCCATGGGCTTCATGGAGGGTGGACTCTAAGGTGCCCCAAGTCTCGGGTGTCACTCTGGGAAATACAAGGGAGCAGATTTGATCAAGGATTTAACACCATTACACATAGAATACATAATACATGGTACATATACACAGACATGTATATATATATATATGTATATTATATATATATACATTGACATATAGTTAATATACACACATCTATGTTTTTGTTCCAACTGGATTTGATGATTTCATGCTATTTCATGCTATTTCATGAAAATTTCAGTGCGCTGTTGCTCAGGCCGAATTGTTCTGGGTGCCACTTTGTCACCTGTGAGACAGCGCACAAAGTGCAATGTGAAAAGGTGACCGAGGAACTCACATGAAGTTCTGTTGATATTGCTTTGCCTTTGCAGCACAAACAATGTGGGCTCAGCAATGGATTGCGATGGCTTGCGCGGCTTCCATGATCTTCCATGCATTCCAAGATATGCTAAGCCTTTCCCAACCCTGCCAAGGTTGGCTCAGTGTGGTGTGCCCTTCAGACGTGCGGATGCACAAGTCTTGGAAGGCGATCCGCGGCAGGCATGCAGGGTCAACTTGTGACTTGTGATATGAATATCATGAATTGCTTGCATATAGTTTGAAGGGGACTTTTTTTTACTTTGGATCGTGTACTAGGATGTACTAGTATCACGAGTACCAGCATGCAAAGTCTCTTTATTTGCATTTTGTCGAGCTGCGCACACCGGCAAAGCCATAAGAGGATATAAGAGGTGTGTTGATGTGTGTTGGTAGCGTGAGTGTTGTTGATAATGTAATCTGCGCACGCGTGAAGAACACCATGTTTTGATCACGTTCTTGGCTCACGCGCGAAGCACAATGTAATATTCTTTACATGCCGCAGCTTGCAACCGTTTTACCACACATATGTTTTTCTTATTTTTGTGTACCCCTAAAAGCGTAATATTGGCAGTTTGTTCGCAATTCTTTAAGCCCTTCAGAACAAGAACACATGCAAATTGGAGCCTCGGAAGCCAAACCACGGTCTCTACGATGTTTTTGCCCTTGGTATCAACAACCACCGTATTTGCAGTAATCGTACATTTTTTTTTTTTAAGACAGCACCTAGCAAAAACACTGATGTTTACGGAGGCTTCAGCATGTTGCAAGGAGTAATTATTTTTTCCATGCACAAGTTGCAAAAAACTATAATTTAGAAAGTTTTTGCTCCCTGAACGCAACACAAAATCGGCCAAACATGGCTTCAAAATTGACCTCCGGAAGCAGCTTATGTTTTTTCCGCTTTTTGAACACCTGGACCTGGGCCCTTTTAAACCCGCACTCCAGAGCGCAGAGGGTGCTTACGAGCTGGAAGACACTGGCTTTTGGGGGAAAAAATGATCTGAGGAACAAGAAGTTTTGGAAAAAAGACAGCTATACACATCCAGCACCTCTTATCTGCCGCGCTCCCCTTGCTGTGAGCGGCTGGGCGGATTTTTCCTACTGAAGAACCTCGCAGACACACGACATGCATACACAGTTTGTTTGCTCCTATTTCATGGATTTTTTAAGACCATATATGAACAAGTGTATCTGCAACTGCTTTCCCCGGGTCCCAACAATTTTTGCCCCGACTTGCAACGCAGGCCTTGATCTTGCCACGGATAGCTGACATTTTGAAGGAACATCGGGGCAAATTGAAGAGACTCCGGCAAAATTTTGCCCTGAAGCCATGAACATCTCATGTGCAAGAACATTTATTGAATTTCATGAGCCCCTCTGAATGCACATACCTTTCAGAGGCTGGGAGGCGAAGGGGAAACAGCAGATTATGGAATCAGCATCGGTTTCAAGTTATTTTGATACAAAAACAATTTGAACACCTTGTAGCTTGCAATCAAATCTTCATGGATTGCGGTGCCGGTTTGGATGGACTAGATACTGTAGGCAGAGAAACAATCGACACGGGAAAGTCAGTGGTCTTGAAACGCGCGTTGTTCTATGGTGACGTGTTACGTGCCAGGCTGCTGTTGGAAGGTCACCAAGCTGAGGGAGAAGAGCCAGGTTCAGCGGTTCAAACTGGATACATTGGATACATAGAAAAGCAGCATGAAATGCGAAGAGTGTTTCAAGATGTTTCAGGCAAATGTGTAATGGAAGGAAACATTATGAAACATTCATGTATGACCCCTTTGGAAGTCAGATGGCTTTAGATTCCAAAGGGTCAGATTTACTTTGAGGCACAGATATCGAGCGCAGCCTCGCTGTGTACCAATGGCTAGTGGAGGCCCGTTGTTTCTGCTTGACCTTTGGTGCAATGTGCCTGTCAGCAAATGAGAACCTTTGAATTTGGAGAGAATTGTTTCAGATTGTTTCAGCTTTCCGTTGCATCACATATGCCTTGGTCGAATGGTCTGTGATGGTAGGCATGTAGAATGCATCCGAGGGACCGAGCCAGGTCGCTGGCTGTGCTCCAGGGCTCCTTCGATTGAAAGGCTGTGGATCCACAGCCGGTTTGGGGCAGCTGGTGGTGCCAGTGCCCATCCAGGAGTGGATCCTGTTGGATCCTGTTGGTCCCTCTGGTTTTGGAACTTGTGAAAGAAGCGCCTGAGAAGTGGATATCTTAAGATTTTAAAGAATCGTAGTGAATCTGAAGATTTCAAGTGAATTCAAGTGAATATCTGAAGCAACTTCCTTGATTTGTGTTTTTTTTCCGATTGTGCAATCTGTATCCATGGAGGAGCTGGTATTCCGAAGCGGCCCCAAAGCTGCGGAGATGGACAACTTTCCCAGTGGTCTTTACTTCGCAAAGGAGAGACGCTGTTGACCATGAGACAGTCCTGATATATTCTGATGAGGGTCATCAATCTCCAGGAGATGGAGCAGAGACTCAAGAAACTGATCAAGTAAACAGACTGACAGAGCTCGGACATGGATACTGTAACTCTCAATTGGTGCTTTCAACCAAAAGCATGGCTTTGCGCCAGGGACGGTCCTTTTGGTGTTGATTTTGAAAGTTCAAAAGAACTGTGAAAGTACAAAAAGTTCAAGTACTTCGGTGATATCGGAGCTGTAGCTGGCTTTTAACGACTGCTTTGTCACGTGGCACGTGTTGAGCTGGTACCAGGACAGCATTGAGCTTCTTCCGGAGCCCGCAGCGCATGTCATCAATTGAGCATTGAGATGTTGCAATTTCCTACAAATTCCTGAAGCTACTCTATACTGGTCGGTACGTGTCCCCGTACATTTCTGCACATTTCAGTACATTTGAATTGAATCATCATGGTATCTCGTTTGTTCCCAACAGTCATTTGCTTTGACACACTGCGGTGTGTTGCAGCTGCAGTTGTGGAGTGGTTCGACAGATCTTCACCAATCATGACCCCATCAGAGCAATCGCTGTGGCGAAGGAGACCACAGAGCTGCTGCCTCCTTTGGGAAAGGCCTTTTCCGAGGAGAATTACGTCGTCAGACTTGAAGGCCACGTGGAGACTTGACGCAATGCTGGGATGGTGATTCTGGGGATGAAGGAACCGGATACCGGATTATGATATATCATATAATTATATATTATGATTTTTGGATTCTTTAAGCATCTTTTAGATGATTTGGGTGGGAATTGATTCATACACTGATTCAATCTGATCCACATTCCAACAGCTAAGGACAAGGATGAAAATCCTGATCTGGCAGGACGGGGATCTTGAAATGACCGTATTCTACCGTATTCTAACCTTCGAACGACATGTTTGCTTTGTCTAGTTGTGAAATGACACCTGAGTTGCAGGCAGATCGAGCGAACCAAACCTACTTGCCAAGCAGAATACCATAAGAATCATAAGAGCCTTGTAATTGTTCTGTTTCTTTTGATTCTTTTGACCTGCTCTGAATTTGACCGAAGTGAGAGTGCTCTGAGCTGATGGGGTTTGCTGCAACTGGGCTCGGGCTTCGTGTTGCATCTTGTGGAGGACAACGCGCTGTTCGTGTGCGCGACTTGCTCATCGAGTTAGGTGTTCCCAGGACCAAGATGCGACCCCAGAGCTGCAAGGCGAGTCGGTGAAGAGCTTATCTTTGTAATATTTTGTAATTATTCATATTGTGGAACAGCTATGAATTTCTTTCCAAGAGCTTTCCAAGAGCTTTCCAAGAGCTTGTGACCTGTAACTCTCATCACATTTCCTGGTTCTGGACGGTTCTTGGCTGCAAGCTTACTTGGTTTCTGTCATTTGTTGTTAAGCGCTCCTGCGCGTGGCAAATGAGCAACATGCACAGCATGCAAATGTGTCATGAATGCGTAGTTGAACATAGTGAGCGTGTATGACACATGTCAATACATGTATACAGTATTAATTCCTGTTAATTCAGCAATACATAAATCAGTTACTGCATATATATATACACAATTTTGTGAAACATGGGGAATCGCCGAATCGCCTTGTATAGATTTATAGTGTATATTAGTTTTCATATCATTGGATATACTCGACACATCTCGACACCTGATTCAGTGTCTCCATAGCTTCGTATCGTACCGTCGTACCAGGCTTTGCATCCTTTGAGCCGCACCAAAAACGCTGTGAATCGACGGGTGGAGCTTCATATTCTGTGAGATCACAACTGAGATCATGAAGAGATAGTCGGGGTAGTCTCTCTTGGAATCCAGAAAGCGTTGTCACATTTCGTCTGGGACATGCAGGGTCTTACACCTCACATTTTAGTACCAAGACGTGACTGGATTCCATGTGTAGAACAGGCTTGTGTGGACGAAAGAGACAAGATGCAACTAGCAAAGAAACAGATCCATACTTCCAAATTGTTTAACCGCCCGACATTCATCACTTATTCATTCCCAATGGACAAAGTGGAGGTGCATTTCTGATAAGTTTTGATACTTTTGCTCCATGTGCAAGGTGTACTTTCTAGAGCTACTGATATGAATCACTGCATTCGATCCCTTGTTTGAGCCAAGTACAAAAGCCTTCAACCCGACATGCTACTTCATGCTGCCTGGTAAAGATAGGCCAAGAGATCCACTACGATTTCTTCTCAAACCCAGATTTTGTGAAGGGGACTTGGTGAACTGGATGTGGTGAAGAGATGTGAAGAGTGTAAGAATCTTGCAGCAAAATAGCATTTTGTATCATTTTGTTATATTTTGTTTGTTTTTCTCTTTACTTTCCGCTCCACAGGAAAAACATTGTTCTCTCCTTGCTGTTCCGCAGTAGCCGATTTGGTCAGCTCTTTGTGCCCATAGTCTGGGTGGGTTGACCTTTGCCAATGAGTGGGGAACCCCAAGCCTTCAGGGCCGAACTGGGTGAACGGTGAAAAGCAGTGATCATGCATAAGGATACATAAGGATACATAAGTTACATAAGGTGTAAGAAACGGTCCTGAGAGGCACATGCATGGCACATGCTTGTTGCTGACGACTTGTTATGACTCCGCTGGATGGAACATTTCTTGTGGCGTCGGCAAATGTCGGCAAGGGCCTCAGCAGTGAACTAAGAAACTCAACGTGGATTCGGCCAATGGCCGAGGTGAGAAGCGGAGCGTGGTGAGGAGGTCACCAGCAACAGCGGGTCATCTTGTTTTATCTTCTTGTTGAGGCTTTCCGACCTTCTCATTTTTGCTTAACTTTTCATAATATGCAATATTCTTATATTTTCTTATATATTCTTGCTCTTTTGTTCCTCGAACCCAAGAAACGGGGCTGCACTGGCTCGACTTTCGGGAAAATGTAGCAAGCTGCAGATTCAAAAGCATCCAACCGTCAATTCACATGCAGAGCATTGGCAGTTTGCAGGACGAAAGGGCCACCAAAGACAGAGTCACTTCAGCTTGGTGACGTGGTGCGACACTTGGTTGGGAGAGTTTCGTTTAAGATCGTTTAAGATGCTTAAGACTCCAAGACTCCAAAACTTCATAAGGACTCTTGACATCTCTTGACTCTAAACTCCTACTGTAGTTGTTTCGTCAATCACCTGGTCATCCCATTCCCCTTCACATCCCTTCACTCATCCTCAGAGGGCCAAGGAGGGGGGCGACCAGGGAGGTTGAGTTTAAGTCAGGTCAGGTCACAACTCACCTGGAACTTGGCCCACTTGGCCCACTTGGCCCACTTGGCCCATGCGTTGCTCAGGTCCAGATTGGAGACAATGAATTGCTAGTTGGCTACGTGAGATTTATAGGCACCTGGGCTATGCAGCTTGATTCTGCAACATTCCCAACATTCAAAACAGATTCGCACAATTTCGCACACGTGTATCTTTTGGGAAGAAGTCAGAAGGCACAGTGGCAATTGATAGGTTGATCTCTAAGATTCACCATTCGATATCTTTTTCTGAGTCAATTGATCTCCCATGTGCACCAGGCACAACAAGCTTTGCCGAGGGTGTGTGGATTGGTATCCATTGCCAAAAAGCTTATGGAAAGAACGCACTCGCCTCAGGGAGAAAAGTCAACCTTTGGCAAAATTTGCCAGTAGAGGAGCCAATGCATTCACACGTGCACGATCCTATTGTCCAATAAAATTGCTTTGCCTGGCCTGGCTGATTTCAGAGAATGCCTTGAGTAGGTGACGCAGACTTTCATGCTTTGTGAACAAGTCTGTTGCATAGCTTTGCTAGAAGGAAGCTACCTTCAACATAAGTCTAGTTGCATTGACAGATGCATTTCTAGTATTGTCATTGACGGGTGTTGTCGGTGATGGACATTGATGGACGCTACAGGCTGTAGTTTGTTTCTACATTGGCATCATTTGACATCCATGTTCTTGCTGCCAAGGATGGCAGTGTACAGGGTGTTCGTGTTGCTGGCAAGTGACGAAATGGACCGGTCAGTTTCAGGACTCTGTGGTAGGACAACCGTGTACGTATAACAAGAACAGACTAGAATTGATCCCTACTGATGGATACTGATGGGGCATTTGATTTTTTTCCGATAGATTACACATAATTACATGGAATTGGCCCTTGAGCATGATTCAAACATCGATTTGTGAGACTACATAAGATGGTGAGACCACTGTGTGATGCTGTGATTCCCTCACATGGTGTTGACTTGCGGCTTGGGGCTCAACCATGGCTCCAAATCAGCTCTATTTGCCGAAATCTGCCAATCTGCCAGGCTATTTTGAGTGCCCACCAAAGTATGGGCTTTTTGCGCGTGAGACGAACCTTCGACGTTTGCAGGCACGGCTGAGTGACCGATTTTGCCGATCCAGTATCCAGGCTGCGCATTTGCTTGTACCCGTGAGCGTGGAGGCAGCTTGAGTGAATTCCCAGAAGTATCCAGAAGTCGAGAAGTAAAAGACAAAATAGTCCAAGGATGTCCAAGGTAAAAACATGTTGCGGGCGAGCATATGTAGAAGATGATGCATGTGTTCACCCGACCCATTTGCATTTCTTCCACCACGAGCTCGGCCCTTACCAGGACGGAGAAGGCTGGGCCGGCCACCGTTGTGAGATGTCATGCAGCACAATGCAGCACAGCAGTTACGTCGTATGAAAACTTGGGATCTTCTACAGACATCTCCAATGGATGCATACATATACATACAGATACAACGTGATACAACCCATTCCGGGCTGCACCAAATTTCAGACTTTCAGAGTAGGCATCCCACAGGAATCTTGAATTACAGTGTCTTCAATGACTTGCGTTTCATTTTAGCAGGGCTTTGGCATTGAAGTGATTGCACTTGCTCCAGGCAAATTCCCGCTTGGAGCCTCAGATGGGGGCTGGGGGCCACCTTGGCGAACTCAGCGATCTTCCGTAGACTTTTTGAATCCTTTTGAACCACAGGAAGTTATGTGCATTCATTTTCAATCCAAAGGAGAATCAACGTAATGCGTTCACAGTGGTCATAGTCCCGAATGGACAACTCAGGACTGATTATCTATAAATACACACACTGTATACTATATTATACTTAGTCTAAGAGTTCCAAACTGCGTTTTACAGTGCAAAAGAGCCTGAAAGAAACACGGAGGGATACTTAGACTTTCCCAAGCTGTTCTTTGCTCCCTTCGTGATGGCCTGCGGGTATGGCAAACCAATTTGCAATTCTTTGAGTCCTTTTGCCAACCGTCTCTTTCACTGATTTTTAATTGCATCACAGACCTCAATGCCCTTGCTAGCGAGACTTGGAACAACTCCTACGGACTGAGAGTTTAGATTGTGTGAACACGCAAGGGTTGCTTTAAGATGCTGGACGATGCTGTTGGATGCAGAAAACTAAAAGCAATTGCCAAGACAATGTGACTGGACAGGGCTTTGAAACTCTGCTGAGGCGTGAACCTCGACAGAAGCCCACCAAGGAAGAGCCAGGAGCGGATAGCAGCTGACGAGCGCTCGACTTGCACTTCAGAGATGTTTTCTGTGAATGGTCATGCAACTCAGGGGGACGTGATGTCGTGTCCTGTCGTCGGAAAATGGTCCGTTTCATGCTATCCCGACTATCCCCTTCAATCATCTTCAATCTAGTTCATGTCCTTGCGCAGAAGAAGGAATGACATTCGCATGGGTACAACGGAAGGAAGCAAACATGGCTGCCACCTCTTTCCCACTTTTTTGTTGTCCGGTTTCCACCATCAGGAGAAACTGCAAAGAAAAATGTGAAACAAGTTGTGAATCTGTCATATGCTCAGAGTTTTTTTGCAGATGCAGAGAGTATGGAGACGGTCACTACTTTCCTCCAGCCATCAACTGCCCATTTAAATCATTCAAGCCTCTATTTTGATTTTTCACACAGTCAGATGATCGCAATCACTTTCAGTTTCGATCACAGTAGTGCTGCAAGATGCTGCAAGATTCCGGGCTCAAATATTCAAATAAATGTGGATTCGACGTGATTCAACGGTTCAACCTTTTGACTGTAGGCCTCCCGTGCCCGTCTCCAACGGAACAAAGACTTCTCTGGAGTTGGGCCAAATCGTGGCTTGGTGAGCAAAGGCTCTGCTGGTGATTGATGGAACGACATGAACCCGAGGACCACAAAAAAAACGAAAGCCTAGGAGGGAAAGAGAATATAGCAAGGAGAGTTGTTGCTGGGCATGCCAACTGCCTACCAAGCGATGATTTACAATCAATTTGCCGGTTGAAGAATTGTTTCATGATCCATGATGGGTTGCCAGAAGCCAGCGGTGAGACTGGAAGCGTCAGAACCCGATATGTTATATGGTTCGCGCGGAGAGAATTTCCAAGAAAGCTCACGAAAGCTTAAGTCATTGGAGAGGACATGTGTCGCATCTGTCACAAACATACACAAACATGGACAGTACGTGTTACCCTCCAGTCGGAAACGCTGTGATTTCAGTGATCATTCCTCCAGTAGGATTTGCTCCAAGGTTCAGATTGCGGACAAGTTCGCTGGAGAAGTGAAGTTCATAGGCAGCTGCATGAAACCAGCGGGATACCTGATGTTTTGCCATTTCTTTTCCAAAAATGAACCAGACTCATGCAAATCAAATCTTTCTTCAAAACAGGACTGCAGTTGGAACTCGCACTCCCTGCACTTCAGCACGATTTTTGCAGAGTTTGTTGGTCAGAGCTTCTGGGAACATAGACACTGATCGCCTCCGCCTTGCAGGGAGCACCAACTTTGCAGATGGCGAGTGGGTTGGCATTCAGTGTGACGAAGTCAGCTCCTGAGAGACCACTCAAGATTTTGAGCATTCAAAGACGTTGTGCCAGGTCACAGTGTCAAGGTGAAAGCAAGTGTCACAGCAAGCTTTGTGACTGGTCCCACGATGTGCAAAGCGAGGATGGCACAGTGCGGCAGAAAGATGGCCAGCGCGCTGCTGGCCGACTTGCCTGAAATGGTTGAACCACTGTTGAACCCACCATTGCCATGTGCTATTACTTAGCCTTGTGGTGAATTGTGGTGAATTGTGGTGAATTGTGGTGAGAGGTTCAACATCAATGCTCATCGCCAGGATGTTTTGGCAACCTGTCGCAGTACTGGCTCTTTGCAGCTGCACCCAATCTGCCACAGGCAGGAATAATTTGTTTGTTCTCAGAACAGTCTCGGGCTGAGCAAAACTGCTCCAGGAGAGGGCACCTGGAGCACCTGGAGCTGAGACGATGGACTCAAAGATCCAGAAAGAGTTCTGTTCTTGGCGCATTTCTTCGAGAGACCTGTTTAGCCACTTGCGGTGTAAAACAATAATCAATCAATAGAAAATAACAACCAATATACAAGGCTATGATGCCTATGGTGGGTGAATAAAGAAATCCTGCACCACCTCTATAGCCTTACATTTGCTAATGCATATCTTGTACCCCGTACCCCCAAACTCAATGTTGAATGACATGTTGACAGGTGGTGCGGGATTTCCGTCACTTGCGCAAATCCATTTTGATCACTGCGTCTTCAAACAATATTAAATTCAAACAATATTAAATTAGGAGCGCGAGGTTTCAAGTGTAGGCCTTTATCAACAGTAGTGCTGATTTTTTTGTGCCTGGGTGAAGAAAAGCACCGGGCAGAAGCTGAAGGTTTTTTTGGCCATATGCATTGGCTTGTCAGATCATTAATCTTTGAATCAAAGGTCATGGAGTCTGGTGCATTGAGGTTTGACTATATTGCAGCGCAAGCTGGGAACAGCAGCGCTGGCATGCTGGAAAATGGTTGCCGGACCAGGACGAGGGAGGAAGCAGGATCCTTTTCAAAGAAGCTCGTGAAAGTGACCAGTGTTGCGTGGCAGCCCCAGGCATCACCACACGCATCACTACACGCTGCACTACACAACGCTACTGAGCTGCTGGCGGGGGCGGTGTTTTGGAGCTTTGAGGCTTTTAATTCAGGAATGAAACGAACATACAAATCAATTCTTTCTCTCCTGGCCCGAAGTGCTGCCCCTGGCAGCATTTATTTCGGTAGCGTTGCGTGTAGTGTAACGTGTAGTGTTGCGTGTAGTGTAGCGTGAGTGTTGCATGTAGTTTGCAATGTAGCGTGTGGCGGCTGCCATGTCTCTCCACCTAAAGAGTGGCCAATCAGAGGTTCACAACTTGCCCCGGGCCACAGTTGGCCACAAATGCATCAGTTTTTTTTTTCTGTGTTTCTTTCAAAGGAGCGCCAAAGATGTTTCCACAAAATCATCTGGATTTTGATGGTAGCCTACGGAAACGCATGTGGAAACATGTTGTGATGCACAGCGCGTTTGACTGGAAGGCCCCCGGCGGCAAGTCCATTTGCAGCGAATGGCAGAGGGTGCTTCGGCGTGGTGGGCTTCGGGTATTGGTGGTTAATACCAGTAGTACCCGCATGAGGAGCTCGGATCGGCACAGCATCCTCCTCCGTGAGGATGAAAGCGAATTCTTCGCGGAAACATGTTGTTTCTGCATTTTGGAAAGCTAAGAATCAGCGGCTGGCTGCTCACTTTTGGTTGATATGATAGGCATGATCAGGGATGATTAGGGATGCATCCTCAAATCCCAAACAGACATAGGGGACCACAGACTCGGGCTGGGGAGGCGGGGGGGCTGGAAGCCAGTTCGTCACATCCAGAGCCTGCAAAGCTGCTGCGACCACTTGTTGGCAGTAACACCCATGTAACCTAATGATAGCGTGATAGTAACCCCTGTTTGACCTTACGATAGCCGAATAGTTGCCACCATTTGACCTAATAATAGCGTAATACTAACCACCAGTTCACCTAATAGTAATGTAATGGGAACATCCCTCTAACGTAAGTATGCCGTAAAGTAATCACCATGTAACGGAATGACATAATAATAACGTACTGTAGCAACCTAGCATAATACTGTAACAGTTTGCCACTATCCAAAGTAAAATAATAACGTAAGAATTGCACCCATTTGACTTCATACTAACGTTACAGTAAACTTAATTTGACCCAAAAATACCGTACTAAATTGCCATCATTTAAAGTAACAAGCTTGAGTCAAGAAACCATGTGGAGGCACATCCTAACTTATACGTTTAGTTGGAACTCCTTGTTGCGACCCTACTATTTTTTTCGGGTCCCGAAATTACCCAGGTTGGAACCCGCACCCAATAAGCATACCTTCCCTATCTGCCCCTTATCCCCCCTACCTCGTTTGTTCGTCGTTTGGCGGTCTTTGCCCCTGTCCTGATGCTGGTTCTTGTCCTCAGGCGTGCTTTGCTCCAGCTAGGTTGTGCCCCTTTCGGGTTAAAAGATGGGAAAGCTCCGGTTAAAAGACCGGCATGTCATGTCATGTCATGGCATGTCGGCGTGGGTGGTTTTTGGCTTGGCCACCTTGCCATATCTGACAATAGGAGTTTTGCAGGTACGTTTTCATGACGACATAGATGGGTCTTCGTTGGCCCATGCCATCTATGCGTCCACGGGCCCTCTGCTTTTACCCTCTGATTCAGGGTTTCGCGCACACAGCAAGCCGCTAGGGCACGATTTTTCGGACCAGAAATTCGTCCGTAATCTAGTGTGTTGTTTCCACGGTGTTGTGTTGTGACATGGAACATGGTGCTCAAATGTCTGTGACGTGTTGCTTGCTCCAACAAAAATCCAAGGAAGCTTCACGGCGTTCAGTTCAATTTCCACTGAAGAAGGCTGACAAAAGCAAACCACTGCATCCGAATTTCCGGCTGTTCAGCAAGCAACCAACGACCGACAAAAAAGGCTGGTAACGGCATGGTGGTGTTTCTTTCAGTTCTAGGTTTTTTCATGATTGCTAGGTGAACATGAATCATGAATTATGGGATGACACGGGATTATTCTGAGGGATGAAATTTTCAGCTCTGGATTTTTTCGGACGATGGATTGGATTTATTCTGAACATTCAGCTTCTGATGGAGAATTCTGGATGCTTGTGCAAAATCTGGATGCTTGTGCGGATTTTGCTTCTGGCAACATCATGTCTGGATTTATTCTTGTAATCTGGTATCCCCGGTGGACGCACCACCAAGCTTCCCCAGCACTTTATCAGAGATCCGGGTGCATGAAAGACACACTTGGTAAACTCCCGAAGGGAGAGGGTGAAATGAGATGAAATGATACATGTCATGTCATGTTGTTACGTTAGCATGTCATGTCATGTCATGACATGTCGGCGCGGGTGGTTTTTGGCTTGGCCACCTTGCCATATCTGACAATAGGAGTTTTGCAGGTACGTTTTCATGACGACATAGATGGGTCTTCGTTGGCCCGTGCCATCTATGCGTCCACGGGCCCCCTGCTTTTACCCTTTGACTCGGGGTTTCGCACGCACACACACAGCAAATATTGAACACACAAACTTCCACACAACTCTTCCACGCACAACCTTTCACACACAATTGATTCACACGCAAATTGTCACACACAACTCTTTCACACACAGTTTTTCACAAAACTTTTCTACACACAATTCTCTCACACGCTGCCTTTCACACACGACTCTTTCACATACAACATTGTCACACACAACCTTTCCTTGTCACACACAATTCTTTCACACACACAGCTCTATCACACAGTTCTTTCACACAATCTGTCTTCCCCATCCCATTTTCACACCTGTTTTGAGCCTGTTGGAAAAATTGACATGGGGTTATCCGGTCTGGTCCTTTAATTCTCTCTTTCGGCCAGGAAGAGGAGGAGAGACACGTTTCTGACCCCGCACAGAGTTTGCTTTGATCCTGCAGAGCATTGTTCTGGATCTCGAAGAAGAGTTTCCTGACCATGCACAAATAATTTTCCTAACCCTAAAAAAAGAATTGTTTGCCAAGAAGAAGACTTGAACATGTATTGTTTTTGATTTTTGCAAATACCATGCTTTATGTTTTTATATGCAC
>Ga0126342_10008885_pt1 | contig 17993 bp, 13 predicted proteins | sample Cyp1metagenome_FD_92528 | JGI IMG/M metagenome (GOLD analysis project Ga0126342, IMG submission 92528) | Coral microbial communities from Lord Howe Island, Old Settlement Bay, Australia - Cyphastrea 1 metagenome | ecosystem: Host-associated > Invertebrates > Cnidaria > Coral ... | reverse complement strand
CGCAGACTGCACGCACGCACGGGCTTGGCTGGCGCACGGCGCATGCAAGTTCTATAGATGAGAAAGGTCTTATATATATTTTTAAGGCAACTTCCGCCCCGCCTCGTGCGGGTACTACTGGTAGCCTCAAGGAAAGTCCATATCTACAATGGAAAAGCAATGTAAATCTCCATGAAAACCGTCCTAGAACCGTTCTTTTGTGGATTGTTGGAGGCTATTGGAGCGCCACTGCATCCAAGCATCGTAGTAGGAGAAATAGAAAGCATTCCTCAGCTTTTTGTCATGTGAATTTCCCATGGCTCACCTTCAGCGAGATATGTATGCTATTCCGATATCATATCAATGGCAAACAACCACCCAATAAAGCAAGGCATCCAAAGACATAGACGAAGAAACCTTCCTAAATGATTTCAGGACCGAGGTTTTGATTTGTGACCTTTAGAGATCTAGACGGTTCTGAGACTTTACCCACACCATTACACGTCCGACTCACTTGCTAAGAATGGCGACTGAGGCACAGATGACTTCGACACATTCAAAGACCAAGCATTGACCCTAGATGCCCATGGACAAAAACTCATGTCACGCCTTATCACACAACAATCAATAGTCAATAGTCCCTAAGTTTAGGGAAATGGAGATTGATACCAACCCCCATTAGTGGTTTATTACTGTACTCTGTTTCCCACATGATATTCTTGCGCCTTCTGGAATTCCAACTCAGCATAGCTATGAACAAATGATAAAACATATCAGTTTGTAGATGCTTTACAGCACCTTTTTCGGCATGGTGGAAATCCACCATGCTAAGCCCAGCAGCTCAGTCTTCAAGAAGACATCCTTCTGCTCCGACACCGTCAGGCCGTTGTGGACGCAGTTGTAACCTGGACCAGGGGCACTAGGGCATCCTCCACCAGCAAACCCCTCAATAAATCGGACCAACAAAAACATGTCCACCACAGTTTCCCCCCTTTTTGTTGGCTTCCAAAGGCCCAAAAACCAATGTATCGATCTACCCACACCTGAGACCTCTGCATAGTGCAGACACCCCACCAGAAGGGCCACAACCTCAGGGGAGCAAAAGTTTGGAGATTTTGAGGAAATAGTTCTGAACATGTCTGGAAATTCCCTTGTAAATGGACGCTTTAAAAGGGAACATCACATTTAAATGAAAGTTTTAATGGGAAATCATAGTGCCACGTGCGATAATTTGATTGTTTGGGTTGAACAATAGCATTTGCAATTATTTACGACACGACTTTTGTGAGTATGTTGTAATCATTATTGGTTTTGTTTGGGGAAACGGGAAACGCTATTATTTCAATAATTGATGGGAACATTATGTGATCATTATCTGATCATTGTTGTTTTTTACTTTTTGTTTTGGGGATTAAGTTTGTGTTCTTTTCCGCACATGTTCCAGATATCCAATATTTCACAGATTGTCTGGACATGAACGGATTCTGGAATTATTTGGGGACATATGCAACAAGATCCGTGAACGATTTCCAGAATTCTGGTGGAAGTATGTCTAGATCCGCATAAATGTGAGGGATTTAGCCGTCAAAATAGCGGATATGTCACTAGGAAACGAAACATGGACCTGAAACAGTAGAAACAAACCATTCTATAGGGCAATTATATATTGGGATATAATTGAAATATATGTGACATCGTTCAATTTCCCACTATCATCCAATATCCCAAGTATTTCTGGAAAAAAAAATGTTTTGTTTTTCTTTGGGGGGCGGGGGTGGAGAAATCGAAGCTATTGGACTATTTTAGAATACACTTGGTAGCTCTTAATATTTCACAATGTCATGGAACTAGTTGATGTATCATTTCGGCAAAACATCTGGACATTTTTTTGGGGGTTTACCCTCCAGTAAACTAACACGACTATGGAAACTCCGGCATTTTATGGATGATTTTGCCATGAAAAGCGCCATGAAAAAAGCTGGATTTTCCAGCTAGCCATGATAACACCCCAGGCTAGTCCTGGCTTCACAGACTTTGTGGGACCCCGGGCCCAGGCGAGGCAGACCTCCCAGCGAAGATCCATCACTGGCGCCTGGTTGAAGTGAACAACAGGAAACTAATACATAAATTAGTGTTCTATAGTGTTCTTATATGCTTTTATACGTATCAGTTTCCTGCAAAAGGGATTTATTATGATTTATTAATTTACCATAATTTACCATTACCATCTGGCTATTTAACATAGCCATGGAAAATCACCATGCTATTAATAGGTAAACCCAGGTAAACCATCTATAAATGGGCCATCTATACCATGGCTATGTTAAATAACCAGATGGTATATGTTTTTTTGATGAGGCGTTCCTTTAAACTACTTGTCCTTCTTCAGTCTTTTTCAGGAATTGAGGCGAAAATTCGGAGTTCAACTCACTGAGATCGATGTGGCAAGAAAAAATCCTCCACCGTGCTGGCGTCTTGGAACTACCATCTGGTAAGTTACCCTCTGGTAAATTAACATAGACCCTGGCAGATAGGGGTTGGAAGAATAGTTTCCATTAAAAATGTGTGATTTTCAGGGTCTATGTTTATTTACCAGAGGGTAATATTGGGAAATTGGGAATCACCATTTTTGATAGGGAGATCAACTATAAATGGCCATGTTCAATAGCTATGTTAGTTTACAATAGCGGTGATTTTTTGTAGGGTATCAAGCGTTTTGAATCGTATTGGCCGGATGTACCTTCACTACAGTATCGCTCCATTAACACCAGCACAATGAGGTCCATAAGACATGGCTGCAGCAGGCACCTCATATCAATGCTGCGACGCTTTTTTCGGCATTTGCGGCCCTGAATTAATTCTCCTTGCATGATGAAATGTCGTGACTTGGGCTCATGATATCTTGAAATTTGACGAAATTCAATCAAACAATATCAAAGGATGTGTCATCTTACCTGCTCTGGGCCGTGGTGTCAGCCATGGCTGTCTTCTTGATGCCTGCCCCGGCTACTGCCTCCTTGACATGTTGTGCTACTCGGATCGGTGGTGTCATGTCATGTGTTTTTGGGCTTCTTATGGCTTCTTGATGTTTCTTATGTCTGGATGAGCAGCCTGATATTTCTCTGCCAACCTACTGTTGGCTGTCATGATGTTCTCATAACATATCTTGTTCGAAGCCAAAGGCTGCGGCAACACGCCTTCTGCAGGAACCCCAAGGACCACGGTTACGACACCTGGGTGTCGTGTGTGACCAAATCCCACTGAATCCATCATGAAATATGTGTTCACCCCCAACCAATATTGTCAACATCAAGAATCATCAAGAATCAAATATTACATGTATTACATATCATATAATAGATATAATGTTATAATATGTTATATATTATATGTTATAATATGTTACGAGTATAATATATTTTGATATATATATATATATGTATATGTGGCTATCGTTTTTTGTCCAACCACAATGCTGCCATCCTGCGCCTCCAGCACATCGCCCGCATTGGAGCCATGGGCTTCCACCACAGCGGCAGGCACGTCTGGGGTGAAGTTGGGCTGCTTCGTGGCTTCCTGCATGCGGAAGAACCAGCGGCCCTTGGGATTCACACCTCAGCTGGCGCATGGCGGGGATGAGGATAGGCTCGACCCAAATTGCCCAGGGTTCCTCACAACAGTTGTCGTTTTTTTGATTTTATATGTTTTTTTTGAACTTAGTACGGGGGGTTAATGCCCCTATAACATCCTATAACTGGGATTGATGTTTACTACACCCCTTTGATGGTTCCTGGGATGGTTTTTCCTATTGATGGTACTGTCAGGCTGTATTAGTGGTCTCCTCTACTTCAAAAGTTCCCCAAAGAAGATCCCCAAGAAATATCTCCAGAAGAAACACCAGGCAAATATATAATTTATACAACATTTTATGTACTATAGGAAGCGCCTGAGAATTCGTTCCGATCGTTGGATATGAGGCGATTTTTTCCGTCAGAAGACTTCTGAAGCCTCCAAAGAATGGCAAACCAATCATTACTATTACCCACATTACAAAAATACAAAAAATGGATTATCACGCCCAACCCTTCGGAGAAAACACATATCGTGACTGGCGTTATTATTCCAAAAGGAGAAGGAAACTAAGAGTTGAAAGCAATAATTGAAAGCATTGAATGATCATGCCCTCAGCGTTATCGGATCAATTCCCCTCTTGCTCTTGCATTTGAACATCTATGTTTAATTCTGTTTATAGATTCTGATGCCCGTCTAGCATCTTCTAGCCTAAATTTCCACACTTTGATGGTCCTCAGGCACCCCTTGTTGCCGAAGGACGCTTGCCCCTCTGGTTGGTGATGGCATGGATAGGCAAGTAGCAGTAACCTCAGAGACGAATCAAAACAAAACGTGTGGAAAGACAGAAAGACTACCGAAGTCATAGAATGATATTTTATTATATATTATTATTATTATCATTATTATCATTATTATTATAATTATCATTATTATTACTATATATATATATCATGAGTGTTGGTGAAATCTTGGAGGATGTTGGAACAATCCGGTTTTTTTCTGGTTCGATCTTTTCTTTCAGCCACGCATTTGCATTCCATCCATCTGCTGAGATTCTCCATGGCCGATGGCCGTTGCATATTGGCACCTCTCTTTGCCAGTCTTTGCCTCTCTCTATGGAGTTTCTTAAAGCGGGGGATCCCCAAAACCATGGGTTTCAATATGTGTATAAGTATGTACAAGTCATGGTCTACTGGCTTGGATGATTTGGGGTACCATTTTTGGAAACCTCCATATCCGAATCGCCTCAACACTTGAGTTACACGCCCGATACTCTGACACCAAGCCACGTGAATAGATTTGACCCACCTCGGCAACATCGTCAAAAGGGATGTGAAACTTTCAATCTGCAGGGTGTCGGCTGGGAAAGCGTCCCTTCTTTACGTGGCTACATTCACAAAATTTGCGGGTGCCACCCTGAATGTTCTGATGCCCTGTTCCGAAAACGAACGCTCAATTCGGACTGGCAAACCTGAAGTTTATTGATTTTGTGACTTAAACGGGTTCAACGTTCAACAATGATGCCATGTCAACCATTCGGGATTGTTTGGCGGCCCCACGGGCAAAAAGTGATTGCATGCACATTGACATATATAATCATGTGTATATATATATCCATCTCTCTCTCTCTCTTTTTTGTCATCAATACTCAGATGGAAGCCATCACAGCCCATGTGAATGAATACCACTTATAATTATCATGGAAGTTCCCAACATCCAAAATTATATCAACATCAATAATTATCCAAAATTAATAATCCAATTAGTTATATCCATTAATATGATTGAAGTATCCAAAATTAATGATCCCTAATTTCACATCAACGATTACCGAGCTGCGGTGATGCCACTGTAGCCCGCCATGGCGCCGTGCACCGCCATTTGCCCCAGCACCGAGCAGTAGGTGCTGTCGTAGGAGTTGGCCGCCACCGAACGGATCCTGAGCCCGGGAGATCCACAGGGACCGGTTGGGGCGACCTCCTTGGGGGCTGGAATCCAGTGAAATCAAAACCTGGTGATGTAAGCAACAAATATGATGGCATTATGGGATACATCTGGTATGGATTGATGAAATGAATGAAATGAGAAAGGTTTAAATTTGATACATCGCGGTGGAATTTTGATGGATACTATGGATTATTGATGAATTTTGGCGGCCAACAGCTTGACGCAAACTGCTGGCACCAAATTTTGTCGTCTATGCAGGGTCCTAAGGCCTAAGGGTGTTGCCCAATACAGCATACAACTACAGGAAAATGCTGTCATCCCCGCAGCCTTTTGCTACCCAGGCACATGTAGGTAGGGTCAATGTACTTGATGGTCAGGGGCAACCCCAAGGTTTTGAAGCGTGCTGTGATGGTATCCTTCAACCAGGGCCCCACGTCAGCCAAGATCTTGTTGCCACCTGGCAACCACACAGCACACAACAACCCGTGCATTCGTCTGGACTTTTCATCATGATAGATCCATCACCCGATTTATGCCATCAACCCCGCGGCTTGCCCCAAGAAAAAAAACACCATTGTCAATCGTTAGTGGCTTGATCCGCGATTCGAAGTTCCAATCAAAAGTTCTCCAGACTCCATTTTTGTCAATTGATTCTAGCTGCCAAACCTAGATCTTTGGCAATTCCAGCATTCCTAGCCCAGTGAGGTCATGATTGAGGTCCGATGCTTGCGGCTTTGGCACCTGCATCCTTCTCCCCTGAGCTTTGAATCAGCGTATCTCCGCAGCCCTCAGCCACCACCATGACACAATGGCCCTTGGTTCGCATCAGGTGCTCCACGTGTTTCAGCACCTGCCAGGGAATTCCATGGGGCCAACAAGGGAAGACACTGGAAGCAACCGGGATTGAAAGCTCATGAAGAAGGGTGGAAATGACTCAGAATACCTAGACCGAAGATACGCTATCCAAAATCCCACTTTTTTCCAAGCCGTTGGGAAGATCCAAAAATCAACTACTGGCTACGAGCATTGGGGAGGATTCCGGGATGGAGAAGCTCAACATTTGTGGAAAAAGGTATTCCTCAGAAACTCTGATGCTGACACTCAACTGGGATATGCAGACTTTGGTGGGTGACTATTCCAGCGGGCGAAGCGGTTTCCGAAGAAACACTTTTCATTGGACCATTTTGGACCCGACTCGCGTCCCAGATGGTTGGTGAACCAAGTCGTGTACCAGACCTTCTCAAGGTCAATGTTCATCTCAGGAATCAAACCTGGAGAGTGATGAGTTCATGGGAGGGGCCCTCCCAGGAGCATCAACTGGTGGATACCATATATTTGATCATTTAACATAGCCATGGAAAAACACCATTGTAAATAGGTTAATCACTTAGAAATGGTCCATTTTTTCCATAATTATGTACTATAGTTCTGAGTTTAATCACTGAATGATACGGTTCCAATTATTAAATATTTATATGAAATATATTCACTTTAAATCCCATTAAATCCCCTGATGTCAGTGCGATCTTCAGCGCCAAGTGGCAAATGTCCACATCCCGCGCCGCCAACGCCGCGTTCATTGCGATGAAGCCGCAGTGACGTCCCATGAGTTTCACCAAACCAATGCAGTTGGCCTCAGATTCACTGGGGACATGGTTGGGAAACCCCCAAAAATGGAGGTTTGAATGGGAAAACCATAGGAAAATATAGGAAAATCCCAGCAAAATCGAGGTTTGAATATGTTTTAGTAAGAAAATCATCGAACTCGATGAAGGATTTTGCAGAGGGTATCCTTATTTCTCTTCACAGGCCGGTGATCTAAATGGGACAGCGTTCCATTGTAATGTTTCTTTTTTCAGAGGGCACTCCCAAGTCCGAAAATTCATGGATTGACACAGTGCATCTGCCAGTTGAAGCACCGAAATGCTTAGCCGTGATTCAAATAAAGATCAAAGCATGGTGGAAGGATGTTGGGATCCATAGGGATCCAATACTTGAGAACAATGGTTTCCTGAATCTGGATCTAAAATGATCTAAATGGTTGTGGGTAAAAATTGGATAAGACCCGGAATTAGCACCATGGGCTTTTCACCTCACAATAGCTAGTGACTATTGATGCCATTGGATGTTTTCCCATAGCTTGGCCCGTAAACCTGCCATTGAATTTGTTCATTTTAGGGCCATGTCTGGAGGTTTTATCATGTTTTTTTTAAAACGGAATCAATCGCAATACATGACAGGGTATTAATAATTCACAATAATTCATATACGGTTCATATACAGTTGTTTGACGCTTACAACTTACAACTCTTATTTTTTTTGAAGCCAGCCCCTTCTACCCTGCCATCCAAGAATTGGATAATGGGAACTTTTTTTGAGGAAAACCTTGTTCTTCAAGCTAAGCGCAATGGCTTCCCATCTCGATTGTGTTTAAAATCCCATTCTATCATATGTTTTTCTATCATATGATATCCCATGTTTGTTGGTTCAATCAAGTTCAATCCCCATTCTTTGATGGTTAACCGGTTAACCCCCCCAATCCTTCTTGCTGAAGACAGCAACTCATTGCCGCCTCAGTGGCATTGCTCTTTGCCTCCACATAGGCCGAGTTGACCGCCTTCGTTGCTTCGGTGCAGGCCGTGTCGAAGCCAAAGGTCTGATCGATCATCGGCACGTCCTGGTAGGGGCGGCTCATGGTTTTTCATGGGATTTCAAGGGTTTTTCATGTGTTTTGATAACATGGTAGTAGCTGGTTGGTGGTTTCAACCCCTCTGAAAAATATTGGTCAGATTGGATCATCATCCCAACTATTGGGGAAAATAAAAAATGTTCCAAACCACCAACCAGGTAGGGTTTAAACCAAAATGGCATATAGAGCATTTTTCAACGGCTTTTCATGTGTTTTAATGACATTTTAGTTGGGTTTACATAAACAAAAACGGGACAAAGAGCGTGTTTAAAAAGTTTTTGCAGATTGGTTGATGGGAAAACCAACCCAAAATAGGGATTATAAGCATGATTAAGCAACAAACATGGTGACATAAGGTTGCATAAGGGGGATATATTGTACATATTGGTAGGCGGGATCCAAGCTAGTCAGTCTATCCACTCCCAAATAAAGCACCCTTTTTTCGTCCAACCTGATCTCACTTCAGGAATTCTGGGAATGTGAGTGAAATTGATGGAATGTGTTCATTTTGTTCTGCACAATATGATGATATGATGGAATTCCCATGAAGATAGGAGTCGGATTGTATTGAATAGGATCTTTGGGGGGTCTGAAGGGGTCGGAGATAATGGGACACCAGCTGGGCCAAGGAGCATTGTCGATGGTCTTGGGCACACCCACCACTGCGCATTCATGGTCAATCTCCTTAGGTAACAGCCATGTGCAGAACTATCCTAACATATCCCAACTAGCTAATGCTGCATTGTAAGTCTTTGTAACTATATTTTCTCAGCCCTTCGATAACTCAGGTGATCATAGATTATCGATGATTATCGTAGTTTTCAGTTTTCAGTGATCAAAAACTCTCAACCATGACGATTATCAACCATTATCCAACTCGCAACTCATTATGCAACTGCCCGAAAGCTGAAGGTTCACCGCTCTCACGGGTTGGGAAAATACAACCAATGTGATCCGCGGTGGTCCGATGCAACATTCGATCAACCCTGAGGTCCAGGAATTTCTATAGTTTGTTTAAATTGGAAGGCTTCCAATTTCAATAATTCGCACTGGTGAAAAAAATCAGCCAGAGTCTACCCTCTGGTAAACTAACATAACTATGGAAAATCACCATTTTTAATAGGTATATAAATCAACTATAAATGGGCCATTTTCAATAGCTATGTTAAATTACCAGAGGGTATGAATCCAGGGTTGGACATTGTTGGGGCCCCCCAGCTGTGTCTGCCGGGAATCCATGGTACAGTCGAAGGTCTGCATGGCACCCTTGTGCGTGCCATCTCCACCTCGCAGGGTGGAAACATCCTGAACATTTCAGGGTTTCTGCGGGTTTCTGAAAATGAGGGATCCCAAAGTCACCATTGTTTTCAGCATGTTTCAGGACTAAAATTGTCCAATTTTGGATGATTTGGGGGTAGCCCCATGATGGAAACTTCCAAGTGGGCCATGATTTTTGTTGGACTTTGATGGTTTCAAACTGAAATAGACTGAATGTCTTTGGTAGCAGGGTGGCAACTTGACCTAGGCGCGGCTGTTGGCTCAAAACTTGAGGTGCCTAGGACAAAGTACTGCCGCACGTTTTTGCTCTGCAACATCTTGGCCATGTCCTGGGTGGCGGATGCGGTCACACCATGTCATATGCAAAATGATGCAGGAATCTCTGGGCACCTTCTGCAAAAGTCCCATCATTCAATGTCCATCATTCCCATTCTGCACGTACCGGCCATCTCTCTCTCTCTCTCTCTATCTCCCTCCCTCTCTGTCTCTCTCCTCCTCTCCCTCTATATAATCTATACACAATACATCTGCCCCTGCATATTCGAGGACAGAATAACTTGCGCATGGTCGCATTGTGCGTCAAATAGTGTCTAATTCACGATATGCTGGGGGAGTCAATGACAAGAGCCGAGGGAAAACCCCATTGGACCCATTGGATCACAATTATTTTCCAATTTTTTCGACCTACAAACGCCATGAATTGGGGTACATTCAATTGTCCGACACACCCACATTTTGTTTTTCATAAATCATAAATTTCAAGAATTTGTCCTTTAACTACATGCTTGGTTGTTCACCCAGCCATGCTTCTAAATGTGCGGGGTTGCCACGATCGCTGATCAGCATGGTGCCACCCTCCATATGGATGTCCTGCGACTGGTTTTCCATCAATGGATCGGTTGCTGAGAAAAACATCAGCAACCGAAACCACCGTTTTCATACGTTTTTACCCGTAAATAGACGGGTTTCCGGCACATGTTCCCATCACCCAAATCTTGGAAACCTAAAAAATATCCAACAATGATGGGAGATCTACAGTTTTCACTCATTTTCCCTTTGCGACCCTTGAACATACCCTCTGGTAAACTAACGCAACAATGGAAAATCACCATTTTTAATGGGTAAATCGGTAAATCCACTATAAATGGCGATTTTCAATAGCTATGTTAGTTTACCAGAGGGTAGACGAATTTCAGAAAACTCCGGGGCCAACAAACCTCTTTCCGCGCTCCTTGACCACTTCCGGGGTCAATTCCAGCCTGAGCTACGCGAAAAGCCACGCATCGCATCCAGTTGTCCATTCGGAATCCGTCCTACTGTAGGATTTAGAACCACGGGGAGTATATATAGATATAAATATATATATATATAGAATAAATATATATATATATACATCTATATATACATCTATATATGCATACATTTTGTTCTAATGTCTGAAATGATCCGGAATTTGAAACCCCAAACCACTTAGAAACGGTCCAAATCATCCCCCCCACATTCCCATCTTCATCAGCCTGCGAAATGAATTCATCAGCCGGGTGGCCACGTCTCAGGCTCCATCACGCCCTTATATCCGCCCTTGATGCCATAGATCTTTCGGACCCCATAGGCCCAAAGCATGTTGACGATTTCGCGAATAACGCCTGGAGATCGTTGTCCAAAATGCAGCCCTGGTGTTGTCCAAAATGGGACCAAATCTCAATTTCTCGCCAGTCTCACAAAAAAATGGTGATTCTAGAAGTGAATAGGCCATTGGATATGGGGCGACCTTATGTTCAAACCCCAACATGACGGCTCAGTGCAGCCGATGCAAGAAAGATGTCTTGCTAGTTGAATCTGGTCAAACATGCTGGTGGTAACATGGCCGGTTGAAAAAATGAACATCATAAGACATGAAGATCCAAATCAATGCGTGCAACTTTGATTTGCCAGATTGGATTGCCACAATGTACCTGACCAAACTGCCAGCTTTTCCGTGCCGATCACAATATCAATCCTTGCAGGTAAAAATTGATGAATCTGTAATGAGAAATAGGTCATCTATACCTTCCTGTTTTCACTTTTCTATCTTTTTTGGGGGGTTGCCATATGTTGCCATACTATATAACTTATATCACTGATATCCCATTGCAATCCCACAATATCACCGTGTTATCCATTGCCCATTATAAAAACCATGAATTGTGCACCCATATTATCCCCACATTCTCCATTGAATCCTACTACATTATCGCTTGAATTATCCATTGTAATTATCCCCATAGTAGTTCTCAATTGAATCCCACATTATACTCTGCAACCTTATCCCTACAGAATCCCACTATACATTATATATAATATATTTTATATAGTATATTTTATATAATATAATCTTATATATATATATATATTATAATGTGAATAAAGCACACAAACCACCTATCTTTTTTGATTGTTTATACCACTCATTGATGGTCAATTTGGGGATGGCAAGGTCCCGTTTGGTTTGCGTTGCCAGGTCACAATTCAGCCCGGGGCAAATGCCGCCGCAGCTCACAATGGCGGCCGCTGAGGCAGGATCGTGCGGGTCAAAGTGCAAGGTCTCCCGCGGCCCAGCGCGGGTCCTACACGCGGCTATGGGATGCCATGGGATGCCATGGGATGCCATGGGAACCACGGGGTTGGGCACAAGAATAGGGACTTGATGGACTTGATCATGAAATGTTTAGGTGCGTCTTTCGAACATATGGAGGATTTCATTCTGAAATTTAGCATTTGAACAGAAATTTAGGTGTGAGCCTGGCAATCTAGTCCCATCCACCTAGTGACACACCTCCATCAGCGCTTCTGGTGTCACGTTTTTTGGGGGATTGTGCAGCAGTTACCCTACAAAAATGGGACTGCTCCAACGACAATCCACACGTTGGTAGCTCAAATCGTCTACCCGAAGTGAAGCTTCAAGATTGGTAGGATGGTAGGAGTTTGACCTGGTTGGTGGTTGAACCATCTATGCCACGACTGTGAAAGTCAACTGGGCTTTATCAATGCATTTTCTGGGGATGAACCATGATATAGAACCGCAAGAATCCTATTGAAACCATAGACCAGCAACCAAATCAACCAGTATCCAAGATAGTTCTGGAGTTGTAGCCACTACCACTCGCAGGAAGAGCCACCAGTTGCTGAGTCCCTGGCATTTTGAAGTAAGGAACATCCTTCCCTGAGTCAATACCTAGGCTGCAGGAAAGCCAACAGCCATGGTTCCTTTTCTGGCGGCTGGAGCCATCCCGCAAAAAAGATGAAAATCAGATGGGTTCATCGTACTCAGGGTGGAATTCGTAAAATGAAGAAAGAAAGATTCGAAACCGCCGAAAACCAGTTTCATCCAACTTCTATGATCTTCTTTGGGCCTCTGAGCACTTTGGAGAAATTTGGAACCCCAATCCTAACCATCATTCAGGTGACGTCACAGTGAGGTCCTTATAATATGTTTCAATGATTTATACAGCCATATTATCCCCACTAATAATCCCCATATGGATCGCTAAATCCTCATAATTGTTGGCGAAATTTCCCACGATGTCGCCATTTATACAGCCATAATCAAAGGTGACAACCCCAAATCTCCCCATTTGAGTTCGATGATTCGATGATTTTCCAGCCACGTCTGACACCAGAGGCTACCCATTGAATATCCCATGATTAACTATTATCCATCATTAACTATCATTAACTATTCAATTGATAGTTAACCATTATCCCATGGTTGTTAATAAACTATTATCCTTGTTAATCAACTAGTATCCCATGATTAATTATTCATCATTAATTAACAAATATTAACTATTAACATCTATTAACATATGTTAAAATCTATTAACATCTATTATCATCTATTAACCATTCAAACCTCCCCAACCCGCGACCGGGTATGACTGGGGCCACCCACGGTCACCCAAAAACATCGCCTGTGATGTCCACGACAAGTTGTCGCTGAACCTCACGTCGCGACAGGTCGCGACAGGCGGACGGCTGCAGGTGCGACGAGAAGACCATGTGGTAAAAGCATGTACCCTCTGGTCGTCAAGTTTTACCATAACTAAGAAAATCACTATGGAAAACTCATATAACTATGGAAAATCACCATTTATCACCATTTTTAATGGGAAAATCAACGAACTAAATGGCCAATTTCAATAGCTATGTTAAATTACCAGAGGGTAATCCAGATAATTTGGTAAGATCCAGGTTGGTACCAGGTGGTAGTGGTAAAATCCAATGCCATAAAAACATATAAAAAACACTAGCAATCACTAGGCCCGTGAAGGTTGATCCGGTGGATACCGCCCCTGGATATCCTGGATCACCAGCACCTTCTATGGTTACAACAGCGCTGCGGCAAGATGGGCATTCCCGGTTACAAATGGGTAAACACGTCCAACTCAGATATCCCCACCATAAATTCAAGCTAGCCGTAAACCAATTATAGATAACCAGCGTCACCATAGTGTACCTATCTCCCCCCATTCCAAAATCAGAGATCCAAGGTGCAACTTCACCCCCTTCAAGGTGGAAGGGATGTTGAAGGTGCCATAGCGTTCACCTTGAGAGCGGCTGAAGCTGGATATGCTTGGACTGCTGGGATAGGTTCCCTGAAGTTAAGGATTCATCAGTAAAGTTACCAGCTATTTAATCTATCTTATGCATTCTTATGCGGTATCCAGCTTATCAAGGGGGGAAATCCTGGGAATCAGTTGCAGCTGTGATACACAACTCACTCAACTCAGCCCAACACCCCAGTCATCAGGGGTTGGGGACCCAGTTCTGAACCAGTTGCTGAGTCCCTCATCATACCGGCCGAGAAACTCAAATGGAAGCACTGCAAAGATCGCAAGGAGATGTGGTCCTGCGCTCCGGTTTTGGACCCGACGTGTAGGCAATCAAAGACTAAACTACTGCACATGAACATGTACAACCACATTCCAGAACACATATGATATACCCTTGAAAATTAAAGAGACAATAGCTCCGAAGTCAAGAGCCACTCCCCAAAAATCGCAGAAATGAAGCGGAAAATTAAAAAATCACAGCATCCTGAAAATCCTATCCGATCGGCTCATCTAAGATATCTAAGTAAGTGCTCGGCTACGCAAAGCTAATTAGATGTAATTATAGCTAGTTAGCCAGCCTGTGCAAGCCCGCCGAACTCTAAGAGTTTTTCGTTCACGTGCAATGGCCACACAAGTTGCAGAATAGAAATGAGATTCCATCAGAATCTCGGAATTCTTTCCGACCAGAATATACCAGAATCATTATTTAAAAAATATATAAAAATGCATCACATCATCCCAGGCCCACGGCTAAACGTTTTAATCGAAACAGCGATTTGCAGAAATGGACATCCTGGGTAAGGCAGAATGGACCATAGGGACAAGCATGTCACTTTCTCCACTCCCGGTCTCGCAGCAAAATAGGCACGTCCACTTCACGCCAAATTTCACCCGGTGCTGACCCATGCGACTCTTCCAGTGCATCTGCTAGCCGAAACTCGTAACCACCAGTGTGCTTTCTTTGTCCGGAGGCACACTGGGAAATGTTTCCAGTCTTCACAGCCAATGACCTAGCAGCGCTAGACATGGAGGCATGCAACGTCCACGCGTCACTGCTGCCTCGAACTCTGCTCCAAACTGGCTTGAACCCAGCTTCACGGTTGAAGCCCGCGTTTGAAAAAAAATGGGCGGCGTTCTCAGCCGGTGTCACGTACTCTAGGTTTTCACCTGCATTGTTTCCCTTGTTGAGATCCCTATGGTTCACCCAATTTTGCCTGCCCAAGGGAGGGGGTCCCAAAAAGGCAAATGCCACAAGGCGATGAACCAGCATGGACTGTCCCTGGAGTTTCATTTCGTAGTACCCAGACTTGCTAAGGTACCCTCGGCTCACATGTCCATGGAGCGATTTTATCCTTCCAAAGGAACTTATCGATCTGCCAGGCACCTCGGCACCTGAGCTTGGATTCAGCATCGGTCGCCACTCTTCCTGATTTGTTTCTTGTTCTTCCAGGTCTCGGAATCGAAACTCATAGCCTTTTGCTGACAAGTTGTTGCGACAACATCTTGAAACCACACATTGGGGTATGCCAAGCTGCTTTGCCGTGAGCGTGATTGAAGGGCAACTTGTCCAATCTTCATGGCTCCCCAGTACCCTGAACAAAACAGGCCTGGATTGAATGTGCCAGGTATCACGTCTCTGTGACGTGGCATGAGAGTACAGCTGGTTCTGGCTTGGCGTCACGTACTCCAAATTGTCCAAAACATTATTTGTCTTATTGCCATCTCGATGATGCACCAGCCAGGCCTCTCTACTTGGTGGGAAGCCATGGTGGGTAAGCTTGACCACACGATGAACTCTCCAAATCTGCCCAGCTATTGTGACAACTCTGTATCCTTGTGCATTTAGCGTTCCGCTTGATATAATACCATAGGTACTGCAAACTCTGCCCAATGAGCTGACTTGCCAGCATTTGCGTTGACTTTGAAGCGGCTGATTTGACAAACAACGAAGGGCCGAAGAGATGAAACAATGAAGGCCAAATTGGGGATGCCACGGTTGCAGTTTTGCAAATGCCATTCGTACGAATCAATTTCTGAATGTTTCTGACTGCTGCTACAGGCTTGAGATACACAAAGCCTTTACTTCACGCAAGGTCAAACAACTCAGCAATGGGTGCGCGCCACTTTTGTTTATTGCACGCATTGAAACTTTGAAACGGTCTCATCTTCCTGGATTGCCGTATCATAAATGGATCCAGATTAATGTTAGTAAAGCAATAGCAAATCATCCCCAAATTTGCATTATTTATGGGTGGTAGAAACATGTAGAAACCGTCAATCCATATGGGTGGTTTATGCCATTGCTTTACTAACATTAGGTCAGTAATGGTCCGTATCGAATCCATGGTGCTCCTGAATGAGGTCGTCTCTCGCCAAGGCCCGCTTCTCTCCTTCTTGCCCATAGCCTGAAGGCTTCAAGATGCCCTGCCAGCCCTCTACCCCTGATGAATCTGGCAAGAACACAGTTCTTTCTTTCATGTTCTTTCCGCAAAGAAAAACATGTTTAAAATTGTTTTAAAAAATCGCATGAACCAACAAAAAAGAAAGGCGGATCAAACTTTACAATATGGGCAGTCGATGGCAGTGATATGACATGGTATGACTATGACTGGCTATGTGCCCTCTGGCAGTCCAACGTGCCAAAAAAGGTCCCAACCAACATCTCCATTATGCCAAGCCAAGAGGCTCAAAAGTCACATGTTTCCCATTAATCTTTGATTATTGGATTGTGTATCCGAATTCTACATAAATATTGCTGGATACAGGCCCGTTAGCCCATGATTCCAGGTTACAACGTTGGTTTCCGAGAACATTTAGTAGGCAAGTCCCAATAAAACATACCACTATTTCAATATATTTCAATATCCATTTCCCTTTTGAACATCACTATTTCTCCGTATATGTTTTTTCCAACCCCAAAAAAAAATCCTGATTTCCACACCATCCACGTGTGCCCAACGCATGGCCATGGAACCATCCAAGATCTGCAGAGTGGTCTGCGGTACACGCAGGGTGTCCACCTTGTCCAGGCTTCCGGAGTTATCTCGGCGCGGGGTTTTTGATAAATGGCGGGCGGGCGGTCATGGCTGTCCTGATATAGGCTACTTTATAGTAATATCTAAATATGTGGGGGGGGTACTACTATCCTTAAGTATGTTGATTTATGTGTGTTTCAAACTTTTTAAGTTTAGTACCTGCTCGTGATATAGATGGGGCTATGAGTGAAACATTGTGCACCTTGCTGTCAAACATGTTTTGACTTCGGATATTTCTGGGTCAATTCTGGCTATACATGGTGCTACATGGTGCAAAAAGTTTGTGTGAACGATTGGCCAGAGTGCAAGTTGGACGTCTAGTGAAGTCTCCCCTTTGGCTATCTAGTTACCTAATATCTAGTTATGTGGGGAAGATGCAAAACGTATTAAAAAGTAAGCACGTGTCGGAGGAAATGAACATTCATTTGCTAACCATTTTAGTGGTCCCTTGGGTAAACTAACAGTTCGATGCGAGAAAAAAAACGAGCTATATTAATATACATATATAATTATATATATATTATATATAATATATAATTTTCCTAGGGAAACTATCGATTCTCCACATCTTTTGCTAAGTTTCCCCAAGGGTAAGCAGGTTTTTGCCCCGTCACCCGTTGGTCGCCTTCCTTGCTCCAAGGGACGTCGCTTGAAGATTCCCCGCCGCAAGGATTGCCTGGTTGGATCCACTGGTTTCGCATTGGCAGCGCCGGTGAATTCCTGAGGAGTGCACCATGGCCATCCTCCCAAAGTTTATGTCATTTATAGTGATTTAATGGGATTTAATGGGATTTTATAATGATAGAAATGGGATTTAATGGGATTTTATAATGATAGAAATGGGATTTAATGGGATTTAATGGGATTTTATAATGATAGAAATGGGATTTAATGGGATTT
>Ga0126342_10008884_pt1 | contig 17993 bp, 10 predicted proteins | sample Cyp1metagenome_FD_92528 | JGI IMG/M metagenome (GOLD analysis project Ga0126342, IMG submission 92528) | Coral microbial communities from Lord Howe Island, Old Settlement Bay, Australia - Cyphastrea 1 metagenome | ecosystem: Host-associated > Invertebrates > Cnidaria > Coral ... | reverse complement strand
TCTGTCTCTCTGTCTCTCTGTCTCTCTGTCTCTCTGTCTCTCTGTCTCTCTGTCTCTCTGTCTCTCTGTCTCTCTGTCTCTCTGTCTCTCTGTCTCTCTGTCTGTCTGTCTGTCTGTCTGTCCGTCTGTCTGTCTGTCTGTGTCTGTCTGTCTGTCTGTCTGCCTTCCTGCCTGCCTGCCTGTGTGTCTGTGTGTCTGTGCGTCTGTGTGTCTGTGTCTGTGTGTGTGTATGTTTGTTTGTTTGTTTGTATGTATGCATGCATGCATCGATGTATGGATGTATGTATGTATGTATGCATGTATGCATTCATGCATGTATGTATGTATGTATGTATGTGTATATATATATATATATATGTGTGTGTATGTATGTGTATGTATGTGTATGTGTGTGTATGTGTGTGTATGTGTGTGTGTATGTGTGTATGTGTGTATGTGTGTATGTGTGTATCTGTGTATCTGTGTATCTGTGTATGTCTGTATGTCTGTATGTCTGTATGTCTGTATGTCTGTATGTCTGTGTGTCTGTATGTCTGTATGTCTGTATGTCTGTATGTCTGTATGTCTGTATTTCTGTATGTCTGTATGTCTGTATGTCTGTATGTCTGTATGTCTGTATGTCTGTATGTCTGTATGTCTGTATGTCTGTATGTCTGTATGTCTGTATGTATGTCTGTATGTATGTATGTATGTATGTGTATGTATATGTATGTGTATGTATGTGTATGTATGTGTGTGTATGTGTTTATGTGTGTATGTGTGTATGTCTGTCTGTCTGTCTGTCTGTCTGTCTGTATGTATGTATGTATGCATCTAAATTCATCTATCTAAATCTATCTATCTAATCTAAATCTATCAATCAATCTACCTATCTTTCTTTCTTTGTTTTGTTCTATCGATGTTTCTATTTAGTTCTTTCCGTCGAATTCTATCTGTCGGATTCTAGCTGTCTAATTCTATCCGTCTAATTCCATCTGTCTAACTCTATCTGGCTAATTCTTTCTGTCTACTTCTATCTAGCTAATTCTATCTATCTAATTCTTTCTATCTAAATCTGTCTGTCTAATTCTTTCTGTCTAGTTCTACCTGTCTAATTCTATCTGTCTAATTCAATTCTATCTAACCCAATCCAATCGAATCTATATAGTTTTTGTCTACAGTAGCAAATCTAGTCAAGTCCAATCTACTCTAATTTAATCTATCTATCTCGGGCCCTTACCACTCCGGTTTTAACCATGCCAAGATGTCTTCAGGATGAAGCCATTAGCTAACCATTGCCTTACGCAGGGGGGAAATGCGCATTTCTTCTGTGGGAAGGAGAGTTTCAAACCATTTTTCTCGGGCTGGTTCCTGTATATAATGCTGTCTTCGATCATGATTTGAACGTACCTCTGGAGAACATCCCAAGGCCCTTGGATTTCCTTTGGGCCACTGCTGGGAAACCGGAGGCAGTTGCTCGCGTGCTCTCTGATATGATAAGACCGATTTTCCTCAAGTAGCAGACTCGCATGCGCCGCAAACTTACCACGGTCTGGTACACCTAGAGTCATCACTTGTGACGTTCCAGCATCATAATTAGATAGGGATTCTGAACAAAAACGGTGATAGTCGAATTCTCCACTACTGGGCGCAAACCCTCCCATTAGTGCACTACTCACGCTTTTCTGTGTTCTTGAAAGGCCAAAAATCACATACATCCATGCCACGCAGACCATGGCATGACCACCACTGACCAGAACACGAGTTTGTGTGACAGGCTCAGAAGTCTTGCAGGGGACTGCCTGGGTTACTCACTAACCGTATCATGCATACCCCAAGCCCCAAGTCCCTGGCCCCCGCACCCTTGCGATATCCCCCACCTTTCTTTGTTTTTCGCTTCTCGCTGCGAACATACCATGACACATCTTCAATTCATACTCTTCATGAACATGGAATACCCAGCAACAAACCACCCCGGTCGTGCAGAAATGGGTGGTATAGACCACCCCCCATTGGAATTTATGATTGGGCTACCACATTCTCTCCCGTTTCTTCATGTAGTCTGCTATCCCAGGTTGGAGGCCGGCGGCCGGCGGAATTTCATATTGGCAGCACAGCCGCGCGAATCAATGAGAGAGAGGTGGCACATGATGGCACTGGCAACGCTCCCCAAAGCCAAAGCCTTGCTGAAACGTGTTCAAAAACAAAACTGCAAACTGTAAAAGTTTATGCTGCATGTGCGGGCCTCCAACCACTGACAATGACCTTTTTTCTGTCACTTCTTGGGAGTTTCCTATCAACCTTCACTTCTTACCACTCAACAGTTGGGGGGTGTACCAAATCGATTCCCCACCATGAAGTGTTCCATCGAGACGATGTTAGGGCCATTTCTTTCAGTGCCACCTCCTGGGGAACAGCCGCAAAACGAAGCTGCTGAGCCCGAGCCATTCCGTCGGACAGCAGGGAAATGCAGGGGACCAAGATGGATGGTTCTATAGGGCAGTTTGTCAACCTAAAATAGAACCCTTGAAACTTCAGGAAAACTAGGGCATATAACCCCTAAGTGATGATTGATACAGTTGGTAGTTCTACATATGCGTTTGTTCGTGGCTTGTGGCTGATGGTCTCTGGTGCAAAGCAATGCATGTCCTTTTGGGTGATTTCAGATCATTGCCAATGTTAAGCCAGGTCACTCGATATCATGCAGAATCACGCAGCTAAGCAACATGTGGGTGCTTTTTGAACAAGAATGCCTTGGGCCCTGGGGCCTTGAAGTTATGGGAATGCTTACCGAAAATATTGGAAGCACTTGGAGAAACTTGAGGCATTAAGTCCATCACCTGAATCCTGCTCGTAAGTGGCTGTGAATCATGGAACATGGCTGCTTGAAAATCCCCTCTTTATTGATGTTCCCATTGCCACCATTGCCACCATTGCCCAACGCCATGATTACCATGCAGAGGTTTGTCTGCAAAGTGGTGGTTTCATGCCTGGACCATTGCCATGTTCTGCATCATCACCTGCTGTTTCTGGGCTCCGGCCAAGCCTCTGCAGCCTGACTTTTCACCATCAACAAAATCTCGTGAATCCCTCATCCGTGACCCCCGGATTCGCGCCGGGCCGCATGTCCAAATTTCCGGGGTCTGGATGGGTCGGGTCCCTTTTGAGGGCCCCAGACTTCCATGCACCATCTGTTGGCCAAGAGGCCATGGTGCTTGGCATCTTTGTGGAAGCTGGGGGCTATGAATTTCTCAGCACTGCGGAAGGGGCGCAGAGAGCATACCAAGGTGACCAAGGTGTGGAGATGTTTAAAAAAACATATTAATAGACTTGTTGGTGGTTTCTGTTTCAGGCCTCCTTCAACATATTAGGAATTGCAATTGGGGTCATCATTCCATAAATGGTTGAAAACCAAAGACATTTGAAAGCATCAAGCAGCGTAGAGGGAGAGAGAGAGAGAGAAAGAGAGAGAGAGAGAGGCGTGTATGTGTGTGTGTGTGAAAGAGTCATGAGCATGAGCATGGGCCTTGCTTTGACACCTCTCTGGTTGATCGCCCCAAGTGGTGGCTCAAAGAACCAGCGTGGTGGGTGGGATGCGGCACTTTCGTTTGCTGGTGACAAAAGCCATAGAGCGGCCGAACTGACAGGGTCATTTCATCATTCAGATCAGGGATCTGTCCCATTTGGATTGATCAGTGACAGGGTTCACCATCTACTTGATATCATCACTGGTTGGATCCAGTATTTTCCTTTTCTTTGACTGAACAGGGTTCAGGGCCAGCTACCAGTGGGTTTGGACTCCGGTCCATTCACATGTGTTTGTGTGTATATACATAGATATATATATATATATATATATATACGTATAGACAGATAGATATTGGATCGTGTAGGGTAGGGTAGTAGATAGTATAGGATAGGATCAATTAGGGTAAATGAGACAAGATTAGATTTACATTATAATTGATTAGATCGGATGAAGATAAGATAAAACAAGATAGGACTACATCAGATTAGAATGGATTGAGAAATCAGAGAAGCTGAGAGAAGATTTAGATTCAGATTCGATAAGATCAATATTAGGTAAGATCAGGCAATATTTGATGAAATCAAACAAGCTTAGATAAAAATTAAGACTAAGATTAGATCAAATAATAGAGTAGATTAAGATTTGATAAGAGACTAGATTGAGATTGGGTTTGTAAAATGAGAGATTGGATAAAAAACAACATAAATGGATAGATTATGATAGACTGATATGTTTTTCCGCCTTGTGCATCCGCAGATCCACCAGCTCCGTTTTACCTGCACCTCGACTTATCAAAAATCGTCGTTTTACCAGCAGACATTAGGAAATCGCATGGAAATTGCAATATATAGTGAAGATCATGGGGATGTGTAGGTCTGCTGTATGATAGAATATGATAGATGATACATCACGGGATATGGGATTAACTATCAGAACTTTGTGCCTCAAAGAGTGCCAGTTCCCCTTGAGAAATAGTGTTTTTTGGGTACATGTTTGTACCGCCCCAGATCCTAAGAACATTTATGTGGGATATATGTGGGATATTCTGGCTTTTGGGGATGGGAATCGGAATAACCATGGAAAAAGATCCCACATATATCCCACACATATTCAATTATTCCCATCATATCTTTATCACTACAATATGGGAATAACGGGAATACACTGGGTGGGGATATGTCAAAACCCATGGATTTACCAGGGAACATCACCTTAATAAATGACCAGCGCCCAGGGCACCAAGACCGGCGTCTTGCAACCACATAACGTAACCAAATCAATTTTGAACACTGTTTTTGATATATATATATATATATGTACACACATATATGCATATAATATATATATACACTCTATATATATAATTATACATAATGTATACATATATCATATATAACTAAATGTATACAGTATATACATCATCACACTCCCAGATTTTGGGCGCCCTCCGTCTGGCCATCTTCCTTGTTGGATCATCTAACGTACGACAGCCTCCCTTTTTGGAGCAAGCACCGCGTTCGGTGCCAATTTTGGATGTTTGACCTATAGGCCTTCGGTTCGGTTTACGGTCGGGGCCAATCACAAGGGTTGAACATACATGGTGGGAACCCAGCCAAAGGCGCTGGTCGCTGCACCAGTTCCATAGTAGGGGAGTTGTGTATCCCATTTATGGCCGTTAGGGAGGGTTTATGATGGGGTGTACGTTCCAAATCTCCATGTTTGCCCTCTAGTAAAGTGACATAGCGATGGAAATTCATGGGTTTCCCTTGTTTCTGAGATTGTCTACATTGTGGATGTTCCATGTATCTTTTTGCACGTTTACTGGGGGGTACTACTATGGAAAATCATCATGGTCAATAGGTAACTCATCCATAAATAGACCATTTTCAATAGCTATGTCAATCTTCCACGTCTTGCCAGAAAGTAACATGTTTCTGCGGACTTGTTGCACCATCCATCCGCTTACCATCTTTTCACCGAAATTCATTTTTTTTGACGGCGGCTCAAAAGACGCAACTGTCTCTTTCCATCTCTTACAGAAGAGGGATGAGGTCGCATCATAATTTTGTAAATGGATTATCCCCATGGCCCATGGTATCCCCATGATATCCCATGTTTCAATCTCCACGTTTGTTGGTCGTTGTTTTGTAATCAGGGGTGGGATCCCCCATGTAACCTCCCCTGGATCAGTCGTCCGACCGCACCAAGCGCCACGAATGCAGGGCGTGGAAGAAAGGCGGTTTCAGTGCGCAGTCAGGCCAGGTTGGAAGTAGTCCCCATGAACCCCCTGTCATTCCATTGTACTTGCTGGTTTTTTAAGGATTCCAATCTGGGGTAAATTAGTTCACTAACCTGAAATAAGGCCACCAACTTCTTGCGGTCCCTGCCCACCCCCCGCTGACGCCAAGGGCGAACAGGTTCGAGTCCTAGCTGAAACATAAATAAAAAGGGGAAACCTGCAGTCAGAAAAAGATCAAGACAACAAGGAAACAACAAATGGAGTCCCGCAAAACACATCCAAGTACACCGCATCTGAAATACAAAATCACATTCATGACTGCCGGTTTCGCTTAATTGCCATTCTGCGACGGTGGTATCGTCGCATCTTTTGTTCCAGGTTATCTCCTGGTATGGCTGTGATGCTTGTGAGAACACACGGTTCTGCTTCAGGCACTGTTGGCCATAACTCAAAATTGCGGCTGCCCTGCAAAACATTGAAATATTCCTTAAGCATGGAGACCGTTTGGCTTTGAAGTGGTAACTGCGGTCTGAATGCTATGCCCTGCTTTGATGCTCGACCTCCTAACTGACGTAAGGAGGTGACTTTCAAGGATTTCATTGTCGGAAGTGCTTTTTCCTGAGTGAGGTAAATCAGGTGAGACAAACAGTCTCTGAAGGAGTTTGTAGCAAGGGTAAAACTATAACTACGATGATCAAGTGTTTCATCTTCTTCCACACAGCGGTAAATCGCTGGTCCAGAAGTTGCAGTGTTAATGGGTATAGTATGTTGTGTAGTCAGCATAAAATTACATGCCAGTTCCAACCATGTGATACCAACTGGAGGTTTTCGACGGTCTGGTTGTCTTGGCCATTTGAGTTGCTCCAACCATTTCATAACCAAGGCACTAAACACAGTCCCCCAGCGTGAAGCATGCACAATTTCCCAACTTTCAGTCGAAAATGTAAACTGCTCAGGATCTGCAATGCTGTATTCGCGAAAAAACTCTTCACGTGTGTCAACCGCCGAATCAATCACTGCTTCCGTCTGAAGTCTTTTGCGCATTTCAGAAAGTTCATATCGCATGTTATAGTGCTCATACAACAAGCGAGTGTTCTGTTGTCGCTCTACTGCCAATCGTTGTAGTTCTGTGGTCAGTGGTTTCGCGAGCGTCTTATGGGTTAAAACAGCTGCGGCATCTGCTGCAGAATTACCAACTTGGAAAAAAGCTTGTGAATCCATTTTACGAATGCTTTTGTGAGCTTTAACTTTGATTACCAATAATTGCTTTCCATGTTGCCAGTGCAGGCAATGAAGTCTCACAAGTAGATCGTAATTCTTCTTTTTATGCAATTTCCAAACATGTTCAGTGGCAAGAATTTTCGCATGCATGTCTACAACATACTGGGAGTCGGTGACGACTGGAATATCGAGTCCTATCTCATGTGCTCCCACTGCTGCCATGAGTTCCGCTCTGGGAACTGTCTGTCTTCCAATCACGTGCGAGGCAATCACAGTGTCAAAACAGTTATGCAAAATCCAGTGAGCATCATTAAGTTTTTCTTCAGGGAAATGATCCAAAGTGCATCGTGTCGCAACAACTGAAAAAGATGCCCATCTGCATTGTTCTTCTGTGGGCAAGGAGCATGCTCCATCAGTGAACCAATATTGGGGCAGATACGGCAGATCTGCTTTGTGAGGCTTCGGAAAATTCTCAAGCACAAAGTGTGAGAATGCTATCTCAGGGTTCAGGTAAACAGCTGGCAACCTAGTGTGCACTTGATCATGTTCTTGCAAAAATTCACATACTGAGGAATATCTCTGTCTTATCATGGCCGTGGCTTGGCATTCCAGCACTCGGTGCTGCACTGAGTCAATTTGATCACAAAAATCGCATGTTTCCGGCTGCATTTCATCAAAATTCGCTTTTTGCTGGTTTAACATGTATCCCATAGTTATATCCAAGCCTACACTAAGCTGCTTCTCTGGGGCAATTTTTTGGAAAACTTTAACTGTGGCATGGCGGTCAATGGGAGGCACATGACGCATGCCTTTCCTAGTGGCAATGTGCATGGCAACATGTTCCATCCATGATATTTCAAGAGCGGAAAAAACATCCTCAAGGTTGCTGGTAAGGAGATGGAAGGTCTGATGTTCTAAGCCATGGAGAGCTCCATCCCTCGTGATTTGCCATCCTACCTTGGCTAAATATGCACCGAGGGCCATGGCTGGGCCACATATATGGTTATACCTGGCAGAATTCTGGGCTGCCATGCGAAAAAATAACTTGCAGGTGGCATGGGGAGCATTCAACAGAAACTGGCGTGCTGCGACAACTGCTTGTTTGATGATCCAGAATTCAGGGTCCACCAACGTTTTATCTAGTACCATACAGGCAAGGTGTGACTGGATGTTGTGGTGGTCCCCCAACAGAGCCTCTGCAATTCGGGACCTCAACTGCTCAAAATACCTTTCTCCCACCATGTATGTATGGCATCCATAAAGAGCTTTGGTGATGCCCGCAGTCATGGCAATATAGGCCTTAGTTTCCAAGGTCAGGTCTGCACGGCGCAAGCGGGTAAGTCTGGTGAGGACTTGCTTATGCCTTTCTTTCTGGGTTCCTCGGAATGGCATAAGTCGGTAGTGCATGATATAGCCAAGGTCTCTAGCATGGAGGACTTGTCTGAGTTGCACCTCCTGGTCCAGACATCTGTCTTTGGCTTCTTTGAGTGCATCCTTGTGGGATTGGGATGTTCCCCATGCCCAGGTTTTGGACCAATCAATAGCAATGGAAAGCGCATGCGAAATCTGAAGAATCTTTTGGATTGCAGGCGTGTGCTGAGTGGGCTGGCTGGTTGCGTAAGCCCAGTTGTCAGCATATGTGTTCAATCGGTCTACCAGCGGCTGCAGGTGGAAAACGACAAGATAATTAATACCCAACATGGCCAGCACTGACCAGGAGTCCCCTTCGGGGACTCCTGTGGTGGCTTGAGGAACTTCAAAGAGTTGGAAATCAAGCATCCAGTGTCGAACCATTTTGGTGATAGACATTGACCACAATTGAACAACAGCTAAAGGGATACCAAGGTGGACCAAGATACTTTTCAAGGGCTGCATTGGCAGGGTGTTGAAACACTTGACAATGTCTAAGGTTAGGCCTCCCCAGTGCAGGTCTGAAAATCCATGGTTTGTGGCTTCTAGGGAAAGCTGCATGTCATATATTAAATCATGTGCTGATCGGCCCGGCAGGAAACCTGAAATTGGCTTTGGCATAATGAGTGCCCAGGTTCGCAGGATCTGTTTTGTGATGACCTTGCTCCACACTCGATATATTAAAGCTAACACCGTGATTGGTCGTGTGGCTGATGCTTTGTCTGCTTTATATGTTTTAGCAACTGGTAATACTGTTGCTTTCATAAGCCAGTCTGGAAATCCAGTGCAAACATATTTTTGGAGTGTAAACATCAAATCGGCTACACAGTTATCTGGGAGCTGCTTGAGCTCATCGGCCGCCCAGCCACAGCATCCTCTGGCAGTAGTGGAGGAGATCTGGCGAATAGCATCCTTCCAATCTGGAAGATGGGTTTGCCTGATGTCAACCTGTGTTGGAGCGGTGATTTGTTGTTTTAAAGCTTCAAATTCCGACCAATGTTCGATGCTGGATTGTTGCTGGATTGTGTCACGGTTCCAAAACTGTGCCCAGTAGCGCGTGAGTTGTTGCGCCACCTCATCCGGTTTGGCTGTTTCTTTTTCTTGGGAGATCCGCACTCTTGGTGGCAGGTGTGTGATCTCATCATGCAGCATAACCTCTAAATAGGTGCCATCCGTTTGGACAATAGTGGATGCAGCTCCATCAATATAAATAGGCTGAGAAAAATCCATGTCCATCTTGGTTTCTAGTTGCATGGACAATAATCCATGTGCAGGTTGAGCTTGAATGATTGCATACTCGGCATGTTCAATTTTGACGACTCCAACGAGTCCAGGAGAAGGTTCTTTGACTTTTTTAAAAGCATCGGATTTTCCAAACCGCTTGCTGTCCAACATTTGCATATACTGAGAATGTTGTCTCGCTTTCTTTTGTTGCTGATAGGTTAAATGGTCCAAGTGAAATCTAAGAATTTGCTCCAATTGGAAAAGGTACTCAAAATCAGGGAGATAATGTGGGACAGGGACTAATTCAGGGGTTTCATGGATCCAGTGGACAAAGCCCTTATAAAACCCAGGCGCATTCAAGATTGCGGACCATTCTTCATGGAGCTGTCGGATGATTCGCGCATCTGGTGGAACATGCTCTGCTTTTTGTATTCTGTGCTTAAGTGATTGGATGCGGCGCATCTGTCTGGTGTATTGTCTCAATTGCATGTTAGGTTGATCAATGTCCGGTGTGTAATGTCCTTGCCATGAAGTCTTGATGGATCTGGGGAGTGGTTGTTTGAGCAATTTGCGAGGTTTACATCTACCTCGGAATTTATTCGGAAGATCGCGATATGGCTGAATGTCAGGGTGTGCAGCATGTGCTGCCGAAATAGCGTTACTCACCGCATTTTCAACTTGCTGGGCCCATTGTTGCAGAGGGTCAGATTCCTGGTTATCCCCATTTATCCTATCCCCTTCCAAACTGTACATGGGCACATAGTGGGCTTGTATCAAGTCTGGATCTGGCTGAAGTGCAATCCAGGGCTTTGGCAATTGCCACTGCAGTCGAGTTGGTTCTTTTGTCGGGAGTGTCATCTGAAAGCACAGTGGGTGATGTCCTGCCACCAAGTTTTGTTGGTCAACCCAAACTGCAGTGATATACGAGGCTAAGATGGGGCTTAAGATGCAAACATCATTCCGGGTAGAAGTACCAAAAGTGGGAGGCATGGCTTCTCCATAAAGTTGGGAATAAATTTCTTCCATGGTTCTATAGCCTGCGCTGCGAAGGGATCTCATTTCATCAAGGGAGTCTGGATGGTGGTTTAAATCACCACAAATCATGGCTGGAAAACTCGTAGTTCTTATGCAGTTATGTGCATGCTGAAGCAGTGTATTGGTCTTTGCTTTGGCAATTGCTACGGAAGCAGGGAGTCCATACAGCGTACATACTTGAAATTCAATGGTAGGCAGTTGTACAAAAGCATGCATGAATCGGCCTGATGTATACCAGTCTGATTCAATGTAATTACGTGAGTGTCGGATTGGTAGCTTTGAATGAATGGATACCCCAATAGCGGCCCCTCTGAGGCTATTTGGATTACCATTATGCAGCTGCGCAGGGGCCGGATGTCCCCATACAGTTTTATATCCACATGTGCGAAATTCGCCGGATGCAATCCCCTGGGCTAAGGGCGTGGCACTGGTCTCAGAAAGCATCAAAACGTCCGCCTTGAGCTCTGCAAGTTCAGTAGCTTTATGAAGTACCGAGGTTGGATTGGTGACAGCAAAACGAATATTTTGTGTCTTGGCTGGCTGCATCCTAGGTCCAGGATTCTTCGCCTCTCCTAGTCTACATGCATGCATGGGATTGATTCGTCTGGTGTGGTGTCTGAAACACATCAGTCTTCGCTGCTGTGATCTGTGGGACTGAGATTGCGGTCTATGGGGCAGCTTCATGCTCCATTGCATAGATGTTCTGGCACGGCTGTCTAAACCCTCGGATGCTGGTGTCTGTCCCTCGGCAATTAATCTATCATACATCCTTAAAGGTTGGTACAAAACCCGTGTCATGATAATTATTGGGAAAATTGGGTCTGCAAAAAATGTATTGGATATCAGGCTTCGCTGAACAGGAAAGATGAATTGGTTGTCACAGCGGCATGGTTTGGAAGTGTTATTCCAGAGTCTCTGCTGCATCAAAGATTGTTCCCTGGCTGCTGGTGACCGTCCCTCGGCGAATAAACTACAAGCATGCCTTAAGAAAACAAATCTTGGCTGCAGTTCGAATGCAAAATCAAATCCAAGCCATGTCCAAAGCATCTGGCAAAATTGGCGGTGAGTTTGGAGGGCAATGTTGTACTTGACCATGGCGAAATCATTCCTGAGAGCTATCATCTTCTTCCATCTCACCATGATTGGTTCGCTTGACCCCCCTGGTTTGGAGAAAAAGGGCCTTCAGTTCATCCATACTTCTGGCCAAGCGGTCATCTTGCTTTTGCAACGCCTGTGCTATGCTGTGGGTCATGCTGGCTTGTTCTCTTTGGAGATGATCCAGGCTGGATTGTGTGTTGCCAATGTGATGTGTGAGTTGTTCAGAGACCTGGGCGATCTTGTGGTCAGTGTTTTGGCCCAGCTGTTTTTGTTGTTCCTGGATCTGCGTGACTGCTGTTTCCAATGCTTGCAGTCTCGTGCTCTGTTGTTGGAAAAGATCGGTGACTGGTCCCGTGGCCGTGCGGGCATTGGTTGCGGACACCTCAGTTGTGGCAGTAGGTAAGGCTTTTGTCAAAGCTGCTGTGCTCCATGGATCCATGTGCGGGTCTCCTTCATAGAAGACATTGTTGGATAGATGGGTTTGGGTCTGCGGGAGTCGCTTGGGTTGGCTTCTGGGGCCTGCAATGATATCACCAGCTTCAGAGGCCGTCTTGTGGCTCAGCTGTTGCACTAGCAGTGGTTGAGAGTTGAAGCTGAGTAATCCCGGTGGGGGATTGTCTGACTGTACAAGCCATGTTTTCGCTCCAACTGACTTGATTGGTCTGAGGTCCCAATCAATTGTTTTGGACCATTGCAGCAAAACTGTTTTGTCTGTGCCAACCGGCAGCGGTTGCAGTTTGAAAGTATATCGCATGTGGCGGTGGTCTGGCATATCCTGATCTGGTTTGAGCTTGGCCCAGGCCGCTCCAAAATTGCCTGCTTCAATGCGGAGTCCACACACCTTGGAACTTCGGATCAGTCCAGCTGCACCATCAATCGTGGCAGATTGGCTCTCAATTTGAGGAATGGGCAAGTTTAGCCATATGACCTTCCATCGGTCATCAATGGCTCCATCATGAGTCTTTGGCGTGAGATAGATGGAGTTGAAGCCTGATCTGCGAAGTAAGGCACTGAGTCTTTGGCAATGCACGAATTCTGCATGGAATTGCACCGATTCTGCTTTGTCTTGAGCTACTGGTTGACCTTTGGCTCTGAAGGTGCGACCCCATGGTTTACCTAAAAGGTCACCATAGCCTTCCAGGGCTAGGAGTGCTTTGGTGGTTTTCACTGGTGATTGCTTGATGCGTTCCCACAATGATTTCTCAAAGTGCTCTTGCCAAAGTGTCACGGCCATGACCTGTACATCGTTGGGGGTAACATGTGCCTCTTCTGTGTTGAGCTTGACATGTTTATCCCCAAGCTGAAGCAGTTGTCCAGTCAGCAGAACCTGTCGGCCAAATTCATCAACTGCCGGCGCATGTGTGCGCATGACTGTGAATTTGTTTGCGCAGGCAAAATCACCAAGGACATAGAGGGCAAGCTCATCTGGAACCTTGGTAGTTGCAGTTGCTAGGATCTGCTCAGCATGTTGGGCTGTGATCATCGCTACACCTGGAACTTGCCAAGAGAATTGCTTGAGGATAACTGCATGAGAGTTGTCCTGGTTGACGAAAAACCCTTCAACTAGATGATACTTCTGGGGGTCAACTTTGTTGGCCAAATATTGTTTCTGGGATCTGATCTTTTTATATTTGGCTTCAACCAGGTGCAACTGCGGGCCTTCTTTCGGCAATGTTATGCCTGCATTGCTGCACAGTGTTTGGAAGCTCAAGGCACTTTCTTCAGGCGCTTCTTCATGGATCATGTGGTTGAGTCTGGCAAGTCCAAATTTGTCGATGAGTTTGCCAGTGGCTGTGGTTACTTGAGGGAGGTCGAACCCATGCTGCATGAACCGATTGGCAATGGCTGATTGAATCATTTTATGAAATTCCTGCTTTGTTGATGCTGTCTTCCCAGAGATCCCCCCTCCTGAGAGGGGCATTCCAACATGGATGATGAGCAGTCCCTGCTGCTTTCTTCTACAGCATAGATCGTGAATGGCACAGGCTTCTGTACATCTCTTTCCGGACGAATGCAAACTTGGGGTGCCTCTGCGCGGATGCAATTGTCGAATGTGTTCCAAGGCTACCAGGAAAGGTTCGAGTGAGCAATCCTCAGCCAAAAACACTCTGCACAGTCGTTGGCCAAACATTTTGAACAGGCAGTCAATGCCATCTGCTACTTGGCATGCTTGAAAAATCGTTTGAGCAAGCTGCCAGAACAAAGCTTCAAGTAGTACCGAGGCTGGCATGGACGGCATGGGCAAAATGGGTCTGAGAAGGATTCTCCAAGTAGTGTGGTCGATATCCTGTACATTGATCTGGCGACCTACGTGAGCAAGCCACTTCCGGTGATCCTCAGTAAACCAAAAGCTGAAAAAAGCATCTTTGGCAGTCTGGCTTCCTGTGCAATGCATCACGATGATGTCCGTGTTCTCTGGTATGAATGTTTCAAATCGCACTTCTTTGAGTTCCATGAAAAGTTCTTGAACAATTGTGGTGGTGCAAGTGTACAATGGGTGGCCATGATCATGGGAATCATCATACACTTCAGTGTTGGTGGTGAAGAAAGTGGTGGAAGTGATTGGTCCAAAAATGGATTGGGTGGCCTTTGCCAATTGAGGATGTTTCTGTTTGGCCGTTTGCCATGTGGTGGCATGTTCGACTTCATACAGACACAAGTCGGTGCTGGTGCGATGCAAGATGATGCGATTGTTGGTCAATCCCCAGTCCAATTGGTTCTGCTGTCCACTTTCGATCAGGATGTTCTTTGGGACCAAAAACAGCTTTTCTTCTGAGAAAATGTGAGAAATTGGCTGAGACACGTGTTCTTGTTTGCAGGTCATATAAGGCTGAAGTTTGTGGTTCCAAAGTGACAGCAGCGCATCAAGTGTCACGTCTTTATGAACCTGCAGAGTTCCATACTCCCCTGGCACAAGAAACAGTGCAACATTGTAAAAATCCAAGTCTTCCGTGGGCGCGTCAATTTGTGTCGGATGTACGGCAGGTTGCAAACTCAAATGCTCAGCGGTCAGGTCTTGTGTGAGTGTCAAGCTGTACATCTGCGTTGGCAGAAGTCCATCCTCAGGGGAAAAGAAAGTCTGCTTTGGCCACCGATTCTTTGTGGGGTCTGGCCCCCATTGGAGTTCTTTCAGGAAAAAATGCAAGGCCTGTTGCGAGGCCTCAGCCTGACTTCGTGATCCTATGTACCATGCAAAACTATCCTGCATCAATTGAATTTCGCTGGCACGGATGCGCTCTTTCAGCAATCTCTGCATGATTTGGGAACCTTCGGATGTCTGCACATGGGGTTCTAAAATCTTCAACGCGTGGAACAATAGGAAAACCGCATGGGGCATGGCAATGGCATTGCCAATTGTTTCCCATCCAATCTGTCTTGGTTTCAACAAGGTCATAGGAAAAGCATGAACATGTCCCAAGAGAATTTCATGTGGTGCAAAGAAACGAAAGGCGATTCTTTGACGAAGAAAGTGTCCAAGCAGCCCCATGTTTGTGAGTCGATATGGTCTAAGGGTGTGTTGTTGCCCATATAGATGCAGAAAGGTTGGCAACTTCCCATCTAGAGAGGGGATTCGATACTGGAGGATGTCTTTGTATGACCACACTCGCAAGGTACCCGGCATATAGGTTTGGTCAAAATACATGGCAGCATGTTCTACCGAAGGTTCAAACTCATGACATTCCTGGTTGGATAACATGGATATCATGTCAAAACTTCGCACAGTCGATGGGATCTTTGGCCATGGGAAAAACTCTGTCGAGTCACATGGAGATTCTGCATGCATGAACAACCCTAACCATCTAGCTCTGCGACATGGCGTTACATCTGCAAGTTCAAAAATCCCTTGGTGAATTGGTTGGTAGCCTGCCCAATGCATCATTCTCATGGCTGTCGGAAAGTGGCAATGGGCCTCGAATCCTGCAACCTGTTCAATGGCCACCAGGATTGGCTTGTGAATTCTGGTCTGGGCAATGGATTTGGCTAGGAGTAAACCATCATCATTCGCAAAACCATCTTGGTTTCCTGCCCAGCTCCATGATTTGCATGGCGCACTAATGCACCAAATTTCAGCATAAAGGCTTTGAAGCTGCTTTTGCCAATTCAGGTCTTGAATATTGCCATGGATACAAACATTCTCATTGAGTGTTCTGAGGAATGCTTCAGGCATGCTGTCAGGATCCCCAATTAGATTATATCCGTGTGACAAGGCAAACTGAACTGCGTATAGCATGTGTGCTTCAATGGCAATGGTCTTACGTGGAGCGAACTCATGGTGTGCAAGGAGATACTTCATGCCAAAAGACCATCCACCATATCCTCCTGCATATTGTTCCAAGATCCATCTGTCATGCTGCTTGCTCAGGCGGTCAGAGATGTTCCATGGAAAAATCAGTGTGTCTGCATCGCACAAAAGTGTCACCGGGTCCAGCCCCGCTACCTTTGCTTCATGAATATAAAAGTCCCCAACATTGCATGAGATGGCATCTTTGTGAAAATCCATTTGCAGATGGATTGGGTCATTGTAGATCTCCGGCTTCTTGGGTTTGTCTGTATGAAATGACACAAATTCTGGTCCAAAAGTCCATGGTGCAACCATCATCCCTCGAATGCTATCATCTTCAATCTTCAAGTCAGTGATGACCATGTTGATGGATTGAGAAATTGTGAATGGTCTGGATGTCAAATCATACTTCTTCAGGAGATTCAGAACGGGAATAGGCATGGGCACAAGGAATGACATGGCTCTATTTGCAGCAACAGCTACCAGGGCAGCCGTTTGGGGGCTAGAGCCGATATCCCACCTGAAATAAGGCAAAAAAAAAAAAGGGGAAGATTTCCCGGGTCCTAATCATTCCAGTGAGGGAGTGCTGGCAGTTCTACGTCGATGTCCAGGGATATTATCATGGATTGTTAATTAACAATGAGCCACCAAAAGACTATATGATATCTTAACCACAATGGAATATCACCTATGGAACTAAACAATGCTAGCACATGCATGTGCCTCCAAAACTATCCAAAACTGCGATTCCTCACAGTGGTTGTTGTCATCCCAAAACAATTGGATGTCCCAATTTGTGGGAGATCTCCAAATCCTGAACACATTTCAGATGTGTTCAACACAGATCCCGAACGCCCCTTTGAATCCAAAAGCTCTCTGAAGAGCACTGAAGCACCAATCTTCGTCCACGAAAAAAACCATATATCTTGCCATTGGAATCATCTAGGCCTGGCCACCGAGATCACGGTGGCATCGGGATTTTTGTCGGGGATTTTTGTGGTATGTTGGGCCAATGTTCACCCATGTTCACCAAATAAACACCTGCTGTTCGTGGTGATCCAATTCTCAGGGGCCCGACAGAGATTTTTCGCACAGAATGGATGGTTATGTCTGGAACATGTAAATACATGGTATATGCCATGTATTAGATAGTATTCGATATAGTATTAGATATAAACATGTGTACATATATGCAAATATAGTTATTAGATATGTGCCATGTGTATTTTCTTCAGACACGAATGTGTAATTGTGTGTGTGCATGCATGCATATACATAATTGTGCCCAGATACGCGGGCATATAACCGCGCTATGTATTTATAAATGCATATATATATATGTGTGTACATACATATGTGTGTGTATGTATGTATGTATGTATGTATGTATGTATGTATGTATGTATGTATGCATGTATGCATGTATGCATGTATGCATGTATGCATGTATGCATGTATGCATGTATGCATGTATGCATGTATGGATGCATGTATGCATGTATGCATGTATGCATGTATGCATGTATGCATGTATGCATGTATGCATGTATGCATGCATGTATGTATGGATGGATGGATGCATGCATGCATGCATGCATGTATGTATGTATGTATATGTGTGTGTGTATGTGTGTGTGTGTATGTGTGTGTGTATGTGTGTATGTCTGTATGTCTATATGTCTGTATGTCTGTATGCCTGTATGTCTGTCTGTCTGTATGTCTGTAGGTAGGTAGGTAGGTAGGTGGGGAGGTAGGTAGGTAGGTATCTGTCTGTCTGCCTGCCTGGCTCGCTGGCTGGCTGTCTGTCTCTGTCTGTCTCTCTCTGTCTCTGTCTGTCTGTGTCTGTGTCTGTGTCTGTGTCTGTGTCTCGCTCTCTCGCTCTCTCGCTCTCTCGCTCTCTCGCTCTCTCGCTCTCTCGCTCTCTCGCTCTCTCGCTCTCTCGCTCTCTCGCTCTCTCGCTCTCTCGCTCTCTCGCT
>Ga0126342_10008883_pt1 | contig 17993 bp, 16 predicted proteins | sample Cyp1metagenome_FD_92528 | JGI IMG/M metagenome (GOLD analysis project Ga0126342, IMG submission 92528) | Coral microbial communities from Lord Howe Island, Old Settlement Bay, Australia - Cyphastrea 1 metagenome | ecosystem: Host-associated > Invertebrates > Cnidaria > Coral ... | reverse complement strand
TACATATATCAAAACAATTCTATGTGTAAAACAATTCTATCTGTCAAAAAAATGTATAAACAATTCTAAGCCGCCTTTTTCCCTAGCACTTAGAATTTGCCTATAGTAGCGAGCAAAAAACCGCTAATAATAATTCTATCTGCTGGGGGGGCGCTATAGGTGAAACAGGCTGTGGCATGGTGATTCTTCTTCCCTGGTGTGACTTTCCACTACCTGATGTGACTTTCTGTACCGCCACCGTGCCATGGGGATGATGTGACTTTTCCCGCCTGATGTGACTTAAGCACGGCGCTCGTATCTGCCATTTGAGCCTTACCCTATATATGATATATATATATATATATTAGGTTTAGGTAGGGTTTGTGCAAACACAAACATATTGATTATTTACTGTTGTGGTACAGTACAGTACAGTACTTCCGGTTTATAGAGCCGGGCCATTGAGATGACGACCCATGTGCGTAGGTGACTCGTTGTCGTTGTTGTTGTTGTTGTTGCTGCTGCTGTTGTTGTTGTTCCTTGTTGTTCCTTGTTGTTCCTTGTTGTTCCTTGTTGTTGTTGGATCCAATTGAAGTTCACCCGTGGCAGCAAAGGTTTGGCGTTGGCTTCTTCATAGTCTCTTGGTTCCAAATTTCATCGCGAAATTTTGGAAGCGTTGCCTCAAGGGTCCTCCCGAATTTTCTTGTCAATGCAATCGATAGTGGTAGATCAAAACCCCTGGCCATGTTAAGTTTGTTTATTTCACACTGATCGGGTAGTTTGTGAAACAGGTTTAACCATCTTAGATAGTCTTATTAAAAACGTGTTTATCAATGTGTTCCCTTACTGCGCTTGCAGTGCAAACATGATTAGACTCCCCTTCTCACAGAGCCCAATTTGGTGCCTGGGTTCCGGGTGGATTGTTTCAACTTTCCACTGCCATGAATGAAAAGTATATGTTCATCAAAATGTGAAGGGGATTGTCTTGGTATTTGCGATGATTTACTATGCATGGTTCAAAGATGAAGGGACTTCCATGGATGTTTTCTAGCGCTATGTGAGATTGTCGCAGGGGATGATTCACATTTGTAAGGGTCTTAGCAGACAGCTTGCGGCGGACCAGGCTACTGATGGATGCTAAAGGGTTTACGGTGGGGTATACCGAACATGGCTGGTGATTTCAATTCATCAGACAACAGCCTGGCTGGAAGCGTCCAGTATTGTTGGTTCTCCACGCCTTTCTGGCATGATGATTGCGAAGTAACTTGTATTTTCTTGGGTCGGAAGGGGCGACAGTTGATGTGGGGAGATCCTAAGGTGTTGCAGATCGCGATGATTCAGCTGGGTTTGATGTTGCTTGGCTCGAAACTGGCTGTTGAAGAATTTAGGGCAAAGCAACCTTGAAACATATGTCCATCAGACAGGTAGAAATGAACCACTTCAAGTCGAGGTTTGAGGTTTACAAGTTAAGACAAGTAGTTTATACCCACCACATGATGATTTTCAAATGTCCCATTCATATCCACCGTTTCTTTAAAAAAACTATGGGCATGATGAGTAGCCGGCTGATTTTTGCAGTCCCATCTCCGGTGAAGCTAGCCCTGGGGAATATTCAATGAGTATCAATGGGTGGCGTTCAGGCATATACGTAGATTTTAATTAAGTGGAGGCTTTAGGGTTTTAACTGGTGATACATGAATTTATAATATTTTTTATGGATGTTGCATGGTTTTGCCACCTGTATCTTGCCACCAATCCCACTTTTTTTTTAAGTATTTTGGTAGATTAAAACCAAGACCAGCAAGTTCAGGCGATTCGGCCGCAGGTATTGGCTCCTGGTGACTGGTTTGCCCATCAACGATGTGTCGAAACAAAACGGACGCTGGGTCGTCTCCACCTGCGGGTGGTGCCTTGGTGCATGACTGGTTCACCTTCATGGGCTTATTGATGGGGATTTAACGTGACAAAAAAACATGGAATTGAACTTGGTCTGATTTTATGGGTTTTGTATGGTTTATCGGCATTAATTATCCAGTGAGGGAGGGAGCGCCTTGCAGAGCTCCGAATTAAGTGTCACCACATGATAGCATTTTTCTGTTTATTTATTGTTTTATTTTTTTTATTTATATATTCATGTGTTTTTGCCCTACCCTACCTCGGATGATGGGGTTGCTTAATGTGATTGTTGATTTTTCACTGACGTATCCACCGTATCCACTATTTGCATCCGCTTGCGGGTTCCATAGGATATGTTGTTCCCTACTGGGGCAAACTCTGAGCTTCCAAGACCAGCCAAAATGTAAGTGTCATTCATTGGTGGTTTTTTGAAACCCGTATATCTATATATATAGTATACACACACCAACACCCTTTTTATAGTGATCTTATGCACACCTGGTCTCACTAGATAAACTGTAATCCAATCCCAAATGACCCTTAGAAAGAACCTAAACCAACACCAGAAACGAACTATTTGCACCCAACACGACTGTGCTTCGACCTGCATTCCAACAACACACAATGAGATATATATTGAACCTACAGCATTACATTTGAAAAGAGTTGTTGTTATTTTTGCGCTGTTAGGCCCTTAAATGACATCTTAAGGAAACATAAAGCGGCATCCTAAAGAAACCCTCAATGAAACCCTCAAGAAACCCTAAAGATACCTTTAATGACATCCTCAAGAAACCCAAAACAACACCTTAAAGAAACCCTAAAGATATCCTAAATGACATCTTAAAGAAACCCTAAATGACATCCTAAAGAAACCATAAATGAAACCCTAAAGAAACCCTAAATGAACCCCCAAAGAAACCCTTAATGAACCCCCAAAGAAACCCTAAATGAACCCCCAAAGAAACCCTAAATGAACCCCCAAAGAACCCCTAAATGAACCACCAAAGAAACCCTAAAGGAACCCTAAATGAAACCCTAAATGAAACCGTAAAGAAGCCCTAAAGAAACCCACATGATATGAACCTTTGAAGTGCCAACATGTAGCACATATCATGCAAATGGGAGGTTGAAGTGCCAAAATGTGGCAAATACCGTGCAAAATGGAAGGCAAACATTGCAACAAATGTAGCAAATACTATGCAAAATGGAAGGTGGCCCTGCCAAAATGTAGCAAATACCATGCAAAATGGAAGGTGGCCATGCCAAAATGTCGCAAATACCATGCAACATGACAGGTGCTAGCTCCAAACTGTTGCAAATACAAGGCAAAGAAATCAAAAAAACAAACCTGACCCCCCCGCAAAAAAGCGATTCTTCACCCTATATATGTGAAAAAGAAACGACACTTAGTTGCTGGTGAGATGAGCATCGAACCAAACGGGGAAAGCCTGTTTTGCCATGGACTACTGTATTGGCCCAGGTTATTTTTACAATGAACCAATCACATCTACAAACTATATAAGATTATATACTATGCTGCTTATAGATAAAGTGAGGCCTAAAAAAGACAGAACAGGCTCATTTCGCCTTTATAAGTAATGTGCAACTATTTTAGTAGGATTTCGTTTTTTTGGTTTGTCTCTGGGTGTGACCTATGCCTATCCCTATGACGAATGTGGTAAACCCGATGAAATAAACAATCTCCAGATTGTGGCGCATTGTTTTTTCCAAGTTTGTTTCTATATTCCATTGTATCCCGCCACTATTCCATCAAGTTGCTGGTTTATGTTTCCACTGGGTTTAATGCATTGTAGGAAACCACCATTGAACCAGCACTAAATCAACACTAAATCATACTAGGTCACCCTGTTTGTAGCATCACCATTGATTCCATGTCACCTTGTCATGTGCCTTGGTTTCTGCCATTCAGCCACCAGGCAGGCATTGTGGCTTTTGCCTTGCTTGAAGAAGGCCGGGAGGGAAGACAGGCGGCTGGAACTCATGGAATACCCTGGCTGGCAAATGGATGTTCATCCCCACCATTTTTTTCGAGGGTTTTGATGCCCAGATGATTTGGTATAGTTTGATTTGGTTTAGGTTGGTTCAATGATGATTTATTGCTCGAATGCGAATTTTACGTGCTTTCTTAATATTATTTAATTTGTGTTGATATGATTTTAGCATTCAACCACATGATTCTAACCCCTCGTCGCCCAAATTGGGAAAGTTAACGCATGCCACCCAAATATCGTACTCCACATACCTGAGCGGGAACGCACTTCACAAGTTTAACACACTCCGCAAGTTTAACTCACTCCGCAAAGGTAGCACATACCATGCAAACTTCGTACTCCACAACACTCCACATACAGTGGCTCTAAGCTATCTACAGGGAGAACGCACACCTGAACTTCATCGCCTATCATGGCAGTGCCTGGACAATACCCTTAAACTTGAAATAGGCATGCTCAATCCACATTCCTGTGTGGGAACGCACTCCACGAAGTTAACGCATACCGTGCAAACATCGTACTCCACATAGTGAGTTCAGGTTACTTACAGGGGTAACGCATACCGATGCTTCATCGCATACCATAGGAGGCACCAATACCACCAATATACCGCCTTTCAGGGTGGTTCAACCATTTTGGCTTGGAGTATGGCCAGCCTTGGAGTATGGGTAAGATTCTGGTAGAATGATGCACCATGTAACATCATGTAACCCTACATGGGTATAGATGCCATAGAAATTGTTGATCCTTCAAGGGTCCCGATAGTTTTCCATTAATTGCTGGTAGCTGGGGCAGCTTGAGTCCAGGTAAACCGATGGATAGGTTGTAGGTTTAGCCAGGCTTTCTTTTCAGTTGATTTTTCTTGGTGGGATCGTCCATTCCGAGTGTATGCAGCAGAGAAGTGGGATTGATTGGGCAACTGCAGTATACAATCCCATCGTTTTAGGGACCTAGTTTGGCTATAGTGGTTAATACCCATATCCGATATGCATGGGTTTGTTAATGGGTCCGACATGCATGGGTTTGTTAATGGGGTATACCTGCTCCAAAATGGCAACGTGATAAGTTTCAACGGCGATGATCAATCATCACATTTCAGGGTACCCTATTTTGAAACAAACCTCTGGGCACTTCGAGGGATCTATCTGTCACCTACCCCGAGTGCTTACATTTGTGCTGGAGGAGTATAGTACCAGTAAGAGTCACGCCCCAAAAAAAACATCCGAAAACTTTGAATCCAACATCCAAAGCGCAGCCCCAACCTAGCCGACCTTTGCGAAGGGGATGTGGTTGCGGAACGTTCCCGGGTTCCTCGACCTCCTGCCAACCGTAAAGGTTTATGAAGAGCCCTTGAAAGGAGCATGCCCCCACACCAATATGTTTAAGTAAATCTAAGACAAGTCATCAAACATGGCATTGTTAAATCCGCTGTAAATGGAGGTTTCAATTGGAACATGATCTATACATATAACGGTGGATGTTCCATTGCCATGTTTGATTATCGGAGGGTAGCTGTAGCTGTGTTCTTGCTTGGGGGATCTCAGGCGTATAGCGTTTCCTTCCGCAAGACTGGAAATCCTGGACTGGATAAACACCTGTGGGATGCTCGGCCAGTCGCAGGATTTTGTGGAAACATGGTTTTCTTTTTTTTTGGATGACGCCCAAGCCCCATGTTTCATATGAACTTATGTCCTACAAAAGACTATATTCGTAGAATATTTACATATCATTCCATATCAATTTTTATACACACATCACACACACACACATATATATATATCATATATGATATACATATATATATATATATAAGTGCGTGTTTCATGCAATATATGTGTTTTCCCTATACCGGATAGATCCCCTAGCAATAGATGGGTTACCAATTTGGCTCCCTCAGCAACGCTTCGTTTTTCTCACGTCAGGACGTGCAAACCATCGTCGGCATCGGGCAGCGCTTCGTTCTCCTGGGACAGGTGGAGGCACAGCAACGACTGGGATATGAATGTTTCAAATGGGATATGATGGGAGAATAAAGGGAAAATACTGGGATCATACTATTTGGGAACTTAATATTTAATGAAATAGGTTTGCTATGGAAAACGATGCAATCAGGGTGGATTTACCTGGTAAGAATGGTGATTTTCCATAGCAAACTGTTTAAATTAGCAAGAGATTACCAGACATTAAATGTGATCTATAATTCACCGAAACATTGGCAACAATGGGGGGTAACGCGGATTTACCACCATTTTTTTTTTTATGGGGATGATTTAACCGGGACAGGTCGCTCCCAAGCCGTCTCGCTTCGTATGGGTCATGTCACAAATGTCAAGTGGAAAAGAAGAAATTGGGTTTTTCACTGAATACTTAATACTGAAATCTACTGAATGACTTGTCAATCATGGTGGTGTCCCCCTTTTTGGCGGAGACATATCATGATATCATCTGCAAGTACAAGGCTGCTCCAGCCTGATCAATTCATTGCCACAAGGGGAAAACAACTGGTGGTTTTGCAGTTTTTTTTTGGGGGGGGGTGCTGGAAATAGCAACCCTCAAAAGGACAATGGCATGCTCGCAGAAAGCGGTTGGAAGCTGAAGTCAGCGTCGACCGGGATGACGGCTCTGGAGCATAGCCGGCAGACGTTGCTGGTCAACGCACAGGTTTTGCAATGTCCTCTTTATTGGTATCGAATCCTAAAGTGTTTTTTCATCATGGTATCACACTTTTTGGCAATATGTCCCCTGTATGCCAGCCGCAATGGCGATGATACAATGGCAATATAGAGGATGTTATAAAGGGACAGTGAAGGACGGTGGTCATATATTCCAATTTTTTGTGGACACTGTGGATGTAGAGAAACTGGGGTACACTTGGTACAATCCCGCTACACTTACCACTAATCTACCAGCCAGCTTTTAGATCCTGGTGAGCACCATAGGCAGTGTGACGATGGTATTTACACTGGTACCCATGGAAAATTATGGAAGGAGGTGGAAGTTGTAGGTAAACCATCTACACATGGCGAATTTTCATGAATTTTCCATGGCTAAGTCAAACTGCCAGAAGCTAATTTGTTCACAGCCACCCACTAAGCAGATTTGGATTCTTACAGATGGCTCTTCATCCCTTCAAGTTTCAGAATGTTCCTGGGGGCGTTGTCAGCCATACCATCAGCTGTGGGGGCACCTGCAATCACCCAGAATGGTCGATTTCAGAAATCGCGATCAGAATTGCAATTGTTCTTTGGTTTCCTAAAATAGGGATACCCCCAAATCATCCATTTTAGTGGGATCTTGAATTGTAAACCATCCAGCTATTGAGGTACCCCCATTTTAGAAACCCCCATATGCTTGAACAAACAAACTCGGTGTTTTCAGGAACCCACATTTGCTCGGAAACTTGCCAAATCATCCCATTCCCCTAATATAGTGCAATGTTTCAATATGACCGTTTCAGGAACGTAAAATGGCGGTACCTACAATAGCCCTACCATATACAAGGCCTATGTAAGTGCTATGTGAGGGAATATCCTCACAAAATATGGCCAACAATATACACCAATATAGGGAGCCTCTATTTTAGGGTCGTGAAATTCCCATTGAATATTGGGGGTGCGGGATGGGATGGGATTAAAAAAATGAGGATTGAACCACCAATGGAGACCCAGGTTGGAAAGTGGTGACTTGGTGGTTGACCATTCCAGCACACTGAGTCTAGTGTCTTGGCTCGTGATCTTTCCTCACGGTGCGACAGAAACGTTTTCAGTAAGAACAATTGGAATTGAACGACTGCTTTTTTGTTTAGAATAGTAATTGTTATTTCCGTCGCAATGGGTTAAGACATGTAAATGTAAATGTATTTATTTAATGATATATCATTTAATGGGATAATGGAATAAAATCCGCGTAAATTATAACGAGCCTCACAGTTCTCCCGAACCCTGCAATGATGGTTGGGATTGGAGTAACGAATTTTCCCAAATAAACCGAACTTTTCGGATCAGTGATTTTTAAATAATTTGCCCAGAATCATGGTAATTGAAGCATCGAAAATCCAATGTGAAGCTTCAATATGCAACGAACAAAAACAAACAAAATATATATATATAGAAACGACATCATTCATGGTGATTTTTGTACCAAAAAAATCCGACATGTGAAGCTGGCAACGAAGGAAAAAACACCATGGTTTCGCATGATCATCCCAAGAATCTGTCGCCACGACCCAGGACACGTCACAGGGATTTTTGCACTTCCGGAGCTGTTGGGTCTTACTTTGTGTTGGAAGGAGCGAGCCAGCCGTTCAGCTTGGTTCCACAGGGTTTCAGACCTTCTTGATACACGGCAGGTTCTATCAATGTCTGAAACTTGCAGCGATTCGCGGACACAACGGTGCTCACAACTGTCTTCAAAACAACCTGCTAAATCTTTTTGAAGGGTTGGATTCAAGATCGTCCAGAGCACGGCTGAGTTCTGGAATGGGCTAGCCAAAAGGACGAAAAAACACCTGGATGAACATGGCGAAGATGTAACGCAAATCCCAACCATCTGCTTGTCACCTTGCACCTCGCAGGATCCCTGAGGGGTTCAAACTGCTGGTCTTGCTGCTGCTCCCATGGCCCTTATGGCTCAAGGCGCCGGTTGTTGATGACTTTGGGATTTCATGAGCCAAACGGTCACATTTTTAAGGATCGTCAATTGATCCACTTGGCTACGATTATGACCATGTCATCAACAGATGTTCACTGGTGACATATAGGTAAAGTCCCATGATTGTTGGATATATCCTGATCACTATGTAAATAAGCATTGTTTAACTATGACCACTCGAATCCACCTTCTTCGTGCCTGCATGAAGTCTGGTATTGTTGATATCCCAGGTGATCAGAGTCTTTTCGTAGCAAAAAAGACTTAATTACCTTAATTTTTAGCCGTTACACCACAACCTTTGGTGAAATCACAATTCTTTGGTTCGCTGAAAGTGTGTGTTTTTTTAATATTCCCAATGGGAAATCGTTGCGGGTTCCATCTCCTGAAATCTCCTGTAAGGCCTTCCACCAAAAGGATTGGCTGGTGCTTGGTGTTGCAATTAGCTGCTTGGTGGCCGAGGATTCTGGGGAGGATTCTGGACGTTCATTTGCCATCCAAAATCATGTGATAAACCCAATGGTAAACAATGTGTTGTAATCAATCCCCTAATTGTCCCATGTTTCTAGTGTGATCTGGTGGTGGCATTCGAAACTATATATATAAGTTTATATATATATATATGCATGCATATATCATATACCCCAAGGTGTTGACTGTTGGGTTTGCCATATTGTTCATGGGTTCACACTTGAGAAATGCCTTTGCTGTTCCTCACTTTGATCAGCCCATCATGCCATGCCCCAGTAGCATCTAAAACTTTCTGGAATTATGCTTAAGGTATAGCGCGTGTTTAGCAAGTAGTTGATAGTAGTAATATTATGTAACATGTAAGCGTGCTCATTGTTATACCATGTTATACCATCTCCCTTTTTTGGGGGGGACTTAATCCAAGTGACCATGAATCTGGGTAGATAATAGCGACCTCACTGGCCATCACCTGGCACGGAAACTGGAAAATCAATGAACATCATTTAAACGAGGTATTTCAGTGTATATATAATGTATATAATATATATATTTACCCTATTGCAAATGTGTTCAATATACCACCACTATTGAAGGGATGGCGACTAGCCAGATTTCTCGATAGGCACAGCCATCACAGTGATTTTGTTGGTCCTCGCCTCATTGCTGCTGGCGCCACGCCCGGCCATTGAAGATCCTCGGTGTTGTGCGCCTCCTGGGGGTGCTGGTGTGTAAAACAAGACGTCAATGCGGCCATCAGTGATCCAAAGATACTGTGATTATCTGTGATTTAGCCCTAAGTTTAAACAGTAATGAATTCATAGCATGAATAAACTTGAAGATGTCGATGCTTCCAGTGATGAGCAATTACCAAACGTTCAAAAAGAAGGACAAGTCTTATCACCTTGTCAACCCATTTATTGGCAAACACAACCCTGGACATCTTAGTTGTTGATTACCTGGTGGTTCCACCGAAAATGACTCATATTTTGGAGCCTTTGAAAATCCTCGATGAACTTCGATGAAGGGCAGATTGACAAGAAACCATAAGAAACCCATATAATTTGGAGGGAACAAACTTGTTGCAAAACAAAACCACTTCCATTGATCATTTCTTGTTGGCGAAATCACCAACTTTGGTCAAATCTCAATGTCTTCATGGTTCAACCGCCGTGTTGATGAAGCCACCAAGGCCAATCGCAGCAATTTCATGCACTTCCTGCCTTCCCATCCACAGCCGCTGAGTGTCGCTAGCCAGCGAACCGTGGACGTGGCCAACATGTCGAATCTGGTCGTTTCTCGGCCGGAGTGCCTGGTGATAATTGAGCGTTGAAAGGTGATGTTGGGCTGTGAAAAGCCATCTTTCCCCAAATTGGTGATCATTTGCTGCTAAAGAGTGTTTCCAGCATTTGGTGTTTTTTGGGTTGGGGTGGTTCCAAAACAGTCCATGCAAAAATATGTCTGAGATGGTAGATGATCAGCCCTTTCTTGTCAAAAAAAACATGGCGATTTGTTTCCGGCCATGACCAAATGAGCAGTGAGCAGCAAGCAAAATCGTTGTGGTTGTTGATTGAGGGTTCTTCCATTCTTGATGTTTTGTTTTCCATTTCCAGCTTTACAGCGTTGTCCCTTGCTGCCATGCACATTCTCTATTTATATACAATGTATCTCTCTCTCTCTCTCTCGTATACACACATATATACATATATATATATACATATATATATATACATATATATACATATATATATACATATATATATACATATATATATATATATATATATACATATATATATATATGTTGTGTGGTTTTTTGTGGGTGCTCCAAAACCTCTAGTTTCCCCATTGACAATACCCTCCAGTAATCAAACATGGTTTGCCGGAAAAACATCCATTCATAGATGACCTTTCCCACAACCTCCATTCATAGAGGGATTGTAGCCAGCTTTGGATGATTTTTGGTTTCATTGATAGCTGATTTTCCCATATTTTCCCACATGTTCCCCATATTTTCCCATATATTTGACTGGATTGGTTTAAGGGATTTTTTTTACGGGAAACCATCTAGATTGTCCCAGTAAATATATGTAAATATGGGGCAAAATCCTGTAGATTTTCCCACCAATCCATTGGATGGTCCCTGGTTAGCGGCGCCAGGTTCAGTTCCAGTTCTTCATCGGCAGCAGCCCCTTTGGGGACGTAGAACTTGCTGAACTGTTGGGCTTGTGGAGATGTATTCATGAGGGGAAAAATGCCAAAAAAAAACGCCAACAAACATAAATGGGGGGTAGCCCACCGTGTAAATATATATATATATTGCAACATATATAATTATAGTTTTAACATAGATATGTGCAGTTGTATAGCATTGCCAGTGGTATTGTATAGATATCTATGTGGATGATGAATCAGGTTGAGATATAGACATACTCCCGTGCTTTTGCATGTCAGCATGCAATCAGATATCCTGCGTGTGTAACATCTAAATAGATGTAAAACTTCTCCCTTTTTCTTTTTCTTTCTTCTCTCCTTTTAATAAAACAGGGGGGTCATCCACGACCTTGACTGATGACCCAACGAAGAGGGTCAAGGTTCGTGCTGATATCACGGCTGATCACCGTGACGTACCTGCTTTGGTTTTCATGTCAATTTTCTGCAATGGGACGTGGCTAACCCGAGAACCACCATGCCGCTTCCAAACAATTTATTTTACCTGGTTTTACACGGTCGCCGCAATCTGGTTATGGATGACGATTTATTTGCCGTTTTTGGAGTTTGGTTTGGGCTACGTTGGATATTTTCGGAAGACCTTCATCGTATTCGCAAAGTACAACCACGAGATCTACTTTAGGTTTAATTGTCTAGGCTTGTTGCATGTTACAGGATTCAGTTCCTGATGGATCTCTTCAAAGATCCAATTTTGTCTAGTGTGTGCGCAGATGTTTGGAAGCAGCACGTCTTAAGTTCGCTGCTGCTGGTTGAAGCACAACTGCAGCCATGTCAATGGCTAGCAGCTTGTGCACATGCCTAGGTACAGTAAGATATCCCACATCTACATAGTGCTTGCAGTACCTAAGCCATCTGATTGAATATCTTGCGCATATGCCCAGGTGAGATCACGTCGTAGCACATGTACTTGCAATATCTTGCAGTTCAAGAACTGCCCGCCACCAAATCATGCAAGGCAAAAAATATCTCAGTGGCATGACAACAATCTCTCCCAAGGAAATGCGCACTACGTGAATTCCAACATTTTGTTGCTTTGCTGCAAGGGAATTTCATTTCACATGCAGACGAATCACGCGAATTACTCATGCAAAGAAGTAGTATTGTGATAATGTGGTTTCTTTAAAGCACATGTACTTGTCTCAGGGGCGCCATTTGACAGACTCACATGCATTGCATGTTGATCTGCTAGACCAAACTGGACATCAGACACTGGCAGTATCAACGAACGGAGGCTGCCCATAACTGACTCCCACCAGTTGTCCTTTGCAGAAGTGATTGGGCGTTCAACCCGGAGACAGTCGAGCAGATACTTTGTGACTTGGTGCGGTGAGGGATAGCCGCCCGAAGGGCCCTCAAGGGCCCAAGAGGTGGGAGATAGGCCCGCCACCTCTGATTCAGGGGAACAACATGGGTACCGGGCCAGTACCGGGTAACCATTGGTCATTTTGCAAGCATCATGAAGGGTGTTGGCCACGTGGTGGCATTGTTGGGTTTATAAGTTAGTTGTATACATATATATATATATGTATATATATATATATACATATACATATACATGCATATATGTACATCATACCTCCAGCCGTTTGTGAATTTTAGTGTCTCTCCACGAGTGTTTTGCATCCTCTCCAGCTTAAGGTGAGCCACTGGTGGGGGGCGCCCTTCGAAAAATCCATGCAGAGTATTTGTAAGTCGCTCGGTGGGTCCAGGGGATGGGTCTTGGCCGGGACATGATCTGCTGCAGCGAGCCAGGCGCTGAGGGTCCAATGGCTCCAATGGGGTCCAAGATGGTTTAAGTCTGCCTGATTTCATGGGGGTTATGATGAGATCATTATCATCGATTACCCAAATCCAGATCAGAATAGGAAAATTGCATAGTTATGATGAAGCCGATTCGGACCGCCATGCGGCAGAAAAATGCAAAAGTGATGGCGAAATACACGAAATATTATGCAAACCCAGCTGTTCACTTGTTTGGGGAGCAGTTAAGCCATCAGCAAAAGAACAAGGATAGTTTCATGTAGCAACTACGGTTGCATGTTGCTCCATACAGCTGCAGCACCAACAGCAAGCCGCCCCTCTTTTCGTCGCCAAGGATGACATCAAATGCCATGGGCTTGCATTGTGACATGTTGACGCTGAGGCACGCGCAATTGGCAGGGGGCAACAAGTGGAAAGAAACTTGCTCCAATTGCTGGTGGTAGCCCATGAATTTCCATGGTCCTCCTATGATTTTCCCATGGTTTTTGCCATTGCTGATGGTAAAACCCATGCTTTTCCCATTTCCCATGGCTTTTCTCGTGGCGGGGCTTATGCTAAGGAATTGGCCTACTGGTGTTGTTTGTTCAGCGTGAACCAGTGGCGAATGGAAGATGAGCTCGGAAATGGTCAGAACCGCAGAACCGGCGGGAATGGTTCGGAGCTATGGTTACCTAAATGTATGCTCCAATCGCCATGGGCAGCAAGGGAGCTACTAAGATCTACTCAGAGTTTTCCAATCACATGATCGTAACTCTGGATTTGCAAATTATCTGCAGTATCTTCCAGTGTCTTTTCGTGAGTGGGTCCCTTGGTGATTTCAGCTGGAAACCATGTGTGTACCCACAGTGTCTTGATGGCAGCGGCTGAAAGCTATCGTACATTGACTGGCTGCCTGCTTGTCATCTTGTATTTGTCCTGGTTTGGGGATCTGCCGCCTGACATCAGTTTCACAGCAGCAGACATCCGTCTGAAGGCAAAGGGGGTTCCTGATCAGAATGCATAGTGAATACATGTGAATACATGTGAATACAAAAGACTGTTTTTTTTCCAGTTCGCTCCACGACCAATGCTTGAAGCTTAGAATGTGTTTGATATGTTTAATCTTGCCGGTGCTTAGCAGGGAATGAGGTAATGATCCATAATAACTATTAATAATCATCCCATTCCCCCATTCCCATCCATTCCCAACTAAGCTCCAGTAAGTAATTTTGAACATCCCCACCAACAGCCCCAGCCATTCATTCAGTGTGAGACATCGCCGACTGTGGACCGGGCAGGTGACTTGGCACGCTCTTCTTTTTATTTGGCACCTGGGACGGTCAATTTTTCATCACGCTGAAGATGGCCAATGCAAGACGTGCAACAGTGCAACTGCAAAGTACTTAAGTACACTGTATACAGTAATGTGGGTAAAACACTAATAAAAATTTAGAGACAGACGGTTTATACCATCCATTTAGGGTGATTTTGGGGATAGTTTTTATTATTGATTAAACCACGTGAATCCTTATACCAAAATAAGTTGAAGCATTGCTGGTTTCACGTTCTGCTGATTTCCGTTGTGTGCCCTTGGGGGTTTCACCATAGTCATGGGTTACCGAACTACAACCCAGTCGAACCACCCCCCAGTGTAGGTTCCTTATTTGAAAATCAGAAACATGCCTTATTTGGATTTTGGCGATTTGAGGATCATGGGTTTATCTATGGAGTTTCTGGCCTCATATGAAAATCAAATATTGCCTTATTTGGGAATTGAATATTGCCTTATTTGAAAATTGAATATTGCCTTATTTGAACCGTGATGTTTTTTTGGGGATCTTTTTTTGATAGTATCTACACGCCTTATTTGAAAATTGAATATTGCCTTATTTGAACCGTGATTGTTTTTTTTGGATCTGTTTTTGATAGTATCTACACGCCTTATTTGAAAATTGAATATTGCCTTATTTGAACCGTGATGTTTTTTTTGGGATCTGTTTTTGATAGTATCTACACGCCTTATTTGAAACTCGAATATGGCCTTATTTGAACCACAATGTTTTTTAAACATAATTCCAACTTTTTGTGAATTTTATTTTTCATAATTTCAAAAACAAATGCAGCCCGAAATTTGAACCCGCATGGTTGTGTCTGATTTCCATTTTTTAATTTTGAGATCCCGTTTATGTTTCAAATCAGACACTATTTACTTTTCAAAAACACCGATCATCAAACAGAACAAATCCGAATAAGGCATGTTAAGGTGGTTCGATTGGGTTTTGGGTCAAGCATCCATGAGAATGAATTCAATTTAAAGATTTCTATTTCAAATAGATCCTAATAACCCCTAATAGAGAAACATCACATAGACGATCAAAACTAGTGGTATGAACCATTATCGTCCATTTGTTCCTTGTCGTCCATTATTGCCCGTTGTTTTCCTTATTTGTCGCTATGTTCATTGGACTTTATTTTTCATCAGTTTTCCTTATTTGTTCCTATTTGTTCTTATTTACACCTATATTTTCTTATTTGACATTGTTTGTCACTATTTTGTTCTTGTGTGTCTCTTATTTGTATTCTTGTTTCCCTTATTTGGCCTTATTTGTACTTATTTGTCACTATGTGTATTTTTTTGTTTTGTTTCCCTCCTTAGTTGTCTTTTTTCAATATTTTTCAATTCCCTTATTTCATCCGTTTTCCTTATTTGTCCTTATTTGTTCTTATTTATACTTATATTTTCTTATTTGTCATTGTTTGTCACTATTTTGTTTTTGTTTGTTCCTTAATTGTACTCTTGTTTTCCTTGTTTGTCCTTATTTGTACTTATTTGTCACTATTCGTACTTTTTGTTTTTTCTTTACTCCTTATTTTTCACTATTTGTTCCTTATGTCCTTATTTTACATTGATTAAATTTGGGCGGCTCAAATGGGTACTATGAGCACGGTGGTGTCTAAGGAATGTTCTCTGCAAAGGATTGTGTACATATGTTGATTTTCAGAAAAGGATCCTACACTGGACGGTGGTTCGATTGGGTTTTGGGTCAAGCATCCATGAGAATGAGTTAAATTTGAAGATTGTTGTTTCAAATAGATCCTAATAACCCCTAATAGAGAAACATCGAATAGACAATCAAACTATTATCGTCCATTTGTTCCTTGTCGCCCATTATTGCCCGTTGTTTTCCTTATGTGTCGCTATTTTCATTGGACTTTATTTTTCATTAGTTTTGAGAGTTTCCAGTCTAGTAAGGTTCTATAAATCAAGGTTTTGATTTTTTTCTGAAAATTTTCTGAAAAAAATCTGAATCACATTTCTGGAAAAATTCTGAAAAAATTGTGAATCCAGAGATTTTCTGCTGCCAGCCATTCAAAAATGAATGAAAACTTGTTGTTTTGCTGCTGTTTTCAAGCTGTTTTGCTGCTATTTTCAAACTTGTTGCGTTGCTTTTCTCGAATTTTGACGAACTCAGAAATTTTTCAGATTTTTTTCAGAATTTTTTCAGAACTTTCTGAAAATTTTCTGAAAAAAATCTGACAAATTTGTGAATCGAGAAATTTTCTGCTGCCAGCGATTCAAAAATGAATGAAAACTAGCTGTTTTGTTGCTATTGTCAAACTTTTTGCGTTGCTTTTCTCGAATTTTGACGAATTTCAAAATTTTTTTCAGAATTTTTTCAGAAAGTTTTCAGAAATTTCTGATTTCTGAAAAAAATCGGAAAAATTTACTGAAAAATTTGTGAATCCAGAGATTTTCTGCTGCCAGCGATTCAAAAATGAATGAAAACTATCTGTTTTGCTGTTGTTTTCAAAGTTTTCAGCTAGTTTTTCATACTTTTGGCAGTTCCCAGGTACCAAAAGTGGAGGAAAACTAGCTGTTTTGCTGCTATTGTCAAACTTTTTGCGTTGCTTTTCTCGAATTTTGACGAATTTCAGAATTTTTTCAGAAATTTTCAATTTTTTTAAGAATTTTTCAGATTTTTTTCAGAATTTTTTGAAAAAATTGACAAAATTCTGAAAAGTTTCTGAATTTTTTCTTAAAATGTATGAATGTAGAGATTTTCTGCTGTCAACCATTCAAAAATGAAGACACAACAGGAAAACAGCAACGGGAAACTGATATAAAATGAGAACTGTCACTTTTATGGTTTGTAAAGCAGAAAAACTTGCTTTTGTAAGATATGGAAATTTATAGTGTAACAAATTTGTTTAAACCTGATTTTGGGCATAATTTATGGATAGAACTTTGTTTTTTGAATATATTTTGACAAAAAAATATGTTTTTTTTTAAAGTAAAAATTTCATTCCAATACCTTCAAAATGAACCAGTGAATGTTTTAAAACTGATTGTGGATATAATTTATTGAAACAAAACTTTTTTAAAAAAACATATTAAAAGTTCAAATTTTCATTCCAATACCTTTCAACTGATCCACTGAATGTTTTAGAACTGGTTGTGGATATAATTTATTGAAACAAAACTTTTTAAAAAAATATATATAAAGTTTAGATTTTCATTCTAATACCTTTAAACTGATCCACTGAATGTTTTAGAACTGATTGTGGATATAATTTATTGAAAGAAATCATTTTTAAAAACATTTCAAGTATTCAGCAAATATGTGCAATTTTGACATTTCAATATGTTTCAAAAGCACCTTTTTCTAGTTTACAAACTATAAAAGTGACATTTCTCATTTTGCATCATTTTCCCGTTGTTCTTCTCCCGTTGTGGCTCCCGTTGTGTCTCCCCGTTGTAACACTCCGTCGTGCCTTCCCCGGCTGAGAGCTGGCACTGAATCTCGGGGAACCTGATAGGGGTTGGGCAAACTGACTAATAACACTTAATAAATCCTTTTAAGCTTTCAGAGTAATGACCAACAGATTAGATGAACACACATTCCTTAGGAAAATAATAGGAACTAATAAGATCTAATAAGCACTACTGGGTACTGATGAGTTGGGACTGAGCTGGCTAGCTATTGCCAGGCACAACCATAGCATTGGGAGGCTGGG
>Ga0126342_10008882_pt1 | contig 17994 bp, 20 predicted proteins | sample Cyp1metagenome_FD_92528 | JGI IMG/M metagenome (GOLD analysis project Ga0126342, IMG submission 92528) | Coral microbial communities from Lord Howe Island, Old Settlement Bay, Australia - Cyphastrea 1 metagenome | ecosystem: Host-associated > Invertebrates > Cnidaria > Coral ... | reverse complement strand
CCCCCCCCAGCTAAAGCTGATATAGCGACTGCTATATTAACAAATGTCATTGAGCATTTAGTGTTGCTGTTGCCCCCCAATAAGCACGCCTTCACCGCCAAAGCGGTGTGGGCGGATTTGAGTTCCAAAAGGCTTATAAAGTGATGTCCGCCACATTTTTTATTTGACACTCTGTCATTTTACTGTATTATGTGTATATTTATATATATATATTGATCCTATTTATCTTAATCGTCACCATCTTAATTGCCATGGCAAGTATGGTTTTGCTACTTTCCATGAAATGTATCTATATATATATGGGTAAATGTATCTCTCGCTTGTTGTGTGTTCATTCATGATTCTGATTCGGGTTGCAAGTACAAATCACAAAATTTATGATTGCAAGTGCTGGCACGCCAGGAAAGCTTGTACAGGATGCCATTTTGGACCTTGGCCCGTGGCATTTTACCAGTCTCACAATCCGAGTTGTCCCGTTTGGGAAGAAACAACTAACACCAATGTATCGTATACATCCGTCTATACATCCGTATATGTATATGTATATATGTATATGTATTTATATGTATATATATATATGTGTGTATATTGATATTCATGTTTATATTTTTATTGAGAGAGAGATATAAATATATTCAATACTATACACACACATATTGACGTACAGTATTTCTGTTCGTTGGTTCGCTCATGACCCCCTTGGGTGGATCTTGCCATGCGTTTTTTGTTTCTTCGTTGACCCTGCAGGAGCCTGAAGATCTGGCTGAAGCCTGGGCCTTGCGACAGTTGGAAGTGGGTCTTCATCGTCGTCGAACGGGGCAACAGGCACGGCATGGCACGGCTGGGATTTCAGCCATCCCCAAATCGTAGCTTTATTATTGGGTTGCCTAAATTAAATGGTAAAGAAATGGGTAATACTTCAAGGCCCAAGAAAGACAATCATTTTTCGGCATTTTTTGTGTTTGTTCTTCACCCGAGTCTTGGGTATGCTTGTTTGTTGGGGGGATACCTTGAATGCAAACAAAATGGACGCAGGGGATTTGAACATGGTTGTGCATGTGCCATGTTTAAGGGCTGGATCGTGTACCCATATTCGGGGATTGTCATACAGCCATTATAATATTGCATGTTCATGCCAACCTAAAAATTCCCATGGTGGGATCGTTGATCGAGACCGCTGGGATGTGAGTTGCCATGCGCCCGCAGAGGTTTTGTTGACTGACCAATACCACCTTCCAGGCATGTAATACCTATCCGGAAATTGAATTCAACCCGAAGTTGGTTAGATGCGTGGTTTGATAGGAAGATAGGAGTCCGGGAGTTTTATGATTTGTTGGGTAGGAAGATAATAAAGGCTTGCAGTTGTTCAGCGAGGGGGGTTTTAGGAAATCCTTGCAGTGGCCGAGTTGAATCGATCAAATCAAAGTTCTTTTGATAGACGCCCGAATTTTGGTCATTAATGGTTTTCAAACCTTGCTGGCTTGAAACATGATTGTTTCAATTAACACCATAATACTGTAGTTGTTCTTGAAAATACCCACAAGATAGGAAAGTAGTTTAATCACCCTTAGCCTCATTCAAGGAGGATTTGCGTCTATTTGTTTGGTTTTTGTTGGGGGATTGCCCAGTTGCTGATTTCACCATGCTGTTGGTCAATCTCCCCAGATTTCTGGCAGGCGCCTGTGGTAGACATGAATCTCGATGAGGTGCACGGATGACCTGGCACTTGGATCGTACATAGGTTATAACCCCAGTTATAAGTGAACTCATCCTACCTAGCCCAAATGCCCAAATTTACCCAGAGCTTGGAGGATCATCCCATTCAGTGGTTTGTGGGCCAGTGGGTAGACTTATCAGTAGCCAGGGTGAAAAAACATATCCGTGGCATGATCCTCCAGGCATCGAATGGACTTGGGGTAGCCCAGGCATTTGGTATTTGACCTAGCTGGACCTAGCATTTTGATGAATTTTGATGGAGAAGGTTGTGATAGTGCAATGGAATTGGTGGCCCATGAATTTAAAGGGTCTGGTGAAATTGATGTTTATTTTCCTGACACAGCATATCAGAGCATCAAAGTTGTGGAATCTAGAGCGGGTATGTGTGATTTTGGCGGAGCTCTTCGGCAAATCCAAGTTTAAAAAACAATCCATAAATTATATAGGCTAACTATAGTTTATAATTCATAACCATCAATGGTTGTTATTAATTATAGTTATAATATAACTATAAAATGTTATAAGCTATCCCAGTAAACCTCCTTGTCATATGCGGCACCACCTTGGTTTCCCCCGGCCTCCATGACAGCAGCAGGAGATCGCCCAGCTCGACGGTCGTGCGCCCGCCGTTCGCCGCGACGGCGTGGCGCAGGTGCAGAAGGCCGCGGAGCGCGTAGCCAAGGGCCACGACGGGGCGAAGGCGGTGCGGAAGGAGGAAAGTGCCACTTGGAGGAGAAGATGATGGGATTTTAACCATTTGAAATGGATACTTGACCATCAAAAATAGTGTTAAAATGGACATTGTAAGTGATTTTTGTTCACCATGAATAAGGGGCAGAACTCAATAGAACTTGTGTTAATGGTGGCGAACTTCTCTTGAGAAAGCGTCCGCCAAGGTCTTGTGGGCGCCCAGCGAAGCCATGGCGAAGCTGTGGGAGACCATGAAGACCTTGGAAGGCTCAGCTGAAAACCGTGACGCCAAAATCGAGGTGCCGAAGATGGTGATGCCACGACGGTGACCGGTTCAGAACGGGTTGTTTTGCAAGGTGGGGTAGAAGTGAGCTATGAGAACAGGCTGAACACTTTTTTGAATGCTTCTTAAGGACAAATCATTTGGGGATGGATCAAACTACCAGATGTGGATGGGATCAACATCCGTTTAAAAGCTAATCTAATGTTGACCAGGCACCAGGGATTTGACTTGTAGCTATGCTTGACCATATTTCTACCAGTTATTGTGGAAGTCACCCAGACAATTCCCAAGTTTTCCCTTTTTTTCCCCAAATGTTTCCCATATTTTCCAAATGTATGTTCCCATATTTGTTTACATTTACAGTAACATATGTTTCCCGTCTTTGTTCCCATATCTGTTCCCATATCCCACATTTCTTTTCATCATCTCCCCATGTTTTGCCACGTGGCCTCGAAACCAGCGTCCAACTCGGTTCAACTCCTCGAGGAGTTGAAGTCCCAGCGGGACGCAGCGCAAGATGAGCTCCGAGAGATCGCGGCCTGGTACAGCGGCCGCGGCCGTTGTTTTTGGTCATGGGAAAACCATGAAACAATAGGCGGTTAGTGAGAACAATATGCATAAGAATCCATTCAAAAAAACTGAGAGTATGGAATATAACTTTCCATAACTATCCATGACTATCCATAAACTATCCATAACATCATAACTGGGATTATGGAACAGAAGGGGTCAGTGATAGATCACTGTTTTTTCCTCGAAACTCTTTTTGTGTACATGGCTATGTGTTGTAGTTTAAGTTGTTGGAGAACAGCACTGTGTGACTGGTTTTGCAGCTTGAATATGATGTTCCTCGTGGAGACGGCTGTTGCATAAGTAAACAACTTGGACAAAGAGTCAGCCAATGGTCGGTTCCCCGATTTGACATGCAACCATGATGTAGGAATCATCACATTGTTTTTAAGGACCTGGAGAATCATGGAGATCACACCAACTGTTGGGGCCAGGCTGTTTTGGTCTCGACCCCGAGGAACGTCAGGACAAGCAGACTGCTCGCTCCTTGCGATGCGTGCGAGAGCGCCTCGGCGATGCTTGTTGTGATGGGCCTTGGAAAAAGTACTGCACATCAATATACAGAAAAAATGTGCTGTTGGTGGTTTTAACTTTGTTGTTTCCTTCGATTTGAAAGAACCTATTTGGGGATGATGATCTTACAGTTCAATCATCGTTTTCGAGGGTGAAACTACCAACCTGTCAAGTCTTATCCAACCACCAACCGGCAATTATTGCCTACGAGACATGAAACACGCATCATGAATCAATTGTACTATATTCAACCCTCAGCCCAGCGTCAATCAGCCATTGGTCGACCATCGCAAAACACCATTCATTAACCATTACCACCAATACCATTCACATGAACCCTTGATTAACAATTGACAATCCTTGAATTCAACCCGATTCATCAGTTCATCATCTCTGAATAAGTCCTACCCTGTACAAAGTTAATGCCTTCTAGTTTTAGATTTTACTTTATCATGTCATAAAGTGATGTCGCAGTGATGCGTATGTTTTCTGCAACGGATCCACTATCGCAGCAAACATCGCTGCAGGTTGGAGGAGATCGCGTGGAGCCTGGGCGGGTTGTCACTCGAACGCAGAGGGGGTGAAGCCAAGCAGCGTGGGGAAATCCATGGTGAAATCATATGAAATACACATAAATATACTATGAAATCATGGGGTAATATGGGGTAGAACGGACATTGAATTCATTCAGAGATACCAATAGGATTCAATAGATAAGTATCTTAGAGATGTGACGCACGTATCCAACAGTTTGACAAATTATTTTTCTAAGTCTAGCTGCGCTTGGCAAAATGAACTGCTGCGCAATCAACAGGAGTATATAGATTATGCGTGGACCAACGCTGTGTCTTACAAAAGCACCATAGCCACCAGTTACATATGACAAATAGTCATTCCCTCCCCCTCATATATGTTTGATACCGCTCATATGGCCTGCGAAACGATCAGATACAAAAGGTTTCTAGGGTGGTATTTGATGTCGGGTGAAAGATTATTTATGGGATATCATGGGTACACGTAAGCCACATGTTGTTTGCAATGTAAGGCCCCAGATCCCTGGCCCATCTCCGTCATTGATCTGGAGTCTGAAGGTTGGATGAAAAGTCTGCAAAATGCAAACAGGCAAGCTGGGCCAGCTGCAAGCTGCGTGTTTTAGAGATTAAGACTGTTTGGTGGCTGGTGGTTTTTCTCACGGCTGGGCTGGGCCAGTCCATATCTTCTTGGGATGCTTCGAATTGACACACGTGTATTGTGGGGATGGGATCGAGAAGGGAAACCAAAACATCAATGTTTGTGAAGTATTGTAGTCCATTCTTCGGTTGTGTGACGATAGAACACCTTAGCATATTCATTGCATACGTGAGCTTTCAAAATACTCCTCAGTCAAAGCTCCATTTTGGTTGGGGGTCATGTTCCTTGTTATCTGAGCGAGATGAACAATGTTCAGAACATCTCAGAATCAAATGCTCTTGCTCTGGGGAATATTACCGGTACAGAATCTGTGAATCCGTTCGAAACATGTTGAGACCAGAATAATCCTCAATTCTTTGTCTCCGCTGTTTGGAACCTGAGACCCACTTGCATCCCACATCCACGAACCTTATCCAGACGTACAGTATTTGATGGCTGACGAACATGTCGTTTTCTTCACCTGCGATAGTGACCACATGTGCAAATTGGCCAAGACACGCTTAAACTTGATAGGACTGCAATTTTCGGCTTAATGGTGCATTTCTGCTGCTTACTATCTTTCAAGAATTGACAGCCAGACACATTCCAACACTAGCCTTCATGGTTGTCATTGGGGATGTTTGGGGTCACTTATGTCACACTAGCCGACCTCACCATAAATTATGGTTAGCGAGTGCCTTATACTATTTATCCCTACTTCAGGTGTGACACAATGTTAGAGTTTGCACAAAATGGTCAATACGACTTTATGTTCAACGCATTTCCCATAATGAGATAGAAATGAGATACTTAAGTGGAATGTTCCAAAATGTGCCCCTAGTTTTCCCATAATTAATTGTCTATGCTGTTAAGAGTTGAAATTGTTCATGTCCCCATATTTGCCCACACCTTTTCCAAGATATTCCAAGATAATCAATTGCGTCAACTGATTCTTCGCAAGTATCCCAGTTGATTTCAACATCTTTCAACCCAACGTGTTGCAGATGTGCCTCCGGAATTTCCTGATGTTCATCATGTTTCCCCATCTGGTTGGTGCTTTGGAACATGTTTTATTTTCCCCAATAGTTGGGAATAATGATCCCAATCTGACGAACTCATATTTTTCAGAGGGGTAGGGCTCAACCACATTCAACCACCAACCAGATTATAAACCCCATTAACTATAGTTATATCATGTTATATCTAACATAAACCCAATCGAATTCAGCCATCGTTTCCCCATGGTTTTTTCCTCATCGCAGGCCAGCACCATGCTGTCCCAGATCGAGGAGGACTTCGTGAAGCGCCGCCTGCGACGGAGGGTGAAGGATTTGACCCAGGCAAAGCGCTGCGGATTTTCCATGGGGAAACCTTGGGGGAAACCATGGTTTTCCATAGAGAAACCATGGGTTTACCCGTAAATCACCTATAAAGGAGCCATTTTCCATAGCTAACGATGAAAGTTTATTACTGTTATATATCTGACATGATCTAACCATTGAGTTGGATTGGTTCATGATGTTCATGGGGAAGAACAGCTGGAACATTTCACCTTTAGCCTCAAATACAAGGGTTTCTTGCAGATTTTCCTTTCCATTCTGGGATTCATGGCCCATACAAGTAATCAAACATTTTTTTGGAAAAAAAGAAAGATTTGATGGGATGTATTTCACAAACTTACCCCACGTTGTTGCCATTTTATTTGGAATACATACATATATATATATATATTATTATAATAATTATTATTATAATATATATATAATTTTCTCAAATGTTTTGAGGCAGGATATGTTTAGGTGCCCTATTTCAGACAACCCTTTTGGTTGTCAGTTGCCAGTTTAGGCAGTGGGCAGAAAGGTTGATCATGGAGTGGTTAGTCAGGGTGACCGGGACACCTGACACCGGGTTGTTGTTTACTGGTCATTCCAATTAGTCAATTGAACATGGTCCATTTATAGATGAATTATTTGTGAAGTATTGATAAAAATTGTGATTTTGAGTAGCTACATGTTAAATTTCCATAGGGCCATTCAGGGTTTTTTCCTTTGACACTGGCTGGTCCAGCCAGTTGGTGTCCAGGTGTTGCAAGCAGCTGGTGCATCTTTGACACGGCCACTGGAGGTGGGTTACCCTTTGGTGCCATCCAACATGGCCGGGAAATATGGCATAACTGGGCGTCAAAAGTGGAAAACGGATCTAGAAATGGATAGAAATGAGTGATTTTTCACTGCAACATGCCTGTTTCTTATTGGTTTTTGGTATAGTCAAATCTATATCTTGCAGCGCGCCCATCATTCCAGCCTGTAGGCTGGAAGTGATGACAAGGATGAGCAAGCGGCTGGGGCCGCATTATGTTTCAATTTCGACCTCAGGAGGTCAAGATGTGGTAGGGATGGTACGGTAGATGTCATGATGCCACGGCATAGTGCAATGTACATGTAATATATCTCATTAGTATTAAAATACATATATATATATATATAATATATATATATATGCACATATATAGGTAGATCGACAGATACGTACGTATGTGCATTGATGCGCGCTGATTATATATATATATTTATTTATTTATTTATCAAACATTTGCAACTTCAAAACATGTTGAGGCATGTTGAGGCAGTGCTCCATGGCAGTTTCCCCAGGTCTCCCCATCCTCCCCATCCTCCACCTACTCCTGAAGTTGCGCGACGTGGAACCTTCAAGCCCGCCATTCCCCGGCTGGAAATCACATGTTAGATTTGGAGACCTGATTTCTTGGGTCAGTTTAGTTGAGCCACAACGATCCCCTATTGTTTGGGGCTGAAAATTATTGACCACCAGACTTGCAGCAGTTCATACGGGTGAAGAAATGATCAAATTTGCGGGCCCACGTGTGCCCCAAGGTCGAAAATGGTTGTTTGCAAACTCACCATTACCCCCAAGTTTTTACCTGACATGCATTTTTGTGGCCAAACTCCCCCAATGTTCGCTGGCCCATCCCCAGGTTTCATTCCTCAAAACCATCAGATAATTGACCGTCGAAGATCTGATTAAAACCATAGAAATCTACAGGAAATTCATGGAAATTTATGGAATTTCATAGAAATTACCATATATTTGCCTGTGAACTCCATGAAATCTCGACGTTTCGCCACCTCACCGAGGACACCGAAGCGGCCGAGGCGGCGCGCAGCGCGACGCAGCGCTCCGTGGCGCGGCGCTTGGAACGGCGGAAGTCGCGAGCGAAGCAGGTCGACTTCGGGGATTTCATGGTGATTTTTGTGGAATATCCCATATATATATATGTATATATATATATAGTTAGTATATCACATATCATTTCTATAGATAGTTATTTATATATATACATATATAGCCAACATAACTATAGATATATGACTATATCTGGTTGGTGGTTTGGAACATTTTGTATTTTTCCGAAAATGTTGGGAATAATAATCCCAACCGACTAATATTTTTCAGAGGGGTTGAAACCACCAACCAGATAGTATATTTACCTACATTTGGTTCATGTATGTGGTAAATGTTGGTAAATATTCCATACATGGAGCATATGGGGATATAAAGTGACATGAGATTTGCCATATGTTATACAGATAGATGGATGGATAGATAACATAGATGTTTACTTCTGCGCATGGAATGTGGGTAAAACAATGCCATAAACCAACCCATTTGGGAATGGTTTATACCACCAATTTATGATGATTTTCGGGATTGTGTATTATTGTTTTCACCACATTAGATTATATTAGATGGATTTAGTGAAATATAATGGGGCTAATAATGAGGGAACCATATATGCGGTACCAATTATGTTGGTATACTTTGTGTGTGTGCGCGCAATTCCCCTTCAGGTCAACCGGACCATCCGCTGAGGGCACTTCAATTTTTGTTTCTTGCGTAGGGAGCCATTCGCACAATGACATCCCAAGCAAAAACACCTATAGGATTAGAGGTATAGTGCAAAATGGGGGGCCTGTACCTGTCCCATATCGACAAACGCCAGCGCCAGGAAACTGATGGCTGGGACACATCAGATCACAGCGAAGAGGATGGCCCCTCGGCCAGGTGGGCTCGCTAAGTCTGTCCACAACCTGATAGGCAGCTTAGGGGCTGTCCTATGCTGCCAGGACTAATTTTTGGGCTAGGGCAGGCTGTAGATTACGGACATACAAGGCTAAAACTGGCCAATGGTAGGTATCATTGATTACCACGCTGTAGGGAAGGAGCACTTGGCCAAATATAAGATACAATGATGAAAGTGACCGTGACAGTGACAGTGAGAGGAAGGAGAGACAATCAATGAAAATCAAAAAGTGTTGCCTACAGGGCTCAGACGGGCAGCTGATAGGCATTGTAGGGCTTCCCAAGCTGTAGGTTGCCAACCTACAGGGCAAAGACGGCAAAATGATAGGTTTTCTAGAGGCTTCCCTCGCTGTAGGTTGCAAACCTACAGGTCTAAGACAAGCAGATGAAAAGCATCTTAGGGGCTTCCCGCTTTCCAGGCTGTAGGTTGCCAACCTACAGGGCTAAGACAAGCAGATGAAAAGCATCTTAGGGGCTTCCCGCTTCCCAGGCTGTAAGTTGCCAACCTACAGGGCTAAGACTGGCATGATAGGGGCAAATGATAGGCATTTTAGGGGCTTCCCAGGTTGTAGGTTGCCAACCTAAAACGGCAAATGATAGGCATTGTAGGGGCTTCCCAGGCTTTAGGTTGCCAACCTACATGTCAAAGACGGCCAATGATATGCTTTTTAGAGGCTTCCCATGCTGTAGGTTGCCAACCTACAGGTCTAAGACAAGCAGATCTCACGCTGTAGGTTGCCAACCTACAGGGCTAAGACAAGCAGATGAAAAGCATCTTAGGGGCTTCACGCTTCCCAGGCCGTAGGTTGCCAACCTACATGTCTAAGACGGGCAAATGCTAGGCATTTTAGAGACGTCCTAGGCTGTAGGTTGCCAACCTACAGGGCAAAGACGGGAAAATGATAGGCAGTTTAGCTGCAAATTTCTGACCTACAGGGCTCCAGACGGCCAGAAGATATGCATTTTAGGGCTTCCTACAGGGCTAAGCATGGAGATGAAAGGCATTTTAGGGGCCTGGGAAGCCTTAAAATGTCTATCACCTGCCCCTGTTAGCCCTGTAGGTTGCCAACCTTTGCAGCTTGGGATGTGTATCACCTGCCCGTCCTAGCCCTGTGGGTTGGCAACCTACAGCCAAGACAAGCAAATGAAAGGCATCTCAGGGGCTGCCGGCTGTAGGTTGCCAACCTACAGGCACGAGACGGGCAGATGATAGGCATTTCATGGGCTTCCCATGCTTTAGGTTGCCAACCTACAGGGCTAATACCGCCAATACTGGCAAATGATAGGCATTTTAACCTACAGGACTAAGATGGCGAATGATAGGCGTTGTAGGGGCTGCCCAGGCTGTAGATTGCCAACCTACAAGGCAAAGACGGCCAACGATACGCTTTTTGGCGGCTTCCACGCTTTACTGGTAGGTTGCCTACCTACAGGTCTAAGACAAGCAGATGAAAGGCATTTTAGGGGCTGCCTGGGCTGTAGGTTGCCAACCTACAGGGCCGAGACGGGCAATTGATACGTGTTCATTGACTCTTATTCAGCCAAGGCTTGGAACAAACGGCCAAAGACCGACGCAACTTGGCGGTGAAGACATGGTGGCACATAATCTAAAAAATATTAAAAATTGCCAGTCCTGGATCCATGAACCCCTTGACGTGTTGACTGATTATTTTAGTTTTACAAAATGCTATTTGGAAGGAGCCCCCTCATTAACCAACAAAGGTGCGTTCATCCCGGGTTTTAATTACCCAAAGAAATAGATTTGAACGGTCTCCTGCACCAATGTTTCATCCAATGTCTGTCGGTTTGTATCGTGGCTGGTGTTTTCTTCCCACCAGGTGACAAGGATTCCTTGAGATGTTGCACCTGGCCTGTTGTTTCTGGCTAGAAATCCACTTGCATGGTGAATTTGTTTCGGGTTTAGGGTGAAGACCACCAACAAGTTGACTTGTATGGCTTAAGTTTGGGATGTACCGCAAGGCAGCTTTTGCGCAGCGGTGCATCGACAGTTGCTGGAGGATTGGGAAGTGCCAGCTGAGGCATATGGATTTTTATGCGTTATATATCGTTTTAAACATATATATAATTTGCACGCCCTTGAAAACCAGCAAAACAAAACAAAGGAATACACCTTGTGCGCGAATATCTTAAAGAAATCAACCCCGATGGTTGGGACACGTTTCGGCATCTTTGGGGGGTTGCATTATCCATAGTTATAGATTATATTACCCTCTGGTAAACAAACAGTTTGCTATTGAAAATGACCATTTATAGTTGATTTACGAATTAAAAATGGTGATTTTCCATGGCTATGTTAGTTTGCCAGAGGGTATTATCCCTTTATATATGCATAGAATACCATATACCCATAGTATATCCGATTATAAATCTATAATGTTTGTACTTGGGTATGAAAACTTGGGTATAGAAAAGTTGGTTAACCTATAGCTTGTTGACAAGTATGTAGTATATACCGTATACCGGTAACACTACACATTTAGCCATTGTATACCCAATCACATATAGTCACAAAAGTATTGATAGCCAAGATGTATTGATGTATTTAGTATGTCTTTGTTTTCTTTGTAGGTGGATATAAAGTTAACCCAACTATCTACATATATTATATTACATATGTGCATGTCACATTAATCTATAGTTGGTTCACACCCCTATAGTAATATAACAACTAGAGTTACATTTCAATATGATTGATAGTGGTACACTAGTGGCTAAATTAGTCATCCCGTGTTTTTTTTTGGAATAACTAATATATAACATTACATGTTAATTACAATGATTTACCCATTCATGTTAACATGTATATGTATGTATATATGTACAGTATTACAAGCTATGTATTAAGCTGGTTATGGGATATAAACAGCTATATATATATACACATCCACTACACCAGCTATGTTTCACCCAAAAGAATACACCACTACAATAATTACTGGTGATATCCCATGATATCCCATGATATCCCATGATAAATCTATACAATTACTTACAGTTACTTTGGTTGCCGTGCGACGTAAAGTTACTTTGGTTGCCGGAACCACCTGCAAGTTCCAAGCACTTAGTGCAGTAACAGGAAAGGGAAAAAGGGATATCCCATGGTTTTTCTATAAGCTGCTCAACAATAATATCCCATGGTTTTTCTCCACGTATCGCTGGAAACTCTTGGAGGACGTCTCCGAGGAGTTTGCCAGTGCAAGCGCGGTGCTGAAGGCAGGGAAACGTTGGACGTTGGGGCAGGGTGGAGCTTTGGAAGTGGTGAAAACTATGGGAAAAATAGAGCAAACTCTAGAAACATGGTGATTTATGAGGCTTTTAAAAGTCACAAATCAATGGTCTTAAGTGATGCATCCGGAAAGATCGGATCAGCGATTTATGCGGAATGTGTAGGCTCTGAAGTCTGCGAAGCAGAAGCTGCAGGATGAGTACCGGCAGGACAGGTTGCTGGCAGCGGACCATGGAGCCTCCCAAAGTTTGAAGCTTCAAAGATCATTCTGGATATTACTGGGTTCATGTTGTGTGCCTGGGGCAACCCTGTGTGCCATTGGGATGGGGTAACTTCTGGGTGCCTGGGGTAAGAAACAACGTCCGCCCAGTAATTGACATTACTGAATGGATAATGTGTTAAAGCCAAGAAAAGCTATCACAGAAATCATCGCTTTCATGGTATAAAACATCCCCAAGTGGTAGGTTTATGCTTGGGTTTACCGCAGTGTGGATTGGACATGAGCAGACTGTTGGGTTCAAATCTCTGGCTCTCTGCTTTTCAAATCAAATTTGCAAATGATGTTCATTCATTTCATCCGCGCAAATATATTCAAATATTATATCATAGATGGCCCATCCCCACTTGAGACCTGGACCTCCCTCCTGCGTAGTTTCTTTTGCGAGGCCTTTGTGCATCTCTCCCTACCGGAGGTCTTTAGTTTTTTCGTGGAGCATTCCACCTTCTGGTGCCGAGGGTTGGAGGAGGGCCATGACAGACCCTCCAACGACGAAAGAAGATGATGCAACAGATCTTGGATTTGGGGTTGGCCCTTTTATGGATGGCCAATCGGCCATATCATTTGGGTTTCATTGAAAATATCTAGGCCACCCCAAAATCTTAAGGATTCTCATCATGTTCCCCTCAACATTGCCATTGTTGAGGCACATTCCATTTTCCACTCCACGACTTCACGTGTTACATTGTTGGATTTTCCAGCCATAGCCTCAAGTCTTCATGAATCAATTTTCCCTTACCCAAGAACTTCCTCACGAGTGATATACTGATTGGTTAGATTCTCCAAGTGCTCCATGTTTCACAAATGACCAGCCTCAATGCAACATCATCGAACCCCCTAGCCTTAGCTGGGTTGGATTGAACATGAAAAAGGTACCCAATGTCACTCATGGTTGAGAAAGTCATATGGTCCCCAGTACTTGATGGGATATTGCGGGTAAACCCCATCCTTTTTTGGATAGACACAAGGATTTTAATAATGAGGGTTCAGTCGTTGACAGTTGAGATTTCCCATTGCCATTTTCATTCATTGCCATTGCAACTATTTTAAATGTGGAAAAGACGCTTAATCTCCTCAGCATCAGTGCAGTGATTGGGACGGGGAGGGTCATCTAAAGCAACCCATGAAAAAGATGCCGACACGTATCAAAATCATTCAAAAACTAGAATCACAGGATGGATTGCAAATCAAAAAGCTATGTAAGTTGCCCTGTAGATGGCCTAGTTCCATCTAGTTCTCTACTTTTCGCAGCTTACTAAAACTACCCTCTGGTAATTTCACATAGCTATAGAAAATCACCATTTTTAATAGATAAACCATCTATTTCCATGGGCCATCTATAGCTTTTTGTATGTTTACCAGAGGGTTTCTACTGGCCCAGCACCCTCCAGGTGGGACCCCTTGAGCCTTGTGACCGACGCTGGCGGCGCCTCGGCCGCCTTGTGGGGCCCCAGGAAGGCCATGACTTCCACGCAGCTCGAGGCCTTCGACTGGTTCGAGGACTTGGGGCCTTTGGGACCTTGGGAGATCTGGATCTGTCTGGTTTTGCGATGTTTTTCGGCACCGAAATAAGCAGTTTAATGATGTTTAATGGGGACACTCTATGAAAATATATGAAAATCCATCTAAAGTGGATCCGAAAGTGCCATCTAAAAGGGAAGAGAGAGAGAGAGAGAGAGAAAGAGAGAGAGAGAGAGAGACGTGATGGATTGAGGCTTAGCCTATTTGCAGACGCACCTATTTGATCCCATTTTAGAAAATTTAAGAAGCAAAACACATAAGATCAGCGAAGCCATGAGATTTCAGCGGAGGAAACATTCATCATTTGGATCCAGATCCCTTTGTTGGCAACCCATACGCTATGACAAACTGACCTGGCCATGGGGAAGCTCATTGACAGACCATTGATAGAGGAGGGTGACACATTGTCGTGGCCCACATTTCACTGGAATGACGGTTAGGACTGGGGTAACTATCCCAAAATAGCCTTTTATTAGATCAGTGAATTATCATAATGTACCCCACCCCAAATGTATATATATATATATACATTGTTCATTATCAATAATGTATATATACATGTATATGTTAAGGTATCATATTTGTATATGTATGATAAAAGATTCGATGTTACCTATCTATCTATCTATCTATCTATCCATCCATCCATCTATCTGTCTATCTATCTATCTATCTAAACAGAGATGTACAAGCAAACTGGCGCTAGGAAATGGCCTCCTTCACCGAGCTCATGGGGGATGATGATCCCGACACCGAGCGCCTTGGGCCTGACGAACGTTTTTTTCCCCAAAACGGTCAACCTTTGAGGATTGTCTTAGATGATATTAGATGATTTCAGATTGTTTCATGTTTTTTTGTTTGAGATTGTTTTAAATAATCTTCAAGTATTTAAGATTATTTTAATGAACATATTGACTTGTTTTGGAAGATTGTTCAGAAAACTAACCTTGGATGGCCTAGAAGAAACATGGATGATGTCGGATGATTTAAAGCTATGTTGAGCTGGTATGATGGATTTGGATGGGGGCACAAACTCACAATTCGTGATGAAGATCCTGATCTTGTTTTAGATGGCGTTGTTTGTTTTAGCACTTATTGGGCGCTCCCATTTTGTGTTAAACAACCAGCTACAGGCTTTACTACAATCTTTACAGGCGGCAGCCTGCGTGATTATTTTTTGTTTATGAGTGACCAGAGCGATTTCTCTTTCAGAAACCCCAGCGGCCTTCAGAACCAGTAAGCAGCCTTCTTGAACCTGTTGATGGCTTGATTATCACCAGTCAGGGTAGGTGACAAGAAAAGCTGTCTAGTGATGATGCCAAGTATCGGAATGGGGTGGTTTACCACCAACCAAACTACTATAGTCAACCAATCACTTGCTATCTATCTATCGATCTATCTATGTATCTTTGTTTCTTTCTATCTATGTGCTCATCTATCAACCAAGAAATCGGAAACCACTTACTATACATAATGTTTTTCTTCCACTGCATGCTCCTTGGCCATGAAAACAAAAAACAATTAGTGCAGGTTGGTGCCCAAAATCGTCCAGAAGTGCATCTTCCCGGAAGTGGCACGAAGACTGTCTCCCGGTGATGGAGTGGTTGGAAAGCACATGGGGATCAAACCCTGGTACCCCTGCCGTTCACCCAAACAAAATGACGGCAAATGGATGTGCATGCCCCTCCAAATATGGTATTTATAGGTGCTGATCCCTAGCATTCCATGGCCCTCTAGGAGTTGAGAAGCTGTAACACTGCAGGGTGTCACAGATTTAAACAACTATTTCTATCCAATGTTACTCGATATACAGAATTCATGATGTCCAAGTGTGAAACGAGAAACTGCTAAATTTCATGGGATTGGCTTAGGCATCTACGAATCTACTACTACTGGTTGGTGGTTTGGAACATGAATTTTATTTTTCCATATATTGGGAATGTCATCATCCCAACTGACGAAGTCCATCATTTTTCAGAGGGGGTGATCTACCACCAACCAGTACTACATGAGTCAACTACAGAGTCCCCAACTCTTACAATCCAGGCGCAATCCCCGTAATTGATCAGATTAACCCTGGTTAACAAGTCACTTAAGTTGCTTATCCCGTGACTGGGGTGGGGTTATAGCTGGTTATAGCTGCTTAATTACTCTCTATCTATTGATGTACTTAATTTGAATTGTTGAATTTTGGTTATCCCAGTTACAGGATTATACTCTACTTAATTCTCTACTTATTATCTTCTTACTTCTTGGGCTATGAAAATATCTCATTGCTGGTTAGCCATTTACTGGGAAGATTTACCTTGTTCAAACGGGATAAATGGCTAACCAGCAATCAATGGCTAACCAGCAATGGCAATGATAACCTTTGGTAAATCCAATTGCTGGTTAGCCACAGGTTAGCCATTTACTTAGTTGATTCGAGTCCCTGTGGCATTTTTCAAGGCGAAGCTGCTGGGATCCCACCAGCCTAACGCAGACCACACGCGCGGCGGCCTTGCTGGATGAATGTTTGCTGTTCGAGGTGCGGACGTCATGACGTCAACGTTTTGAAACGAGGAGACAACCAAGGATAAAATCTCTATACATCTAGGAGTTTTTCGCATCTAAAACTGACATGAGTTTGGCTTTTAACGTGATTTATCATTTATGCAATAAATTTCTGGATTTCAGATGTTTCAACCATATCAAATATCTGATTTACACGTTAAATTACGGATTTCATGTGATTTAGTGGTCTAAACCGGGGACCTTGCCAGCAAACACGAAGATCAGGATGAAAACAATAAGAAACGAACATTTGACAAAACCTGTGATTTCACCAAAACGCTGTTGCAATATAACAACATATAACAACTCCAAAAGTTGTGATTTCATCCACAAATTGGGAAGAGCTTACGGGATAGAACTTACGGGATAAAACTGCGGATCCTTCGGATTTCGGCTGGGATTTTTCGAGTTGTGATCTCTGGATGGCGATGAATTGCAGATATTGATCCCGGCGAAAAAAACCGGACTAAGTGGACTCAGTGGACTAAGCGCACAGAGCTGGGTGATATAGTAGGACTATGTAGGACTGTGACAAGGTGCGCCTCTGTGAGGACATGAAAAGCTAAAAAGGTGAGCTCATGACCTCATGTGATTTTAATATATTTTAATACATGACATACCTTTTTCGCTCCTGCGACTGGAACCTGGCCCACATGTTACTTTCAGATTGTTTGTTTCCGTGAGCTCTTAGCATGCTTATCCACATGGGAGTTACCAATGTATAGCTATGCTGCGTACGTAATGTACACAACATCCTGTGGATTTTTTCTTAGTCCTGGGAGTCCTGGGTCCTGAGTATTCTCGATGCATGTCCATTCTCTATGTTTGACATCACATTACGAAGCACCATTATTCAATAAAACAGATGGAGCCACAATGTCAAATCGTCACATTCAACCGCCATCAGACCACAAATCACACATCAGAAATCATCATGAACCACCATCAGACATCATTAACCTCCACACATATATAGTGACGGACTGAAACTTAGAATGCCGCACCCCTTCAGGTCGCGCTGTCCTAAAGAATGCCGCCGCGGGGGCAAAATCTTAAAAAACCCTGGTAAAATACTGGTAAAATGCAATTTTCGGGTACCTGTAATTTGACCTGGTCTTTTTGTAATGAGTCGTTCGTAGGTAAATTTTGTGAGAATTTACGGCGTAATATGAGATTGAGTGCCACACATAGAATGCCTCCGGCCAAAAAGTCCAGGTCACAGCATGTCAAACGTTTGAAGCCCATATTTTCAAAATACTCGGTATACGTGGGGTTTTATGTACTTTGTGCAGCCCACATAGAATGCCGCCAAAAACATATACAAATGTCATCATTCTGTTGCAAAATCTCTGTTTT
>Ga0126342_10008881_pt1 | contig 17995 bp, 19 predicted proteins | sample Cyp1metagenome_FD_92528 | JGI IMG/M metagenome (GOLD analysis project Ga0126342, IMG submission 92528) | Coral microbial communities from Lord Howe Island, Old Settlement Bay, Australia - Cyphastrea 1 metagenome | ecosystem: Host-associated > Invertebrates > Cnidaria > Coral ... | reverse complement strand
TAGGCTTTGGAACACTTTCTCCAGCAATTTGAACATTTTGGCCATGCCAAGCAAGAACCCCAACCTGTCACAGCCAGAGACAGCCTCAAAAGCCCCAAGGAAGCCCAGCAAGGCCCAAAAATGCTTCATTTTTTCCACTGGGGATCACAAACTCCAATCACAAGCCAAAAAAAACAGAAATGAAAATGATTTCAAAATGAAGGCAGGAAAAAAAGCAGATTTCCAAATGAACTTTAAAAATGAAAAAAAATGAAAAAACAAACTAGTTTTAAGATGCTTTAGAACCAGGCCGCGGTGGAACTTGCAAATCTATCTATCTATCTATCTATCTATATCTATCTATCTATATCTATCTATATCTACCTATCTATATCATATCTATATCATATCTAATCTAACCTAATCTAATCTAATCTATCTATATCATGTCTAATCTAATCTAATCTAATCTAATCTAGTCTAATCTAATCTAATCTATCTATCTATCTATCTATCTAATAAACCATGGACCATAGATTTCTCTAATTTTCCAGGTGTCCAAGAGTTTCCAACGTGTCGATCTATTTTGGGGTGACTACAATAGATAATCGGTTCTGAAACTAACCAAACCACTCAATAGATTTCCATAGAATATATGTTTGTTATGGATTCCATCCCTCTAATACCAAACACCATGTTTAAGGTGGATCGAACTACTATGACATTCTTGGAATAGATCTGCTGGAGTTGGGTGCAGATTTGGGAGTCCAAAGTGTCCTTCTGATTTGTGTCTACTGTGGCTGCAACAGCGCAGCATGTTCGGGTTCAAGTTGGCTAACACTCACTGTCATAGCAAAGAATTGCCATTGTCGGGTTGTCTGATTCAGAGGTGCTGAGTGCCATGGAGATTTGCTATTCCAAATGGATGTGGGTCAAAATGGAAGACCTAGGGGACCACAGATGTTAGTCTGGTTTAGTATTAACCATCCAATTATTGGGGTACCTAATTTTGACCCATACCTAAATGCCTAGTTGTGCATTATCTTGGGAGGGCACCTGTGGTGAAGCAAATTTGAACTGGTCCAACCAGCAGCGAAGAAAACACCACAAGCATCGCAAGTTGGATTCTGCTAATCAAACTTTGCTAGGTTCAGGTGGCTTGCTTCCCAAGGTAAGATAATCACGTGAAGATGGGAGTGGCTGCTCAGAAATGGGCAATATTGGGCAAAACAAAGTAAAACCCAGACCAAACACTGAGGTTGCCTCTTGTAAGATCCCAACAAGGATAACGCTTTGGCAGCTCAAGTTTTCATCTTCCATCAGCTCATTGGCGAACTGCAAAAATCAGATGTTCAATAGGAAATATATGGAAATATGGGATTGCCGTCCATAAACGGATGATTTTCGGTTGCCAGATTATATAAATTACCTGAGGTTCAATGCATTCACAGTGATACCTTCATTATAAGAAAGGATTAGCAGGGCTAATAGCGGATAAAAATCATGAATAATCCAACATGCACTTGATTCACAGGTATGATTTGTTGAATGGAGTAGCGCTAGTACCAAATAGTAGCCCAATCGGGTCAACCCATGTCTTAAGACTACTCAATTCCCAGTTGGATTTCAAGCATGTTCTAGCTGGTATAGGGTTTAAACATCTCCATTTCAGCTATGAAACCCGCCAAGCTACCAGGCTCCATCTCCTCAGCATAGCTCTGCGAAGTCTTCTCTGCTGGTGTTTTCTTCTGCGGAACCCAGGCATCTTAAGAACGACCATGATGAAATACCCCAGATGCATGGAACATCCCCAGTTATATAACTTCTTAATATTTCTTAATTATATGGAAATTTGCAAACTGAAATGCACATCCAAATCTGGAGTATCCGCAATCTTCTTAAAATGGTGGTTGTGGAGCCACCCTTTGTAGTCAGTAAATAGGGATGGTCACGCTGATGGAGATGATGTTCATGGCCAAACCCGAACAACCACATGGTTTTTGGTCGTGGAAAACTACAGAACTTTGTATATCAACACTGCCCCCCAACAAGAAAACACCATGTGCATTCCACATCTATACATTAAAGAAAAAACACACAAGCCATAAATATAGGCTCGCCCAAAAAGATGTGGTACCCCAAAAACCGAGGGTTTATCACCATTCCCAATGGACGTGACAAAGTTTTGGGGCATACACTTTTTTTAGAAAAAAACAAATATCATACAGTCAGCTAGTTTTATCCCATTCAATCCCCATGAATACCCTCGGATGATCGTCACATGGCAATGGAAAATCCTCCAATTGTAGTTGATTTTACCAGCTATGAAAGATTCTAAATCAATTATAATTCATGAATTAAACAACATTTAGCCATACTATATTATTTCTAGGAATACTACAGTGTCAAATCCTGCTTCTCATCTGAGGTACCCCCAAAATCTCATGTTCTAGCTAGTTAATTGGTACATTTTACCATTGATAGCAAAGGATTAAAGTACTAGTTCGTATCTAACAGTCTAACAAAGGTTGACCCAGTTATCACATTCCCATGTCGTTTGAGGACTGGGCCCCACTAAGCCTGCGCGGCTTGCGGAACATCGCCAGCAGGGGAGGTTGGGGACGCAGGGGCCGCAGGGGCCACAGGGGCTGAGGCGAGCAGCATGGGCAGCTGAACCTCCTGCGCAGTTCATTCACGATTTCATGAGACTTTCATGGAATTTACAGGATTTAAGGGGATTCAAATGGACTTAATTTAACGTGATTTAACGTGATTTTGATTTATGATGGGATAACTCATATGTTTTATGGTGATTCCTTGGGATTTGACACCTCCAATATGGGAGATCGTGGGCATTCAAGACTCCAAACGCAAGTACTTCCGCCTGGGATGTGCATCAAGTGCGCCAATGATTTTTGGGACTTTTCTGGGACACATGAACCATGGATGCCATGCTTGGGGCCACATTCAACAAAAAATGACAAAAAAAAAAAGAGAGAGTTCTTAAGCAGCAAAATGCGGGTTTACCCAATAAACATCAATTTTCAGAATCCGCAAACTCACCAGAAATGGGTGGTATAAACCATCCTCAAATGGTAGGTCTTTTATTGCACTGGACGAAAACTTAACCAGTTAAGGTTCTGGCCGGTGAAGCGCTCCTCAGGCACTTCAGCTGGCTTTGCGTGCTCCTCAACGACGGTGCGGTGGATTCATGTGGATTCAATGATGTTTCAGGATCAACCAGAAAATTACCCTCTAGGAAACATAGAAAAAGCCATGAAAAATGGTGATTTATAGATATTTATAGTTGATTTACCCATGAAAAATCGTGATTGTCCATAGTTATGTTAGTTTACGAAAGGGTAACTGGGATGCATGTGGCATCATTAGGATACATAGAGGCTTGCAACAACTGAAGCTCCCCCATTCATATTTTTTTTTATTTTTATGAGGGGGGTCTTAGTGGACTGTTCATCACCTGCTAAAAGTTTAATTTTGATTGGAGTGTATGGCAAATCCATCTGATACCAACAAATACATTTTGCTAACTAGGGGAACATCTAGTGTATGGACCGTATTATCAGATCTATGTTAACTTCTTTCATGTTATATAATTAATATTGATTGATTCACCTTACAGATAGATTGATACATAATCCCACCTCCCTAATGTTAAAGAAATACCCCAAACGAGCCCTTGGTGACAGTTAGATCAGTTCTATTGAAGCCGGGGCACCTGATAGGCGTCGAATCCGTGGGTCAATGGTTTCAGTGCCATGAGGCATCCCTTCGAAGCCCGCAACAAGCCTGCAGCCATGGGATGTCGTGGGATGTCGACTGTGAGCCCCATTGGGGCTTGGGATGTGATGCTTCTCTCCATGGATTCTTACATGTTTTTAGATGATTTCCGGTAATCAAACATATCAATCGAACAAAACCACCATATCTATTATTAATTATAGATTCTATATGATTCTATTACAAATAATCCTACATTATAAATGATTGTCCAGCCGGCCACGTTTGATTCAGAGGCTAGGTTTTGGTGAAAGTCTGGTGGTTCAGGTCTCCGAACCCACATGGAGCTGGAAGAAACAACACCAAACTGACATCACAAACTATATAGAAACATGCAGGAACCAAGTTGACAGAAACACCCCAAATTGTCAGAAGATGCAAAGGCTGCTAAGCACAGATATATGCCATCACCGAAATGGCTGCCAAAGCTGTCAGCAACGCGTTTCCTTGTGTCGCACAATTGGCCAGCTGTGATCTAGCGCACTAATCTTGAATGGATGTCCTAGGTCGCCTTGGTATTGAGCCGCACAACCACTGAAGCAAGCTTTTGCCATTGCAGCGCAAGCAGAACGTAAAGCTGTGCAGTTGCTTGAACAAAAGCTGCTGCTGCACTGAGTTTCTCAGAACGGGGTGCCCAAAAAATGGGGTGCTCCAAAAAGGGGGTGCCCCAACGTCAAGCAGTTTATCATCATGTCCCCCATTCAAATGGGAATATTTCAGGGCATACCCCGCTTCTGTTTGACAAAGTCAACCAATCATCCAAACGTTGCTGGACGTTTCTTGCCCTATGCTCTATACGCACTCCATGTCCGAATCCATTCCCCAAAGCGAAGCCGTGGCTGCTTTGCTACGGCTGGTTGGCTGTGGATATCGTGTCGGTTGCGTCATCCGCTTTGTTATTGACATTGGTCTGAAGGAAATTGATCTGAAACCTGCATATTTAATAGCAAATTCAGCGGCACAAACTCTATGGATCCGTATGATCCGTATGGCCAGCATATGGCATTCTATACATGTTATTATATACACGATTATTAACTATTTATGTATTTTACTCTTTTCATGGCCCAAGGTTTACCCAGTGCAACCACCCCCGAGTCGTCCCTCTTTTCGTCGCTCCAGGTGCCGGCATTCTTTGGCCGGTGCCAGGGAGGCCGTTTGTTCGTCGCCCCTTCCTGAGGCGGATGGGTTAAAAAACAACAAAAAACATGGAAGCTCCAGGTAATCAATGCACCAACATAACACGAGCAATGTTCAAACTCAAAGTCCCAATATGTTGGATCTTTATGGATCTTTACCATGTTTAGATATTTGACTTGGGTTCTTTTGGACTACAGATTCAGGATTTTCTTGAACATGTTTCCAAACTGGGACATGAATCAACAAATATGTTGATATAGACGACTCCGAATCAAACTTGAGCATCACCAACAATGCTTGAAGTCAAGTTCATTGCAAATTGCTGTATACAGTATCCAACATGAATGGGTTGCAGCGACACACCGAACTGTGGATCCTAAAGATGGTTTGCATGCACTGTTTGGGGCCCCCAATCCTGCCCCAACCACCCCAATGGTCACCCCCAAAAAAAGTTTATCAAGGGATTGGTAACCCTCACCAACAACCGAAAGGTATCAGGGTCACCCTTGGGCTCATCTCTACCACGGGGCTGGCATCGTCGAAAATCTCACCCAGCAGTAGCCCTCAGCTGAGCCAGCAATGACAACTTGGCAGTGCCCAGAGGTAACACCACCTGACGCCGGCCATGTCTCAACCACGCAGTTTGGATAGCCACTTGACCACTTGGTTGAATTGCCATGCGCCATGAAGAGATCCAAGAATCCAAGACTAAACCAGGCTTGCGCCACGAGCATCATTGTATGCATAGAGTAAAAACAGGTTAAAACATGGTAAAATCCACAAGCATTAAACAAAAATCGAAGTATTTATATGTACAGTAGATCTGGAATACCATCTGATGGGATCACAAAATGATCTGATGATATCTGATTGCCGTGCCTTGGTCGTGTTGGCTTGCGCTGAAATCAAGCGATAAATGGGAAAATCCAGTTGACCCACCTGGGCTCGAAACGAAGCTTTGAGGTCTAAGGAAACCACCGTTTTCCCATCAAATATTGGGTTTCCTGGAGATGTTTCTTTAAACCAATCCTTAAACCAATCCCTGAAAAATACGACAAGAGCCCCTTTGTCAATATCCAATTCTCTTAGAAACCAGACGACTGGATCTATATTTACAGCGGCCCGTATTGGGACTTCACCAGGGGGATAAGATTTCAGGATGGTCACCGACCTAAACTGGAAGCCGTGGAAGATTTCGGTGCGATTTGTAGAGCCCTGCGGTTGAGTAAGATCGTTTCCAGTTGGGGATAGAAACATGTGTTTGCAAATCACAAAGGGTCAATCCTTCAGAACCCTCTGTTTGAAGGCACAGTTGTGACACAATTCACAATTCTGATCATTCTGCAATACGACATTCAGCATTCAAGGTGAATGTAGGTCATTAATGATCATTTAACATTGAAACATAGATAAACATAGGTTTGGCACTCCAGGCGACGAGTTTATTCCGCAGAAAGGGACCTCTTTGCCCACAGGCAGCGCGCCACCACGTTCAATTTTCAGGTGGCACACGGCGGAGCGAGGGTCCTAAGTTCAGGCCATAGGGGGATGGTATGTCCGAGGGGACAACACCAACCAGCTATAAGATCAAACGATGGGGCAGAAAGAAAATTTAAGATCATTTTCTCAAATAAAACTCTTAGCTTTTTAAAGGTAACCCGGTAGCCACCATTTCCGAGCAAATCTGGATGTTGATATGATCCGCGAACATCAAGAATCAACATGATTCAAAGCACACACAAACACACATGCACGGCCAACGTTGACTGACACTGATCTGGTTCGTAGGTTCGATCCGTTTAAACGTTTAAACATGTTGGCCGTCCCTTAGCTAGAGAGCCAAACAGATAAACTGCAAGATCACCACGAAGGGGCCAATACAAAGGGGCATCCAGTCTAGGCATGTCTAGGCCACTTAAATCCAAAACAATAATAAACAACCAACAACAAATTTATGTAAACACGTGTAAACACATATACATGATCTGCCGTAAAAATAATGTATGGTGCCTGAATGTGTCACCAATTTTGCTCGAATCTTTCAGGTAATGATTGGAACCCTGCTGCCACCTCTCATTGTTGGTGATGTCACTGGTAACTTCTTAGCCTCAGAGGCGGCGCTGGGAATTGCCACTGAAGTCACTCTTGTGCCCTGGAAATGACAGAAGGAAGAACGTATAGCTGCCAACAGCCCAAGGGACTTATAGAAATCATGCTCAGGCTCACCCAGGGTGAAGCACGGGGTCCGCAATTCTCAAGGCTTCCAGCAAATTGACTGATCACCACAAGCTTGCCTCACTAGAGCCTACCATCATGGCACAAAAAAGTATACTAAACACATATAATATATATATATATAAACACACACACATATATTATTATATGAATCAGTAACTAAAAATGTTGAAACAAAGTGGCCACGTCAACGACTCTTAAGCCAGGTGACTGCTTCACATCTGAGCTTCCCGACAGAGTGAACGAAGAACATGTGGATCACAAAGAGTTCGATGTAGACGAATTGAATGAGGCAAAGAGTCAGAAATCATGAGCCCAAGTGATGTGGAGGCAACTGGTTTTTCAAAATGCCAAACGAAAACATTAAGACAAGCAACAACAGTTTCAGACTCAGAACCTCAAAAAAATCCCCAAAATTAAACATACTGAGATGTACTGAGCCTTCCCACTGACAAATCCAAGGCTCTCCCTGGATCAAATGGGTAAAAGTGGCCTGGAAGTGAACTGTGTTGTCCTCCACTTCCTCACTCAGGGGCGCCAGTGGCCTCGTCCCTTCCCCCGATCATATGGAATACTTATGGAATACCCCAGATGGGCCACGGAAATGAATAGGTCTTGCCCTACTGGTTGGTGGTTGAGCCACCCCTCTGAAAAATATTAGAATATGAAAGTCAGTTGGGGTTACTATTGCCAATATATGGAAAAATGAAATTCATGTTCCAAACCACCAACCAGCCTACAATTCCTACAATGTCCATTCACTTCTGCCCCTGTCGATCCTCCTCTTCATCGGATTCGGAGCCTGGCGGAGTCTGGGAGGCTGGGAAGGAAGTTCCCCGTGCCAGGAGTCGTTGGAAATCTTCAAATAAACAACCCTTCAAACCCTTAGCTGAAAGGCTGCTCGAAGGCAAGTTTCCACATGACAAGGGCTAGCTACATGAGAACCGCAGTTCTAAGCAGACAATTCCGGTGAACTAGCCCAAGCTCTAATGGGGAAATTGGGCCACTGTGTCGTCCGCATCTTCATGGATCAAACCCTCCGTGGTTTTATGCATAATTATCTTATCTCTCACTCTCTCGCCTTCACACCAAGCCGGCCTCAGCCTAAGCAAACATATCCAGTTAGTTGTTCCAATTTTTGTTGCTGCTTAAAACTACATTGTTTAAAGAACCACATATAGATAAGTAAATATTGTGTCAAGATTCATGATGAACTCCTTGAAACTCCTTGAAACCTTCCATTTTTCATCATTTGTCTGGGCCACCATGATTATCACATTAAATCCCATGAATATCCCATTAAAATACTAGATTCCATTAATATCCCATGAATATGCCATTAAAACACCATAGTATAGTAATATCGTAATATCCCACCATTGCCCAAGCCGCACCTGGACCGCCAGGCCTGCCCACATCCACCACAGTAGATCTGCGCCACCAAGCGGTGGCGCCATAACCTGGAAATCTGCAACGCGATGTGTCTATGCGAATCACTCCTATGAACACATACGCGCATGCATATTTTATAATAGAATGTATGATATAGGATGTACTATGATGTACTAAATATGATATACTATGTTATTGTATTTTATATAATGTATCATATATATATATATGTAATATAAAATAGATGTATGCATGTTAATATAACAGAAGTACGTGTATATATGTATTTATATGCAGAAAACGTACTTTATCAATGTGTATATATATATATATATTCTCTTACTATAAGTTTGATATGTGGATTGGGATTTGACTAAACTCATCTCAAATCGCTTGCTGTATAGGCCTGGAACCAGTGTCATTTGGGTTCCAGGCCCAGGTATGCTCAATGTTAATCTATGTCTCTCTCTCTCTCTGTATCTATACATATGGAAATGGAGATTTAACTCAATAGCATACCACACCCACATATATACAAAGGTTGCTCATTGTGATCAAGCATGGAATTGAGATGAATTGAGACTGTAACATAAACCAATAATCAATGGTGTGTTGTTGGTGGCTTCAATTGTAACATCAAAACATTCAAACACGGCTGAAAAATACAGCATTTACAGTAGTTCAACGCTTTTCCCAGCTATACACTTCCATTGGGTTCGGGGATTTTTCAACCAGCCGAGCACTTGGCAAAGGAACGCCCTTTCTTGCGAGCGCTGCGGCTCCGGTAGGTTTCCTCATGCTCCTCACGGCTGCAGGCGTTCAAATCTTCGTGCACTGAAGTGGAAGGTGCCAAATTTTTAGATGCGATCCTATTCAAAAATATATTCTGTTCGTATGCATGTTTGATTTGCTGCTGGTAGTGAATGGCTTAATGTCCTGGGAACATGCCAAAAGCGCCTTAATGTTCTTGGTTCACTGGTCTACTTTCAACAACCCGAAGGTAGATAAACAATGATAAACATCTTGACATCAAAACTCTGTCAGAACTGGCATCCGAATTAAACTGCTATACAAGGTTATACTGTTATACTCTAGGTCTTCCCCAATTAAACAAAACTACTTTTCCTGATTACTTCTTCAGAATTGTTCTTTTCCGGGGCCCAGGCGCGACTCCCCAGTTGCTCCTCGCAAGTGGTCTTGCAAAAGTAAGAGCCCCGCGGTTTGGCGCGAGCCCTTGCTTCCTCCTCCAGTCACATGTCTGGTTGATGCGAATGGGCCTATCAAATGGTATCAAGATGCGCTGAGTTCTGAATAGTCTGCATGTCTTTCTTAAGTAAAAAGCTTGAATGAGGCAGTGAATGATATCCACAGATTTACCCTCGGTGACGTGATTTGGCTACTCGCACCGCGGAAACAAACGTGTATTGCCAACAAGTGGTGACAACCCTGCATAGTTTGCTGAATGATTTGCACTGATTTGTTTCATATTCTTTCCGCTCAAACTATAAGATATTCCATTGCCACAATAGTTTGATTGGGCACTTGCCATCCTTGCCCTCCATGAAGATGCAGCTGTCGATCCCAATCTCAATCCCGGCAGTCATGGCTGGGCATGTGCTGACTCAACGCATGATCTGTTTCAATTCTGTTATAGTTTCATGTCGGTGCATTTCATGAGGATACATAGATTTGATGATCTAAAAATTGATCCATAGTGGCACTTTCGGAGTTAGAAGACTTTAGTCTTATATTTATCTATGTTTGATATTATATAATTAATTATTTTTATTTTTTTAAATGGGTTGTTTAAAAGGTTTTCCAAATGACCAGGGTCAAGCGCTGCCAGTTCCCAAGTTCGTCTTTACCACCGAGGCGCCAGGACCACAAAGGCGGGACGACGGCCGCAGCGCTCGTCCAAGCGTCGCAGCTGTCGGCGCAGGTTGGTCTCCTCGGGGAGACGCTGTGGAAAAAATGGTGGGTTTGGGAAGAGCATTTTGGAAAGATGGGTCCACCAATCTTTTCCCCACATTTTGATGGATCAATTTTTTTATGGAAAAAATGTGGGTTTGGGAACATTTGTCCATTTATGGATTCTTTGTGGATCCATCCTTCAGAACCTTCCGAAAAGACTATGTGATGTAGGCACTTGATGAAGACTGAAATGGTCTAATTTGGGATGATTTGACGATGATTTGGGGGTACCCACCCCATTCTAGGGAACCTCCATTTGAATGGAAAAATACGCATGATGAATGTGTCTTCCCATATATGTGGATAAAAATTCTACAGTATATAGTTTGATCAGAACATAATCTATATATCCAATTATATCCAGGTAATTATCATAATTCACTGACCTGAAACCAAAAAAAAACAGCTACGGGGGTGATTCCTCTATATTTACATTCCGACAAAAAACAAATCCCGACGATTTCCAAAACCGACGTGAGGTCACTGGAAAAAGCCGAAGGTGGCACCGTGGAAACCCTGGCAGCAAACACAAGCCCAACGTGAGCACAGTTGAAGTCAAGCAGCATCCAATTTCAGCTCCTTTCAGCGAAGGCACGTTGTGAACAATGTTGAACAAAACGTTGAATAGCGCATTGCAAATGGCACACAGGAGAAAAAACTTGCCTTAATTATCCGTAATTATGAACCTTTGGTTTGTCTTCAAACTGCACCTAGGTTTCAAAGAAGGATTCAATTCATCTCCGCTTCCCTGCTGCCTTCTGCACAACTTCCCTTGTTGAAACTGAACTTCGTGCAGCACATATTATGGCATGTTGCCAGGTAAAAAGGGGCATCCATCAACCCCAGCGCCACTTTCAATTGCCACCCAAGGTAATTCAAGGCATTGAAAACCACATTCTATCAATATACATTACTATTACTAATATTTTTCAGAAAAAATGAGGCTTGACATGTTCTCAATGCCAAACACTTAATCCGATCATCAAGCGTGGCTTGGAAATCCCCGAACTGGCCATGGTAGACTTTCCAGCCACGTCGACTTTATTGACGCCACCAGCATCCAGCAACATCCAGCACCCTTGACATCCAAGTTCTGTTCCAAGAAGCCATGTTTGATTACCCAATAGTTGCTTAGTTATATAGCCCATCAAAATACCATTGGATTCCATTCATATCCCACTGGTGTGCGCTGGAGCCAAAGCCACCGACCAGGTCCCTGAGAAGGTCACGAAGCCCTGTTGGCTCAGTGCCATCCTAACACGGCTCGCAAGCCGCTGGACATTAGGATTTCATAGGGATTTTCATGGAGAATCTGCTGGCTTAAATCCCACCCCAACGCCAATCGGGCATCGTGATCCCATGAAATTTGGGTGGAAAGATCATGTGCAACTGAATATTGCTGGTTGGTGGTTGGGCCCACCCCTCTAAAAAATGATGGAGTTCGTCAAATGGGATTATCATTCCCAATATATGGAAAAATAACCAATGTTCCAAACCACCAACCAGGATTTCTAAAAGTGGGACAATAGAGTATAATTTTATTCGGTTTACCACAAAAAAATACATAATTTTACATAATTGCACATAATTTACATATATACCCTCTGGTAATTTAACATAGCTATTGAAAATGGCCATTTATAGTGGATTTACCCATTATAAATGATGATTTTCCATAGCTATGTTAATTTACCAGAGGGTAAGTTTTAAGATCTTGATGAGGGAGATGAATTTCACCCATCTCCATGAGTGCTTTCATTTGCCGTTGCGATCAAGTTTTGAGGGGACTTCTATCATCCCGTCCACTCAGATAGTGATTGGATGTTTGGGTCGACAGTATCATCCCTATCCTCCATCAATCAATGGATTGGTTTAAGGGAAAATCTACAGGAAACCATAGATTTTCCCATGAAATATGGAGTTTTCCTGTAAATTTTCCCTGAAACCCATCCATTGAATCAAACATGGCTGAGATATCCTCCACAAATGGACATTTGAATGGAAACATCTTTGATTACCAGAGGCTACTTGGGATGGAAACAGGAGACATCTATGAAACCATCAGCCGCGGGTCAAATGCTTCCCAACCACCAAGCAGGAGGGGAGGAAAAACAAAGCCCAACCCATCAATGCCACTCAGCAACCGTCGGGTGGCTAAAGTCGGTTCCATGTTTATCACCTGGATACTGTGCGTCGGATTGCCATCCAATACTCCGATGACTCATGCAGGCTATCTGTTAAATGGATTCCAGTGGCTCATATCCGCGCAACTGGAAAAACACATCATGGGAACATTTGGGCGGGTTGCAGTTGCAGACCCAGGAATAACATGGATCATCGCATTATCAGTGTGCTTGGAAGAAAGAAACTGCTCCGAAACTAATCATGGAAGATCCTATAAGCATCCCTTCAAAGAAAATCCAGCTTCAACATGCCCCAAAAACACCACAGCAACCATACTGTACTTCAAAATATCTGAAACTCATCCCATCAGTTGCTCCCAATCCACCAATCCCCACACCTCCGCCGGAAGCTCCGACACAGGCAAGGACAGGTATCCCAAGGAAACATCCTCAACAAGCTGATGACACAGGACATTCTGAAGCCATGCCATGCCATGCCCCCCGTCCTCGGTGTAGGGGTTCTCATCATAGAAATGCAGCTGAAGCCTAGGCCCAGGCCCAAGGGTGATGACCATGTGCGGACTTTATTACATGAAATCCCCGAAATAATTGTTTAAATGGATGTGTAATGGGAAAATAAAATAGTTGTAAATGGTGGATTCAACCAAACATCAGTTCTGTTTTTGTTCGAAAATTGTATTTTCATGTATTTTCGCCACAGCCACAAAACATCACAAAACCATCTTACATGTGTCTGGTGGGTGGCCAACGATTACTGTAATTATACAGGTTTCAATCCCCAATTCAACCCGGACAAACATTCGCATATAGCAATTATCTCCATATTTGTTGATTTTTTTAGTTGGGCAATTTTTTTTCATCCTTTTTCTGCTTTTAAATCCTCAAGTGTGACGGTGGTTAAATCCACATGTTTCTGGGTTTAATTCATGCTTGGCTTTAAATATGGTTGAATCTGACGGCTGATGTCCCTATTTTCATGAGTAAATTCCAAACAACACATGGATAAAACCCGTTTATGTAATATCTAATGCGGGTACCCTCTGGTAAACTAACATAACTATGGAACATCATCATTTTCAATGGGAAAATCCACTATAAATAGTCATTTTCAATAGCTATTTTGACATAACCAGAGGGTAAATCCCCCAATTTTCCCATGTTTCCACCCTCCAGAAGTCCCCATTCCAAACCAAGGCGCTGCTGCTCGCTGCGAGAATGCACCAGGAACTGCCGAGTGCCTTCCTGAGACAGAAAAGGCACTGGGTCCTTAAGCATCAAATATGGGGGGAGTAACCAACCAAAAATAGAGATAATGATACTTATATGTGTATGATTGTGTATGTATATGTATATATATATATAGATATAGATGACTTATATATACTTATATAACAATTTAACTAGATAACAAGAAATAAGAAATTGTTTTACCAAATGGGGATAGGAGGTGATAGGAGGACTAACAACAAAAACAAACGGGTGTCACAACCAAAACTCGGTTTTCCACCAGAGTTATTCCATCATTGTTTGTTCCGAAAAAGGACCAATACCATAATACCTCAATAAATGATAATAAATGGAGGTTTTACCACGCCAAAAAGGATTATCGAGCTGAAACGGAAATGTTACCACGAAGACATGGGACATCGCGATATAGCCGTGCCATTGCAAATATTAGCAATGTGATCGCCAAACATGGCGACATATTATGGCGATATAGCTACGCTATAATCCACCTGGGATGTCAGGCCTCGTATCCGTCGAGAAGTGTCCAGGCTGGCTAGCCGGGAAAAACACAAAATCCAGAAATTGACAAAGGAACAGTTTGAGTTTATCGCGGGCTTTGCATTTTTCCTCAACGAGGAAGTACGTCTTTAGACACATTGGCAAGCACTGCCCGCTCTCCAATTGATGGCCAACAGTCGCAGGCAACATGCTTCAATCTCTCTCATATCTACTATAATAATATCCCATAATATCATATGTCATATATATATAATATCCCTAACTATTGATCTTCCTTTCAGGACATTGACCATACTAATACCTCACTCTATTATAATGTGGTAAACCCGAATAGATCCGAATAGTAGGTTCATGGCTTTGGGTCTGCCACACATTCCCCGACAGGCATCAGCTGGAAGCCACTTGGGGTTCAGGTTCTGCGGTCGCACAGGGGTTCCTCGGTTCTCATTCGCAAGGGTCACCGATTTCATGTACCCTCTATAGTCATTTAAATAGCGATGGAACATTGACAAATGATGCATGAGAAACCAATGAAACATGGCGATTTTTTCCATTTTTTTTCTAGAGCCAACTGTATTACCAGAGGGTATCCCACGCTACAAAGCTCCAAGACTCGCCAATGCGATGTGCCCAAGGTTACTTCGCAGTAGGGGTCTGAACCTTAGCCGTTGGGATCGTTGGGCGTCGCGGCATAGCGCCATTGGATGCCGGGAATGGGCACATCACATCCACAGATTGGATCAGATTGGTCATTGGTCACCCACTGGGGCACTGATCATCTGAACAATACTGAACTCAACTGGTCCCTGAGACACACGCGAAACAAGTGACCCTCTCTTGACATTGAAACCCAACCCTAAGATTAAAACAACATGGCAGGCCGGAAAACAGACCCATCTTTTTCAGCATCACTATACTGTTACATATTCCCCGTGAGCGAGGTGAGCCCAGTGACTCGGTTGAGAGAGGCCAAAGGGCAAAGCAAGGTCCTGCAAAGATATCGAGTCATACGGATTTCCAAATGATCCCCTAACTTTCATCCGAAGGAGAAAGCTCAAACTCAAATTCAGCTGGTCTAAATGGATCTCAACTATGCTGTACTCATATTTTGGGTGTGCCCGCAAACATCAGGAAATGCCACAAACTGGCAGGTTTCCTGTTGAGAGGTCAAATCATGCATTCCAAGTGAATTCTTCCACATTTTTCCAAAGCTTTCCCATTCCTTCGCAGCCAGGTCTTCGGCTTGCAGCACCACCACGGTACAAATGCCCTCGGGGAACATGTTGCCTTCGGCGCGGCAAGCGGTTTCAAGGGCCAGAGATGTTGGCGGGACTTTTTTCTGATCCTCTACATGGTCTAGGAAACTCCTTAGGAATCTAGGAAACTCACATGGCTATGGTATAGATGGCCCAGTTAAGTTCGATGATTTACCTGTTGAATCATTGAAACTGGTGATTTTCATTTTGATTTTCCATATGTTAAATTCCCAGAGGGTAAATGAACATCATGAACACACTGCATAGAAATGATATAAGCAAATCCTATAATTACTGTAGACACTTTGAATGTTCACAGGTCATGCTGACGATTCATACTGCAAAAGCCAAGTGCTGTTGGCTTTTGAAAGAGCAAATAAGAGCAAACTTTATGATGGGCATGACATGGCATGGCTCAAAATTCTTCATATACCCCCGAATTGGATGCCTTGTTGCACCAAAGCTGTGATGATTTTTCCACCTGGCATGCCACGGCCCAGTTTGAAACCTGCTTCGAACCACGCGTCATCGTTGGTGACGTCCAGTAAAACCTGAGATCTTTCGCCATGCGACTCCGTTTCCAGATGTTTCCAGTATAGCCAGAATATCAATAGCAAAAAAGAAGCTATAGCCAAACCACAGTCACAAGATGTCTTTGTATAAATTCCAGTGCCGGCTTCAATTACCCAAGCGACAGCACTCAGATCTGAGCAGTTCCCTTGATGTTCTACTTGGACTCGATACATCTCCACATCTTCCAATGATCGTTGACTATTTCTCTTTTGGCTGCATATGGTATCACACGGTGATTCATCCTAGCCAAAGAACGTCCGCAAAAATCTTTCGACCAAATCTGGCCGCTTCGCCCTGGGCCCCCTCTGAAGCCTTCAACAAAAACCAAGTGTCTGCCGCCACGGCAGGGAGAACGATCTGTTCCGCCAGCTGTTTTTGGATGATCTCCGCCAAGATCTTCTCCAACCAAAGCAATGACACCTGGATTTGATTCATTACCATAATCTACCATACACACATATATTATGTATAGTTACATACATCACGTGCATATCTATATATTATATATATATATGAGATTATATATGTATGCTTGGAACCCTCAAGATATTTTTTCCCGACATCTTGACCTTTCAAATGCAGCTCAGCACAGCTTTCGCGCACTGCAGCTGCGGCACACGGAGGCCCATCAGAGTGCCATCCAAAGTCAGCTGCACAGTAGGCAGCTCAGCGAAGTAGAAGGTGATGCCCGTGAAAAAGGGTGGCCTCATCACTAGGGGTGAAGGCCGCAAGGGTGAAATGCCAAAATAATGAAGTGGAGACGTGGTGAAGAATGAATGAAACAACACCAGAAATCAGACTTTCTACTACTATCTATCTACTATATCTACTGTACAATAGCATCTATTATACCATCTAATGTGAGTAAAACAATAGTAAACCACCACCAAATTTTACAATTTTTATGGGTGGTAAAGGCCGTGAATCAAAATATAGGTGCGAAACATCATTATGTCATTGCTTTCACAGTACTCCACAATGAAACCCAATGGCTACACCTCACCTCGGCAAGATCTGCTGGAGACAAACGTCCAGTCGACCTTTCAGCTGCAAGCCGTGGTAGCCGTGGAACTATGATAATGGATGGTGTATATACACATATATATATAATATCTTAAGTATAGATGATAATAATCATGCTGTTTCTCATATATGAAATCATGTTTCCACGCTCATAAGCGTAGGGATTCATATATATATATATATATTGAGTCCGGACTCCGGATCCCTGGCCCCCCCCCATGGTATGGTCCCCCAAGCTCACGCTCTCGGGAACACGGGACACGGGACACCGGACCATACATACATACATGCATGCATGCATGCATGCATGCATCCATACATACGTACATACATACATACATACATACATACATACATACACACACATACACACACACAGACAGACATACATACCTATCTACCTACCACAGACAGACATACATACCTATCTACCTACCTTCCTACCTGCATACCTACGTACGTACGTACCTACGTACCTACGTACCTACGTACCTACGTACCTACGTACCTACATACACACGTACATACATACATACATACATACCTACCTACATACATACATACATACCTACCTACCTACATACATACATACATACATAGATACCAACATACCAACATACATACCAACATACCAACATACCAACATACCAACATACCAACATACCAACATACCACCACCACAGGCCACAGGGGGGGGACCAGAAGAACCATACCACCACCACAGGCCACAGGGGGGGG
>Ga0126342_10008880_pt1 | contig 17997 bp, 17 predicted proteins | sample Cyp1metagenome_FD_92528 | JGI IMG/M metagenome (GOLD analysis project Ga0126342, IMG submission 92528) | Coral microbial communities from Lord Howe Island, Old Settlement Bay, Australia - Cyphastrea 1 metagenome | ecosystem: Host-associated > Invertebrates > Cnidaria > Coral ... | reverse complement strand
GTGTGTGTGTGTGTGGACAACAAGCGACTGATTCTAATTTCCTGCGTAAAAATGTGGTGGATGTCATCTATGTCTATGTACTAGATCTCTCGATTCACTATAATTGAGGAAAAGTGCTCTTCTCCCTTTGATTGATCACATAATTCAGCAGGACGGAGTTGTTGTTCACATCCCTGCTTTCCCCTTCAAAGCCAAGCTGCTCAACAATGCAAAATTGGCTCGAAGTCTTCGCTGCTTCTCCTCGATCATTTCGACTTTCTCCTCGTCGTTGTTCTTTCGGGCATGATGTTTGGTAACCTCCAAAGGGCTGCGGAGCAGGTGCCTTGCCATGCCTTTCCATGCCTTGCCATGCCTTGCCATGCCTTTCCATGCCTTGCCATGCCTTGCTATGCCTTGCCCACCCCCTCACATCCCAGTACGGCACTTCACCGTACCTCTGCGAAGGCATAGAACTGCTGGTAGGCGTCAGCATATTTGCTGTACATGAAGTGCAGCTGCGTCACCGCCTCCCAGTACCTGGTCATGGAATTTCATGTAATACACGAATTCACTGAAATTCCCAGTGGTCAAATTGGACATCCTCTGAACGATAAGCATTGAGAACCAACATAATCTACCACATGTACCCAACGCGTGAAAATTAAAGACATCTGAAGAATTCTGCCCATCTCATTGAGACTTCTGAGGCTACCCTGGGAAGCAAAAAGAAACAAAGCACAGAGCTCCCGGGGAGCTCCCGGGAACTCCCGTGCCTGTTCCACGCCAGCTGCGTCCGGAAAACGATGGCAAAGGTCACTCCGGCCGCCAGGGCCTGGAAACCATAGTGATGATGGATATCTGGCGCATACCTGCAGCGCAGCCGAGTTAGCCGAGATAGCCGAGCAAGTCTTCCTCTTTGGTTACCTACTTATCCTATTTTTTTTTATGTTTTAAGTGTTCTTTTGCTGTAGCTAAGCCTGCTGATCTTACTAATTCTTGCTAATTCTTGCTACAGTCTGATCACTGTGCATCTTCTCACTCTGCATTGCCTCCTTTCAGGTGAGAGGTCAATGCTCTCTGCCTGTAGCCAACATTGGTGCGTGCATTCACGGGGCTTCCAAGAGCATGGCGCGTTGATGCGCATCACAGTTCATCCAAAGGCAAAGCTCGAAGAACTGCTGATGTGATGGCTTGCACATCAGCGTTCTGCTCCCACGAACCCGGTCAGCACAAGAAATCGAAATCTGTCCCTTATTACGCGTCCTCCTCCTCCTCCTCCTCCTCCTCCTCGTCCTCCTCGTCCTCCTCCTCGTCCTCCTCGTCCTCCTCCTCGTCCTCCTCGTCCTCCTCGTCCTCCTCGTCCTCCTCGTCCTCCTCGTCCTCCTCGTCCTCCTCCTCCTCCTCATCATCATCATCATCATCACCATCATCATCATCATCATCACCATCATCATCACCATCCTCGTCCTCATCCTCATCATCATCATCATCAACATCATCAACATCATCCTCATCCGGATCCTCATTCATTATGGTGGTTGTCAAACCGAGCCACTCCCAGCCGTGGTCCCTGCTGTATTGCACCAGACCACCCAAAGTCGCGACCAGCAGACCACCAAAGAGCGAGTCTAAGCGATAGAAGACGCTACCGCGGCGCTCCAAGTATAGAAGCCCCAAACAGCTCCTGTGATCCAGAGCAACTGAGTGCAATTGTGTTCAAACCAAGAGATCTCAGGCTTTGTGAGCAATTCGAAAGCAGGGACATCTAGAGATATTAAAGAGGGAAAAAGTGAAAAGAGCACCACTTCCCAAAGCTGCCAAGGCACTTGTTGTAGTACAACAACATGACTATGTTGCAGCCATGGCCGCGAGCCCCGGGAAATGACAGATAGCAGGGGCTCAGGAGAGCTATGCTGAGTGTGAGGCTGCGAGTGTCTGAGAGGGTGAGGCTTCTGGTGGGCTATCTCTATGGCACGACAGAAGGTGCGCGCGACAAGGTTTCTCTTTTACTTGTTTACTATTGTTTACTCTGTTTACTCGCATTAGCGCAAGTGGGGAAAACCATGAAACGAAGGTCATCCCTAAGATGAATCTGCCTCCTGAACGGGTGTGACAATGTGAAGCTCCTGTCAGCAAACAACTCATGAGAACTGCCCAAGCATATGGAAAGCGTCAGTGTTTAAAAACAAGGGAAGGCCGCAACAGAAAGGCCAGCCGCCTAAGCTTCCTGCGAGCCAAAAAATTGTCATGACCCCGTTTTATAACTTCGCACCCAGATCTTCATTGCATCGGAGCAATTCTCTGAAATCATAAGGTGGTAATGATACCATCTTCATCCCAATGCTGACCCTCATCGCTTTCTCTGCTGCAATCATCAATGAAATCAAACTCATCACCAATGCACCAGTGATGTTACAGGCCCCTTTTTGTGTGGGAAAATGTGTGTACAAGTATATGTAAGGGCATGGAATTCAAGTCCCACAAAAATAAGAAACCCGCACCAAAGAAACTCGTTGTAGGTAATCCAACCCTTGTAAACCATGTCTTTGCCCAGCGGCCATGCACTCTTTGGCAAGGATTCCTGGCCATGGGGCTCAGTCAGCTGCGTGGAGGCGTCCGGTCAATTGACCATCAAGGGGGAAAAGTTGCAAAACATCAAAAAGCCAAGTGTTGCTAAATGTTTTGCAAAAATGCTGAATGTGATCCAAGGATGCCCCTTGGGTATCTCAGGTGTGACATGGCGCTATCACCCACACCTCAGGAACACAAGTGGACTCGCGGCTAGGCGACATACACCTGACATCAGGTGCGGAACAATTTTGCTGAGATTTGCCAACACCCACTGTTTTCCAAACGGTGCGGCAATGTGCGGAGTTCCTTCTGAAACAAAAGGGACTCCCATGTGTTTCATAAGGTGCCTTTGGGTACCCCATCTGTCAGTCAGTTTTCCATCAAAAACATGCTCCAAGAATTTTGCTTTCATGCAATAGACCAACTCCCAAGCACCTTGAAGAAGGGGGCGACAACTGCACCAGCCATGGCAAACAGCCTCTCCTGCAGAGTGGCTTGGGGAACGTCATGGAACGTCTGCAGCCAAGCTGTCCAAGCTTTGCCAAGCTTTGCAGCCAAGCTGCTTGACTGATGAGTGGCCAAAGGCACTTCGGAATGCATTGCCGATGCTGCTGCCGGCGCCGACAGCCTCGGGGCTGATTTCAGGACTCCATAGCTGCCATAGATGGTGGAAGGGTGGAGAATGCTGAGGCCCCCTGAACCCGAAAGCTCCGGTTGGACCGTATATTATACACACATATATATTTATATTTGTGTGTAAGGGTGTGTGGTTGTGAATACTATACGCCGATCATCGCCGATCCAGATTCCTCACCGAAATCGAGATTTTTGCTCCCACATCTCTTTTACAGACTTCGCCAAAAGGGTCTGGAAGTGCTCCCACTCCGGGGCGAGCGCATCATCATCCTCCTCCAAGAAGAACCTTAGAGCCAACTAACATCAACTACGAATGACCTATGGCGAAGTCAATTCCAGAAGAGCCTAAGGCCTAAGTTTGCTCTCCACATGTCTCCACATGTTCACCCTCGAATCTTTGAGGTTGTGACGTCTCCCACGGATCTGCTTCCGAGTCCCCAGAAGATCCCTCTTCCAAAAGCCGCTGTAATCGCGGTGCGGGCTCCTGGCGCAGCACAGCCGGCAGCTGGTGCAGTCGTCCACGTCGTCCACGTCGTCCACAGCGTCCACAGCGTCCACGGCGCCCCCGCCTCGAAGAAAGGTACCAGCTCAGCTGCGCTGAAGAGAGGTCGGGTTCCTCGCCTCAAGGTGCACAGCCGTGGAACTATCCAAATATATATATATAACTTAATTTATAATGGATACATATGTCAATACATCGAAATCTATGTAATACTAACAAGAGTAATTGGGAGACTTGGAGGCTTCAACGATCTTCAATGCTATATACTACTAATTGGAGGGATTTGAAGGTCAAAAATTCTAAAATGTCAAGAATCTAGCAAATTGAGTCCATGGCTCTTGGGGTTTCAACTGGTTCAACCTCCTGACATGAAGTCGTAACAGCAGGTCTGGACAACCTGGAAACACCCGAAAACAAGCAGTAACAAGCAGTTCAGTGAACACTGTGACTGTCCTCAATGCCTCCTCTCTCGAGAGCGGTGCTCGCGCCTCTACCAACCACCAGGCTTTGGATGTTCATCCAAAGCTGGCCACTGGATGGGAATGTGTAAGAATGTGTAAGAATGGCATACTGTAGTGTCATAGTGATGGCATAGTGGTTCAACATTGGTTCAACATGCTTTCATTAGCAGAATTAAATATGAATGCGATAATGCCACGTGTGTGGGACCTTACTAGTCACATATCGCTCTCACGTCACCCAACTGGATACTGGTCCCGGCCTCTCGTTGAAACCCTGGCGCGGACGTTGCCCGCGCGGGCGCGGGCGCGAGAACAGGGACAGCCTTCGGTCAAATCTGGTCAGATCCAAGGTAAGTCTCACAGAGCTTCGGATTTCGTATATTTCGCGATTTTCATGATCCTGCCAAAAAAAGGCTGATATTTATCATCCAATGTTCAGTACCATGGTCTTCCATCCTGAGTTGGGACTCGGAAACGCCTTCACATTTATATTTTAGTTCCCAAGTGGGAACACACCTGCACTTTCAGTTGCAACTGCCGGGCTGTCGCCTCAACCGCAGAGTTGGTAGAAGCCTTGGCACACTGAGGTTTGTTTGTTGTTCAATCACAAGCACAAGAAGCCACCAACCATGCACCACCCAAATGAAGGCATCAATGCAGTTGAGGAGCAAAAGATTGCGAAATAGTCGGGAGTGGCAGAGGCTCATTCTTTGCCATCTGGCACTGAATCAATGGCATCAAAGTATCAAAAGTAATACTAAGTAAGTAAAGAGCAAAGCATGTCCACAAAACTATTTAAAGCTCAGAAATTCCCAAGAAGAAAACAAGTGGAAGTTCACTTTGCAGCCCTCAGAGCCCTTACCGAGCGGAAAAATGCCAGCCTCTGCGATGAGAGTCTCCTGACCATGTTGGCAATTGAAAAATGCCGAAGCCATCAAAAGCCATCCGAAGCCACTGCAAAAGGCAGTCTGCAAGCAAAAACGTCCTGCGCGTTCGCCAGAGCGAAGTCCATTGGCAAGTTGCCTGGCAGCGAAGCTGTGAGGCGTTACAAGAAAAACAACAGATTGAAATTGAACAGCAAATTCATACAATGACAGTTTGCAGAAAAAGTGATAAAAATCGAGTATCCAAGCACGAATTCGAATAACTATATCCAATGAATCACATCTCCACATCTTCACACCTTCTTTGTTCGGGGAGGGAGGCGGACTTGGACTACTTGCCGGCTCCTGTGCTGAGATTGGAGCAGTCCTCTGGGTGCACCTCCAATGGCTGCTTAGCAGCTCTACCTGCGCTGCATCCGATGTAGCTGGAATACCAAAATGGTCCTCTCTCACAGACTCTTACAGATACTTCTGGATGTTCAAATTCTCTAGAGATGGTCCCATGGGTGTTGACCCATCCCATTTTGACATATTTTGACCTACTTTGAGCTACTTTTAGCTACTGGCAGTATGAATGTATGCATGGCATCGGCATCGCATCGCCTGCTTCCTCCTCCCGTGGTGATGGCTCGATGGATGTATTGATCGAGGAGCTCTCCTTCACATCATTTAGCAAAGAATGATGAGCAGGCAGGATAGCATCACAGAAAGAGGAAGCAAGATGCTGATCACTCATTAATCTCATCAGTCATGAATTATACAACAAGGAATTCCCATCTTTGAGATTCAGAAAATCTTCACTCTGCAAGACTTCGAGCTCCTCTTGGATGGTGGGCAAGGCCAAGCGAACCATACAGCGTCCTCAGTAGTTGAACAATCCTTCGGATCGTGAAGCCTTGCAGTAAAAGCTTGGCACTGCCGGGCCAGAAGATACTTGAGACATTTCAAGACATTTCGAGATGTTTCAAGATGTTTCGAGATGTTTCAAGATGTTTCAAGATGTTTCAAGATGTTTCAAGATGTTTCAAGATGTTTCAAGATGTTTCAGGACTGAGGTGGTTACGGTTTAAGCTGAAGCCAGGCGCAGGATTATCATCCATGTCCACATCTCAGCCGCCAACCGAGCCCTGTCTCTTCTGCTGCACTTGACAGCTCTTGCCGCCGTCGGTGGCTCCGCTGAAGCGTGTGACGCCTCGCAGCAAGCTGGGTGTCTGGGATGTTTCCAGTGGGAAAATCCACCGGAAAATCCACCACTTTGTGGCTAAAACATGAAGATCCATGAGTTGGTCTGTTTCACCTCACCCTAAACATGGCTGTGGCAGAGGAATACTCAAAAATAGTGGGCTACTCTTCAAGGTCCAAAAATCAGTTCCCGCCACTTCCGTTGGGAACCTCCGTGCCCTTGGTGCAAAGCACACCATGGCCACTGCTAGTGGCCAGGAGTTCGCGTCCTTGAACTCAAGTGCTCGAACATTTTCGAGCTTTTGACTTGTCAAATTATCGCGCGGAATGCCCAGTGTCAGAATGAACAGTGAACCAATGTGAACCAGTAAACTCACGGCACAACCAGTGCTGGCAAGGGGCAATCCAAGTGAGGAGATGTCCGATACGACCAATCCTCGTTGTGGTCGCTAGTTGCAACTGGTTGCAACAAAAGCTGGTGTCACCTGATGGAGAAATACGTCCCAGCTGAGGCCCACACCTTGGATTCGTGGAGTTTTTGGTGTTGACCTCACTCGCCACTTGGGTCTGGCATGGTATTAGAATGGTTCCAATGTCAAGGATGGTCAAGCTGTGTCGTGATGACTCCCACCTTTCGATCAAAAAAAAATATCTGCCTTCGTTGCAGGTTCCCTGTCCTTTTTTTGCCAAGCCAGGGACTGCCATATCCTGGATATCCCCATAACATATTAAGCCACAAAACCATCTGCCGTCGCTGGCCTCATTGGGCTGCAGCTATTCGACTTTTGACTGTGCAGCTCACTGTGTGAAGGTGTCATCTGGAGCCCCTCCTCCAATGATCTCCTGCGCCTCTCCTGCCCAAATCCAAGCGACCTCCTTACGTCTCGTCAGGAGCCGCAGAGGCAAACCCTTTCGACCCTCCACTTTGATCTCACTGCCATAGTCTGCCTCCATGATTTCATCCGCAGCTTTGCGAAATTCAGGAGGTTCACTCTCCAGAGCCTTGCGGAACTCTTCTTCTTTCTCCCTCTGCTCCTTGTGAGCTTCGCGGGCTCTGGCTAACATCTCCTCGCGTTCTTGTCTCTCTTTTTCTTCTCTGACAGCTCTTTCAGCAGCTTGTCGCTGTGCCTCCTCTGCAGCTTCTTTCGCCACCTGTTCTCGTCGTTTCTTCTCCACTGCCATCTTGGCTTGTCTCTCCGCCTCCTCTTGGGCCTGTTTCCGTTTCAATTCCTTCACTTTCTCAGGTGGTTTCCAACCCAAAGGTCTCACATCCAACACCAAAGGCCGACCTTTCAAAAACTGCATCACACGTTGCTGGTTCTGTGGAAGCAAAGCTAGGCCATTGATGGCATGAACCTCATGATTCTGAGGGATCCCCTTCTTCTTTGCGAAGGAGTCAGGAGCGACTGAAAGGATCATAGGTGGAGAACCACCAGAGAAACGAAGACCCAAAGGTCCCTGCTCCTCAGTGCTAAACTCGAAACGGAGAATGCCTTCCTCAACGGGAGGCAAAGAGTCCAAGTTCACCGGCGCTTCCTCCACCGGAGCCACCTTCTGAAGCTTGACTTCCTCCTTGGCCTCCTTGGCCTCCTTGGCCTTTGGGGCTTCAGCTTCCTCGCTAGTGCTGTCAGATGAATCAGAAGAACTTTTCTTTGCTTTTTTGGATTTTTTCTTATCCTTCTTTTTCTTATCTTTGTCTTTCTTCTTCTTTTTGTCTTTGTCTTTCTTCTTTTTCTTGTCGTCGTCACTGTCTTTTCTTTTCTTGCCCATCCCCGGCGAAGCAACCGCGCGTGATACCTACTGGAACGGCAGCATGGGGCGATGCTTGAGCCATCGCGCGTCAAGCGGCGTAGAATAACATACTTCACGGTGCAAGTCCACCAGCACACTTCCACAACATAAACTTACATTTTCAAGGAACATCGAAAACAGCCAAAGAGATGCCACGAGGCCTATGCATCTCCACATGCAATCACTGTGAATCACTCCACCAAATAGCACAACTTGACCTGCTGCCAAGCCGCAGATCCGGGGGGCTTCTGCATCCTTTTCGACGCAGCCTCGGGTGCTTTCGATTCAAATATTTCAAATGCAATTTGGAGATATTTGAACCACAAAATACACTAGGCATCACTAGGCCCTACTAGGCCCCCTCAAATGCTTAGTGATGCTGCCTGGTACCCGGTGTGTTTCTGGGCACGGCACCGGGGCCTCCCGATGAAGCACTTCACGTGCTAAGTCTGTGAGGGAAGGCGCTCCTGCCCGACTTCATCCAAGCAGTGAATTCACAAATGACTCCAAACCAGGAACAAACCAAGAACAAACTGATTTGCGCAAGGCCCCTGGCCAAACCTTTCGGATGGCGGTGGTTAGGCTTCAACCCTGACATGATCAACGTGATCAAGCCCACCAAGATCCCCAAGCAGCTCCGAAGCCCAACGCAGCCATCTCGACCAGTTCCATTGCGCCAAGCTTCGGACAGTGCCAACAAAAATATCTGCTCTGGCGCTCCAAAATGTCAAACTATCTTTCAGGGATAGAGATGAGCCACACAAATGCATAAAAACTAGCAGAAAAGTAGTAGAATGTCGTTAAAATGGCAGGCCGCTGAGGGAAAAGTCTTGACTGAGCTGAAGTACTGCTATCCGTGGGGATGTTTGGGAACTAAACATCAATCACACAGTGTGGGCCCTTGTCCAAAACCTGGCAGTTGCTTTAAATCTGGAGCCAAGACCGCGCCGAAGGCCAGAAATGGTTCAGCACATGAAGTGGGCACGAGGGTCTCTCCATTGCATCACCTTCTTCATGAGCTGGGCAAAGTGAAAGAGTTCAAAGTGGGATGTAACCCTTTCGATGGAGCACATAAGCTTACTGAGATACCATCTTAGTGTGATTTAGAATTTAGATCAACAAATGCCAAGGGGTCACAGTGGTCATGAGGAAACTTGTGTTTGTCTGAACATGTCTGAACCACGCCAACCACATGTAGTTGCTTCTTGAGCTCATGTGCTGCTCATGGGGCTTTCGCGCACTCCTCATTTTTGGTGGCTTAATATTGCTTGCGGCCATGGAAGTGGCTTGGGTATGGACGAGGCGATTCGAAGTGACAGAAAACTGCGGAGTGGAACGCGCTACGGGCCTCATGTTTTCACGTAATTCAGCTGTAGATAGTTTAGATATGTTTAGATGCTGACTTTGGTTGAAGTTGGATTATTGTTTGGAGCCTGCAGCCTGGACTGTCACTAGACACCCCGAACACCTTTGTGAGAGCACAATGGCCACGTCAATGATGAAGGCGTATGAAGCAGCTTGCTCCTCAGGTAGGCCTCGAAAAGAAGTTACTGGATGGACATCACAAATTTAGCAATCTCAATGCAATCTTATTGCTCAGAAGTTTGGGGTCAGATCTTTTTCGACCCCCACTTAGAAGCCAAAAGTTTAAATCGTTGTTCATCTACATACTTGTCCTCAAAGGAGAAGCCGAGATCAATCTATTCTCAAACGGGGCCTGTAACGCGTACCTTTCTGAAGACTCAAGTGTCACGGGAAAATAATTGCAACTTCTGAACCTCTGCACACGTCACGAAAGGAACGGTCCACAGTTCACAAGGTGCCGCCCATCTTTGCACATGGCAAGTTGGATAATGATAATTGGTCACGACTAGTATGATTCTAATTTTCACTACTGTATACTATTGTCTTCGGTCATCCCAGTGACAAGTCTTCATGTCACATCATCTGCATGTAGACCCCTACAAAAAGAATGATTCTGGCGCACGTGAACTGTGGACGTGCCAAAAATGCAAAGACTAAGAAAGGTCCATTCTATTCGTCAGTTCTCAAGCAGCTCTGAAACTCCTTTGGTTGGCAAGGATCTGTGACCATCTTGACATTGCAACCATGACAATTTTTAGCAGCTTCAGAACTTCAGCACCATGTTGGAGCCAAAATTGCTAGATCCAAGCCACTTTGAGACATACAAGTGTTCCCTTTGCAAATGGAGAAAAATAATTGAATTATTGATCAGGGATGTTGAGTGAAGCTACTCGCCATGAAGCTATTCCGGGAGGCATTCCCAACTCAGCTAGGGTTATCTCATATTATCTCTGAATTGTACAGATTTCCACTGTTCTTGTCAGTCTGAGGCACCCTGTGGATCACTGGATGTGTCATCATTTTTTGCGACCTGGTGGTTGTCAACTTTTGGTTGCCACCTGGTTGCTATGGGGTAAGCAGGTCTCGGACTCACCAGTCAAAAGAGATGGCAGCCGTGGAAACGGTGGCAGCGTATCAAAGCTCATACAAAAAAGCATTGCAGCCACGCGCACTGGACACACCCGATCCGCTCAGCCATGTATGTCCTCGGCCATTGGCTGCCAAATAGTGAGATTCGGGGGAAAAAAACAACCCAGAAACAGAGAGTGGCAGAAATTCGGAGGTCCCATCAATAATTCAAAAATGAAGCCCCTGTTGGATCTGCTGAAATCTGGCACCCCGCCAAACCCTTGGGCCTGACCCCAGACGAAGTTCTGTTTAACAAACTAATGTTCATTCATTGTCCACATTCCCAAACCACCAGTTCCTTCAATTTTGCCAGAACATTGCCAATAGGGCTATCAGACGCTATCAGTTGATGCCCCTCTCAGATATCAAGTGGTGGGACCTCCATTTGCGGGATTGCGGGGTATCATTGAACATCTAGCTTAGAGCTTAGAGCATCTTTTCACTTTATGAACCGATCCTAAAATGAGCCCAACTATCCCAAGCCTCACTCACTGCACTGGAAGAAGCGTTGCGGCTGGTCTCCGGGAAGACGATAAACTACTGGAGAGTCGCTGAAGCCAGCCACGTGCGGGGAGGACGTGTTGACACGACCCAAAGCACGATCTGGAAGCCCATTGAGGTTGAAGGTCTGAAAGACCTGGGCTGTGCGCAGCAAAGTTCCCAACTAAGCCGGCCAAACAGTGATCACAATGCGTAGTGAATCATATGTGAATCACACACCATGCACATCCATACACCAACTGTAATCACAATAGATCGTCATGTCTTGCAGTGGAAATTCCGTGGCTGAAACTGTGTCGATTCAAGATGGAACCGATCAAAATCAAGCCAATGTCCCATTTGGGAATGGACGACCTGGCGTGAGTCGAGAATCGAATTCCGCTATGTTGATGTGTGTGTGTGTGTGCGCAAAGGCATTGCAAGAGGATATATATCCTGCAGAACTTGCGTGTGTATATGTTCCCATGTGCCTACAGAGACAGAGAGAGAGAGAGAGAGACTACAATGATATATATATATATATATACATATATTATATGTGACATGTGTGCGTGTGATGTAGTTGTATGCATTTATTGTGGGTAGCATCGTTAAGAGTTGTTGCAGCATCTTCCAGTGCTTTCAATATGTGTAGTATGTTTATATTGCTGAGTGTTGGTGGGGTTCAGGTGAGATGCAGCTGAAAGCTGTACTGTGTAACTCGAGTTCTCCCGCCTGTGCTACCAAGAGATGCAAAAAATACTGTACCAATACAAAGTTCAATAGATCGGATGCATTTAGATCGACCATGATACATGCCTTTTCTGAGTGGGGGGTGCACTGGACCAAGACATACAAATTGAATCAAATTGAAACATACAAATGCATGGTAGGCTCCCTTGCACGGAGACCCCAGTTCATCCAGCTGGAACTGTGAGAATGTTGAGGGCTTTGGGCCCGGAACCCAGGAACCCCATGGGCCCCATGAAATCAAAGGACCAAAGGACGATGTGTTTCACTGGTTGCACTGGTTGCACTCCAGTCGTATCGATACCATCGGAGGCAGCTCTGGGCTTCGCCGTGACGGTGGGGGGTGGCTTGCCGGACAGCATCCTGTGGCTGTTCCTGACCCGTCTTTGAAACGGCCGAAAAAGATATTCTCCACAAATCTCCACACAGCTGCATCGTTTTCCAATATTGCAAGGTCTGTGTTTGCCTGAACTCGCTCGTGCCTAGGTAGGAAGAGAAGGTAGATTCATCCCAACATATCCCAACCAAAGCAAGTTTATGTCACACATAATACAAGTAGTACTTAGCAGAAAATCTCGTGCATAGGCTCACGCTTTCAGTTGCACCAAAGAAAGTACAGTAGTTCCCTTGAAATGCGCACGCAACCTTTGAAATAGAATGAGAGTCCTAGCTTCTATGTTTTTCATTTCCGCACACTGTCATGGGACCAGATAGCCTGGACAAATCAGAATTTGGATGCATAATGGCATAATGCCACTCCGAAAACAGGATCGTTGCATGAAATTGGCAGCACTTTTGCGCGCACTTTTTGATCTTCCCCCAGTTGGATGCGGACGCCATCTCGGCAGCATCAAGTTCATCAGTGTAGACCACATCAAGCGGGCCATAAAGCTTTTTCAGCACCTTGCAGCTGGGCGTCGGAAAGTGCTCAATAGCTCAATCTATGATATCTCTGTGCTTTCTTTCATCTTCAGAAACCAAAATCGAAGCAGTGTAAAATCATACGGCTTCTATTACACAAATTAAAATATCTACTATTCAATTCTCTCAGATTCTTGCCATCGCCGGGGCAGCTTAGTGGCCTCCAAAATGTGGGTTTCCAGCAAGCAAAGCCACCGCATAGGGCAAAAGCCATCGACCACAGAGCGTGCCAGGGTGACCATTTTTGGCCTGTGCAGCGACGGGTCCGAAGAAAGTTCCGTCAAGTGACAGGAGTGAACAGGAGTAAAACGCAAAACATCTCAAACCACATCATATTATGGCGGCCAAGCGCTTCTCAAAAGGGTCCGCTACAAATATCAGAATTGTCCATATCCCACTGTTTATTCTATATCCGATATCGATATATATATATATATACAATGATATATCTAGAGCATTCCAGGGCAGTCTGGGGGTCTTTGGAAAGCACAAAACGCACATGACACACGTTCCCAGGGCATCCAGTGCTCCGACCTGTCAGGTAGACGTGCCACAAAGGCCTCGAACTCTGCCAGGCGGTCTCTCACCTCTTCTTCAGTGGGCGCAAAGAACCTCGAACAAATCTGGAAAACACGACAAAATACAACAAAAACGAAGAGATGAAACAGCGGTCTTGTTGAGCCTCGAAGCAGATTGTCTCAGATTGCACATGATTGCAGTTCAATTTCGGCAACATTTCTGCAATGCAAATCCTGAAATTGACTCAAAGCCAGTTCCTGTCGACATGTCCAAGGCGCGGCAGTGCTGCCATGTCATGTGCGTCCTTCAGGGCTTCCAACTCGGAGTCGCGTGCAGCAGCCAAGGCATTGGCCAGCGCAGTCAGGAGCTCCTTCGATTCCGGAACATGAAACTATCAACGAAACATGCTGTTGAAACATACAGGAAGTGGAACAAGTGGAACAAGCGGAAGAATTGATGAACGCAGAAACACCTAACGCAGAAGTTGAGACGTTACCGAGTTCACCTTAAAGCGGAGCAACGCTCCCGGTGCTCCCGGTGCTCCCGGGCGCCTCCCTTCGTTCGGCTGGAAGGAACGCGCCCAAGGCGCCCAAGGTCTCCAGGTTCTCCAGTTGGTTCTCGGCCTGTGAAGATATCGGAAAATCTATGATATGCTCATGATATGCTCATGATATGGTCATGATCTGTCATGTTCATTGATTCATTGATGTTCTATGTGTGTCTATGTATGTTGATGTGATATCACAATATTCAATCATATGGTGGAGCTTCATGGAGTTTCATGGAGCTTCATCATTATGCCATGGCACGCGATCTCTCTCTCTCTCTCCCTCTCCATCGCCATCTGCAGCACCCGATATTGCCAGGCTTTTGCATTGACCGCAAGCTGCAAACACAGCACTGAGTTGCCCTACTAAGTGGGCACTTCGAAACGCTGAACGGGACCACTGCTGGTGTGACAACGATCGCAGGTCTATGTACAGTTCCGAGATTGAAGCTACGAGCAGCTTCAAATCATCCAAAACTTGAGGCTGACATCTGGCTACAGCAGCTGAGCGCTATCAGCTCCAAAACTTGACAGTCTTGTCGAAGGAGCCAGTCACCAGCATCTCAGTGAAGGGATGACGATCGAAGCAACCTTGGACTATGACGACTATGACGTCACCATGTCCCCTGCATGTCCCCTGCATGTCCCCTGCATGTTCCCCCGATGTTCTCCCCATATGCCGGGCTAACGTCGGGCCACGCACCGCTTTCTCGTGGCAAGGCAGCTGCAGCACCAGTCGGGCACTGCGCAGCTCAAAGATCGCCAGCTGCCCACAAAGAACCTTCACCTTCCAGTGGCAAAAACGAGCAAAACACGTTTTTTCTGTTCTCCGAGTATCTCGTGAGTGCCCTCCAACTAAACTGAATCAAACCCATCAACATTTGCCTTCGGCCAACTCTGCAGGTCAAGAAGCCTAGGTCATCACTACAAATTATCTACTTCATTCATCTTCATTCATCTTCATTCCACTTCCAGCATTGTCCGACCATGTCCGGATGTCCGGCCTCCTCTCTTGGCTGCGGCAATGAGGAGGAGACGTAAAGAAAGCAACTATCCAAGGAGAAGCAAACACTTGGCAGGTCGTACTCCTGAGACGTGGACCACCACACCCAGCATCGCATCCCAGTACTGTAACATACTGTAACTGTTCAAAACGGTTGTGCACTGTCATGATCTGTCATGATCTGTCATGATCTGTCGTGATCTGTCGTGATCTGTGCGCTGTTTGCAGTTGAAGCTTGTTTGCAAATCTTTGCCGTGAGCGTCGTTCACCGAAGCACCATACAAGTTTCGAAGTTGACGGCTGCTGCGCGCCTGATGCCACACTGAAAATTGAAAATGAAGCTAACAGAGGTTGACCATCGTTGACCCATGTTTTCTATGGTTTTCTATCATTTCTGACTCTTTGTGTTACATATCTGTCGCTGTGGCACCTGCAGCACAATGACCCTGGACCGGTCCGTGCATGCTGCCACCATGGAGCCGTTTGGGGATACACTTAATGCCAACACCGCGAAGGAAACGACCCGGTCGCCCAAGGCATTCAGATTCACACGCATAGACTCCTGTACTGTGCAGCTGCAATTTGAATGCACATCTTTTTACACGTTGGTACCTCGACTCAAATGAGCTGCTGAAGCAGGAGCCAGTGATGCTGGCCATCTATTTTCTATCTTGCAACCTGTGCTGGTTGATTCCAGTGCCACAGGCACTGGAAAAGAGGTTCAGGCAGGAAATTCTGCCTCGAAACGTTTCATGCGCTGCCCCGCTGACCTTGAGAACACTTCGCAGGGGCGTGCAGCGTGGAAGTCTTGTACAATGGCATCGCATTAAACGCAGAGCCCATCTGAGTGAAACTTGCATCATCTCCGCTCCCTTCCCCACAAAAAGGCGCAATTCATGCCGAGTGGACTGCACGACTGCACGACTGGTTTGCAAGGGCCCTGGCCCTTTATAATCATGTTATCATGTTGTATAAGATGTACCAGTACCATCAAAAGAGGAACAAGCTTAAGGCTTAAGACCGTGTCATTTCTGCAGAGAAGAGCTACTAGAATGAGCCTTCCAAATCGATTGGCTTGCAAAGACGGACTTTGTCTTTGCAAACTCCTCTAAGCAAAATGCAAGAACATCGGTAAGAATCGCGTAATGTCAAACAGCCAAGAGCATGACTTGCAGGTCTGAAACTCCTTGTCTCTACCTTTGCGTATGATCTGGCCACACTAAAATTGGAAGGCCTCTGTTTCTCGTTCGCTACGTGTACACAGGAAAAGCGTGGTTCCAGCTTGGAGCTAGGTGTCGCTCTCACTTTGGCCTGGTCATGGCAAATATATGAGGGATGAGGGGAGGATAGAAACTGATCAAACTGATCAGACTAAGATCCGTATTGCCATTCTTGCATCGCTTCAGCTCCAGGGAAGCTTTTCCTATAGTGGCCCCTACTCATCCCTACTCTAGTGAATGATGTGAATGATGTGAATGTTGAAAGAAACCGAACAGAAACGACAGCGGTTTCGGCTCACCTGCTTTCTCTGAAGGACCGGATCACTTCAGCAAGACGTCCACGCATGGCAATGCGCTCTTCTTCGCGGGGCGAGCACTCTGCCTGGTCAAACCAACGATCCCTGAGCGCTTCGCATCTCTTTCACCATGGAAAAGCCACAAGTGCAGCGAATGGAACGGGATAAAATGGAAATTCACCAATTTGCCAATGGTTCAATAAGTTTTGGCATCTGCACCCCGTTCAAAATAGTTTCACCGTATTTTTTAGTGTTCCACTGCGTTCCACTCAGTATGCAATTGATGCACCTCCCAACGTTTGTGCCAACTCTTGAGATTCAGCATCAGCTGCATCAGCATATCCTCGGCCGGCGGCAGCACCTGCCAAAACAGCCAAATGGCGCGGCTCCCAGCCCGAGGGGCCCTCGGATGCCCCTGGAAAAACATCATGTTTTCAACATGGTAAAACAGTAAAACTTCAAAGTGAGCAAATGTGAAAAATGAGTCGAAATGTCATGAAATGTCGCAAGCTTGCAAGTGTTGAAAAATGTTGCAAACTTCAACCACTTCAAGTCGAAGTGTTTGGACTAGTTTAGACATGTCAGTGAAATGCCCAGCTGTCCCCACACCTTGGTGACGGTCAGGAGAAAAGGAGCAACCAAGTACTCGATGAAACCAATCTGGCCATAGGGCAAGTTGGCCTTCTCGCGGTCATTCAGGGCGTGCACCGGAAGACCCAACAACTTCTCTTCGTCGCCCTGCAGAAAGTTCTCCTCCATGGCCTTCTGGACCCAGATTTGGCAAATCCTGGAGCTGCTGGAGCTGCTAACAGCAACAGCCCTACAACTAGGGTAACTACGGTAACTACGGCCACAGCGGGCGCTCAACATCCAGCAACCCATAGAGACAACCGTTGAGACAACCCTTGAGGCGGTGAGACATTGGTGAGTCCATTCTCTATCAGAGTCTATTAAGTGGACGTTTTCGGAAGGGTCAACAAATGCCTCCAGCCTCAAAAATGTGTGCTCTCGCGGTTTGAAATTGACAAAAGAAGATTGGATTAAACTCTAATACCTTAATTGTCTTTAATTTGAGTGGTTACACCAGGTAAGACCAAATTAGACAAGTGAGATTCAGATTGTCATCAGAGCTGCGCATGGACTCTGGATCGGACTTTGGTTGCAGAAGAAAACATGCAATTTGTCAATGGCTAGAAGTGGCATCACATCATATCACAGCCTACCTTGCCTACCGTCCTCCAGGGCTTCGTAGGGTTGGAAGTGTCGGCTGCATGAACCTCAATGCAGAAATGCTTCCGGAAGATTGGAAGGACGCTTCAGAAACCATCAAACGCCCTATACATATATATATATATGTATATATATATGTGTGTATATATATATGTGTATATATATGTATATATGTATATATATATATATATATGTGTGTGTATGTCTATCTGTGGTTCTATCTATCTATCTATCTATCTACCTACCTACCTATCTATCTATCTATCTATCTATATCTATCTATATCTATCCATATCTATCTATATCTATCTATATCTATCTATATCTATCTATATCTATCTATATCTATCTATATCTATCTAGGTCTATCTATATATTATATCTATCTATATCTATCTATATATTATATCTATCTATATCTTATATCTATCTATATCTTATATCTATCTATATATTATATCTATCTATATCTATCTATATCTATCTATATCTATCTATATCTATCTATATCTATCTATATCTATCTATATCT
>Ga0126342_10008879_pt1 | contig 17998 bp, 14 predicted proteins | sample Cyp1metagenome_FD_92528 | JGI IMG/M metagenome (GOLD analysis project Ga0126342, IMG submission 92528) | Coral microbial communities from Lord Howe Island, Old Settlement Bay, Australia - Cyphastrea 1 metagenome | ecosystem: Host-associated > Invertebrates > Cnidaria > Coral ... | reverse complement strand
TACATGGATACATAGATACATAGATACATAGATACATAGATACATAGATACATAGATACATAGATACATAGATACATAGATACATAGATACATAGATACATAGATAGATAGATAGATAGATAGGTAGATAGATAGATAGGTAGATAGATAGATAGGTAGATAGATAGATAGATAGATAGATACATACATAGACACATACATACATACATACGTACGTACGTACGTACATACATACACCCATACATACATACATACATACATACATACATACATGCATACATACATACATACATACATACATACATAGATAGATAGATAGATAGATAGATAGATAGATAGATACACAGATACATAGATACAAAAATACATAGATACATAGATTTATAGAAACATGGAATAGATACCAGATACGTAGATACGTAGATACGTAGATACTTTGATACGTAGATACGTAGATAGGTAGATACCTAGATACATAGATAGATACATAGATAGATACATAGATAGATACGTAGATGGATACATAGATAGAGACATAGATAGATACATAGATAGATACATAGATACATAGATAGATAGATACATAGATAGATACATAGATAGATACATAGATAGATACATAGAGACATAGATACATAGATACATAGATACATAGATATAAGATACATAGATAGATAGATAGATAGATAGATAGTCTTGCTGTGCAACGAAGATGTAGCTGGCGATGTCATGGAAAGATGTAGCTGGTGAGATTCCATTTCACGCTGGCTGTTTTCAGCAGTGGGCAGGACACCAAAAGCCCCTTGTGCAGTCAACGAGTGATGAGGGAGAGAGTGCCGTGCCAAGTTTGGAGAAAACCACAATGTGTGCAACGGTGGGTGAAGGTCGCACTGTGGTTGTTTCCAACGCTTACATATATGCATATGTAAATATGTACAACTATTGTTCTGTTATATATATATGTACTATATATATATAATAACATACACAGTTGTATATTCTTATACATAGGGGCTCCTGGTCACACCTTACATTAATTGCTTGCACCGAAACATTTGCAGTAGAACCCCCACAACTTGTCCCACCTTGCTCTCAGCACGTCACAGCCGTCCTGTCTTCCTTGAATCGATACACCATCTATCTACAGTATATGAGTGTGTCTGAACCTGAGGATACCAAAATTGGTGTGTTGTTGGGATAATGATCATTAACCATTGGTTTTCCCAAATTTTGGTCGGTATTTTTCCATGGTAACCACTAAATGGTATTTTCTGATCTTGGGTTCAAAAACCAGCCTTTATATTTTTCCCCTAATAATTTTGGTCAGATGTTTATTTCCCATTTTCGGCCAAGTATTTTTCGACGCTAATGGTATACGACCAATAATGAAGCCTTGGAAAAATGATGGGTTTCCCGATGGGGTCCCAGACTTCACCAAGGTCTTGCCCAGGCTTTGCGGCCCGGCACCCAAAGACAGGGCGCTTTTCTTTGTCTGGTCTGTGTTTTCTCAGTGTGGAGGTTTCCTTCAAAATTGACATGAAAATTTATCTGTATATACATCATATATATATATATATATATATCATATATATATGTACACATGATACCATAGAATAAAACATTATTCTATATGGATTTTGATGATGTTGATGCTGGTGTTTGGTGATATTGGTGATAATGACGATGGGGAGGAGGTTGAGAAAAGTGAGAGTGAGGAAAGTGAGGATCAGGAAAATGAGGATGAGGATGACTAAACTACCGCTGCTGTTGGTAATTGTTTTTCTCTGCTGGGTGGGTCGCAGTGCCATGCGAGTGAAGGGTGTAAACATGTTGCTCTTCCTTTGTTTTCTGTAACTCGACCAGCCGCGCAGCGTTTATGGAGCAAGCATGCCAACAGTGGCTCATTATCCACATCAAGATTTTCAAGATCATAACACTTTCTCACAATTGCAGGCACGAGCCAACAGGCGAACAGTGGTTTCTACTCACATCAAACAGCCCAGCTGCAGTCGTCGTATCTTGGGAAGATCGAAACGCTGTGTATCGGGTATCCACCAACGGATACCCTCAGCCATCTGATGGATGAAAGAGCATGGACCTCGGCCATGGGGAAAGGTACCCGCGATCGACTGTTTAGATTCTAGATATTTGTCATGTTGCCATGGTTAGTCATATATGTAATATCTAATACCCGCTCGTATCCGTCATATTATTGATAAGTAACTTTTTTGGTCGTGCCTGGAAGTCATAGTTAGGACATTTCTCGGTAAAAATGGTCCTCAAAGTTGGATGCGGAGGCATGGAGGTCACGAAAGGGAAGATGACAAGCTGAAGTGCATTCCTCAGCGACACGGGTATGTCTGAAAATTGGGTGCCCCATAATCCACTGGTCCAGAGGTTATTTAGGTATATTAATTCAAGAACAATTATTTTTGATGGTCATAAATTGGGGGCGTAGCCGATTTTGCGACAACCCGCACTGGGAAACGTGTTTTTTTTTGTTCACAAGATCATTTGGTGGCGTCATTCTTTCAATGGACACTCCAAAAATCCCCTGAAAGGATCACTTATTGTAGAGGCCCCACACCACCCCAACAGCATGAAACAACTATATAACGCATCCATCGGGAGTGTTAGCGACTCCTTTATTTGTAGCAAGTCTAACCACTCAACTTGCTGCTTGAGACCCATGTGTTTTAGATGGGGAAATCCCATTTGCGCTGGGTCAAATCCATCCTGTCGTCAAAGTCCTAATAATTTTGGTAGAAGCAACGCTCAAAAACCATTACATCCTCATATTTGTTTGCTGGTTTCAAAACCGATCAAACACCTCATATTTTGCCAGTGATATCATTCTTTCCTTCCCCAAATTCAATTTTCACATCACCTACTTTTTGCTTCATCTATATACATCACCTACATCGCATACATCACCTCAATGTTCGATGGGCAACTCCTCAGCGTTGCTGCAGCATCCAGGCAACGGCAAGCGGCGGAGGTCTTCCGCCAGGGTCAGCAGCAGCTGAGGAAAGCGCAGGCGCCATTGCTTCGCAATGGAGATCTTTGATGGGACACACCCTCTGGGATATAAGTGATATAACATGATATAACCATGATATTCCTGGAATCTGAATGGGGATAATGGGGATACAATTTTCATGGGAACACAATTACCCTCTGGTAATCCATGGCGAGCTTGGACATCCCCAAACGGGAAACCATCTATGAATGGGGGATTTTACGAAGCCATGTTTGACCACCGCAGGGTATCACTGATACCAAAAAGTGGAATAGTCACTAGTCATATTCTTTGACACAGTGTATTATCAACAATATGGCAATATGGGTTTGGCACCTGAAAACTTTGGGAAGAACAACAATTTTGATTGTTGATGACACCTCATTTTCCCTATATACATATAGCTGGATACTTCGGCTTGGGAGTGAATTCATCATTTTCGGACAAAACCCAAATGGGGGATTTGGAGCGTAATTACTCCTCAAAAATGACCAAAACGGGATAATAATAACGAAGTGATGTTGGGTGAACATGCAAAAATGGGATAGAACTTAGTGATTTTCAACAATTGGGACACTAGATACTTTATCCGCTTTGTTCAGGGTTCTCAACCACAAGGAGCACTCATAGCATTCAGTGGAAGATTAGAATGTGCCTGAGGCCGCAAACGATTGACACCAATTCCTACGAAAGTAGCTTCTGGCCAAAAGTTCGGCCCCCATTACACGAGAAGATGAACGCCTCGTTGAGTAATTGCTCGTAGTTTTTTTTTGCAAAGTCATGGCATTCATGTTCTGAGAACATATAGCTGAAGACCGTAGTTTACCATGTAGCAACCCCCAAAAGACAAGTGTTTCCAGGATGGTATAGATGATACTCACATATACTCACATCATTTCCAGGTTTCCAACTTGGCCCCTGGAGGCTTCGGTGGGCGAACAAGCAGTTGCTGAATATAAAGCCTGTGCTCAGCTCTTTTCAGAGGCTGGTTGGCTAACAATTTTCGAACAGTGCATGAGGGATACTCCATTTCAAAGGGAACATGATGATCAGAAAAATAGATCATTGGATGTTGGGTACCCTATATCTTTAGAGCAATCCTCATCAGCCATGCCGCTGCAGGCCATTTCACTTCGTGCCAACCATGCTCAGTACTATCAAGCCATTCCGCGGCATGATTGCGGGGGTTCACTTGGAGAAGTGTTTTTGTGGCATAATTCCAGCACCTCGGGAATACTTGCGTGTCATGCAGGTTGTTTCGAAGTCATTTATATCCAAGATGGCGTGGCGAAAAATCGCTTGGTAAGGGGAAATTGCAGGAATCAATGATCATCATGGATCTGAAGGTCATCTTCATACGAATTTCCTCAGGTCACCAGTCGTTTGTCTTGGTCAACCAGCGCCAGGCTCGAGGTCGATGTTTCCTCGCCTTGCAACAGTGCCAGTCTCAGCTTTGTTCAAGATTTTCTCTGCGGATGGTGAAGCAACACAGACCTCAGAATTTCTATGAGGGTAATGCAACGACCTCAGTTTGACCACAATTCCAGGATATTTGATATACTAATCCGATCACACCAACCCGAATTGTGGGGATTCTCATCCAAAATCTTCAAAAAAATTCCACTCAAACCCCCCATTTTCATCACACATTGCCGTTGCATCCACCGTCCCCTGAGCCACCCCCAACTGGTGGCCAGGTATGCGCGGGCGCTGGCCGACTTCGGCATGTGCTGCCGCTTGGACGAACACACGGCCAGACACTTCGGGCACCGCGGCCTTTGTTTTCGCCGCCTGGGGCGTGTGGAGGACGGAGGGTGAACGGGCAAACGGAAGGGGATGGCACATGGATGTGGTGAAAGATGCTGGGATCAATGATTGGAACTAGTTGTATATACGTATATAATATATTATATATATATATACATTATATATATATATATTATAAATTTCATATACAGTAATTCTAATGTCTACAAAATAACAATGAAGAATCTCTGAATAATCAGGAATTTCAGATGATTCCCGGTAAAACGGGGGAGGTATTTCCCCCAGACATGACATGACCAAAATGGTCTGTGGCCAGGAAGCACTGCGCGACTATGATGAAGCACTTCGTGCCTCAGATTCTGATGTTTGAGATACCCTTTTTTCATGGGAAAGTCCTCTATAGATAATGGATTTTCCATTGCCATGTTGGATTCCCAGAGGTACACGGTTCTTATGGTCTTCAAAACATGTCACCAGTGACAATAGTAGAAACCAACGTTTGTTTTTCCAGAGATTTTAGTTGTTGGAAGCTCAAAGCACAGCCAAGGTCTGGAGAGGGCGAAAGCCGAAAAAGATCCCTCCGAAACTCATCAGCGCCAGGTGGGGGGGGGCTGAGATTGCCGCGTTGCCGCGTTGCCGCGTTGCCGCGCCGTCGTTTTCCGTTTCTTTTTGAGGCTGCAGAGTATTACTTTGAACGAGCGTGCGCTCCACAGGAATCCTGGGAGGACAAGAAAACATAGGCAGTCTTTATTGTATAAAGACTGTATAAAGACCGTATCTAATTACATGTATCTACACCGTCATCTACATCACCATACCATGGGTACCTTTTGACGATCTTGGTTTCGCACCAAGGTTGGTTCACATCGATCTGGAGCAGTATGAGAAAGCCATCGAAGGCTTCACTCAGGCACTTGAGAAGCGTCTGGCCACTCCATACAAGGCCTTCTTCCACCGTGGTATTTGCTACCGGAGAGTCCAGAGCTTAAAACTTTGCCAGTGTATCTATGATGTTGCATGATGTTATTATACATTTATACTTTGAATCTATATACCGCATTGCATGATGCTTTTATTCTATGATCAAGAGACATCACTGTTTTTTCTTTCGAATTCAGCCTTGCTCCGACTCCATCCCTCAGGTTGGTCTCATTTCGGAATCCATCCAGAACCTGAAGGAAGCCATTAATTTGGACACAGTCTGAATCTCAAAGGTGGTCCAATAGAATCAATAGAGACAGTGGAGAATTTCTGGCACTGAGACAAGCGCAGAAGCTCACAACCATTTGGGCCTGTCACACATCAAAGAGCAACACTTCGACCTGGCCTCAGTTGGAGCATGCAGGATTGGTCATTGAGACAGCTGTCCCTGTAAGATTGGAAAGGCACAGCCTCTTCTGGCAAATATATATATATATTGATCAAGTTGTGGGCTCCGCAATGAACCTTGCAGGTATGGCTTTTCATGATCGCCTCAAAGATAGGTGGCTGTTCACACCCCAATCCTGTGGATTTTTGGAACTCGACCAGGAAGAAGCTCGAAATTGCTTTGCCAATGCTGTTGAGCTGGATCCTTGCTCAAGGCCGCGGGCAACCTGAAAGACGAGCCAAAGGAAAACTTGGAATGATAGGTCCTCCAGAGATTTTCATGTAGGTATGAACTGGTATCATTGGCCTTTCAATATTTTCAATAGGATTATGATTCTCATTCGGAAGTACACCATGCCTGGTTTTTTCGTGTTTTTTCATGGGCTTCACTGGAGACACATCCACCCACTGCAGGTATTTGAACAACCGCGGTCTGGCTTGCTACCACCTTGAGAAGCCCGGCCCACAGGGAAAACCGTAGCTGCCGTAGCTGGGAGGCCGTTTTCCCACGTCACTTGGCAGTTCTGCCCCAGCAACGTCTGAGGTACACTGAAGCAGCGGAAGATTTTACTGCAGCTCTGGAGGTGTTTTGTGGTGTTTCGGCGTGTCCAACTTGCAGATCAAGTACAAGTTTGCCGCAGTTTGCCAGAATGCTGCACGGAATCCTTGAGTTGGCAGACAATCTTTTCAGCTGTCCATCCAGTTGCCCACGTGACGCGCCGCAGGCTGAGCCTGGGAATGCCTCAGTCTGCCCCTGAGGAATTTGCAGCTTTCACAGACTGCAGAATTCAACACCGCCAAAATGAGATCAACCGCCATTCCACTTGTTCCATCCAGGATTATGCATGTACTCAATTATTCAATTCAATATATACAATTATATACATACCATTCACTTTTGGAATGTTCACCAGGATGAATCTTGAATCTTCGCGTCATCTCCAGGTGCTCTTCAACCGTGGCAACGCGTCCTTCCAACTGGGCTGCCACCGGGATGCCTTGGCGGATTATGCTGAAGCCATTCGCCTGGAACCGGAGAATGCCACCTACCTCCATCACAAGGTGGGCAGGTCTGATTCCCCAAACACCCGATGTCCTGTATTGGTTTCCACCACATGTTGTATGGCCATGTATGGCCACAGGTTGAGTGGGAACCTCCAGAGTCAAAACGTGGTAACTGGGGCGACATCACTGACTGGGAGTGGGTCGGAAGCCATTTGTTTCCCTGCCCAGCTGTTTTCATTCCAGATAATTTGAGTGGCACATTTTTCTAAACCTGTAAACCAAAGACATTTTTTCCCTGGCACCTTTTTCAACATGAAACGACGCCGCCAGCGCCAGGGCCTGGCTTACCAGGGCTGTGGAGAAGTGCGTGAGGCCATTGCCTGCTACGAGGAGGCGCCGGCGCTGTCAGCTCACGGCTCAAAAATCACCGAAAAGATGGGAGAAAATGATGAATAATGGATAATCACATATATCTATATAATTATATATATATGCATTACCCACATCTATGTCAATAATGGACAATATATATATATATATATATAGATATGTGGATGATATATGTTATATGGTTGATAATATATATATACTATATACATATCAGTTATCAATAGTGGATACTGTATACTGTATGGATGACGCATGGATGATATGGGTCAGGCCCTTCGCCGAGATGCAGGGCATCATCCGTCAAGGTGCGCTTCCTTGGGGTGATGGTGGTCTTTAAAGGTTTGTCTTGAGACATTCCCAAGGGGAAATCCTAGAAGGAGGTTTTAATGGGAACATCATCAAGCTAAATGAGGGAATCTTCTCTTGCCATGTTTGATTACCAGCGGGTATTTCAACGGTATTTCTCTAGAAGGAAAGTAAAGGAAGGTGACTTTATCCAGATCCAAGTCCCGGCCTTTTCCGAGGTTCCATCTTGGCATCATGTACCATGCAGATGGGCAGTATGATCGTGCCACTCCCAGAAGCATGGACACATGGATGCGTCTGAAATTTGGGACTACCAAAATTCATAACACGGAGTGACTGATTTTTGGTGCCTGTCCATTTTGCACCGAAATTCCTTGGGCACGTGGAATGGCAAGTGATGTTGGCATCATGTCATGCTTTGCTGGGCTCAAGATGTGACAAGCTGCGGGTACTGGTGACCCCGCTGACCACGGTGACCACCATGCGGCACTGGTAGTCCCCATTGCCATGGCATCGGGCGACGGGGTGGACTTGGAGTCGTTGCTGGGGGCGCTGGATGAAGCGGATTCCTTCCTCAAGTCCAGGGAAGAGCCGTGGAGGATCCTGGGGTCCTGGGAGCCAGTTGGGCCTTGTCCAATCGGGGTACCCGGCTACCCTCAAAATGTTTCCAATAGTCTAGGAATGTCTAGGAAATTATGTTCCCAACTGAAATTCTAGCTGAATCAGGGGGATGACTATGGGCATTTTGGTGTTCCAACATCCGATTCTTAAGGCGATCATTTTGAGTCAAAGCGGCATCCATTATATGGGCATTACACAGGGAGCTAAAATCTTTCTTGCATTCATTTTTTTGTTGTTTAACAGATTTGTATCAATCCAAATCCCATTTGAACATGGATTTCAAGGTCATCCAAGGTCATCCAAGGTCAAACCTCAAATGAAATCACTCAAAATGCTTGGCCCAGGGCTGAAGCCGGCGGCGCGATTGACCTGGAAAGTGCACATCCAGACCCTGACCCAGTGGATCCGGCGGAGACAAAGCCCAGCCGTGGCAGTCTGTTGCGCCGACGGCGGAAGGAGGAGCGACGTCAGCCGAGTCAGCCGAGTCAGCCGAGGCAAGCGGAAACGCAGCAAGGAAACGAGGCTGAAACAACGGCGAAAAAAGAGACTTGGCAGTGTTTGAGGCCCGTTTCTTGTGGTTTGTAAAAGTGTCAAGGATTGGAATTTGCTTAGCGACCGTTTGCAAAAGAGCTGGACACTTTCGGGGTTCCTTAGTGTTTCAATATGTTTCAATTCAACAATCATACTGTGGTCAGTTAAATTTAACAGCATTGGTCCGGCTGGCATTTTTCTTGACACATTTACCATGTGTCTGTGTGACTGAAAGCACGCTTGCTGCGGAGGAAGACTTTCTGGATAGCTTCCTGTCGGACTTGATCGATTCCTCGGATGACGGCAAACCTGCAGGACCAGAGCCACCGACACCGCCCAAGCGGCGAATTCGCCACAAGAGCAAGGGACCCCGGCCCACCTGCGTCGAAGATGGTGCATGTGACCCATCATATTTCCGCTCTCTGGAGGACTTTGAGAAATTCTGGATGCCTGGATAAGTTTGGACTTCACACCCAACTGCGCAATGAAACATGCTTGCTTGAAATAACACCGACAAGCAAGTAGTGAGACCTCATTTATCCCCATTAGTTTCTTGCTAAACAAGGCCTCTCTTCTCATTGTTTGGCTGAAGCTTGTGCTTTGAGAATGTAGCTAAAGAAGCACTTGTTCCAACCGAGGATATCTGGTTTGGCAAAAGCTTTTGCTGAAGCAGCTAGATGCTTCACTGCCAGTGGATGGACATCTCAACATTTTCTTACCATGGGTTCTTTGCAATGGACATTTTGGGTGTAGTGCCTTAGAGATGATGTAACATATGTAACTCTGGAAATTCTTTCAGAGCGGATACTTCGTTCATGTGGCGATTGAAGGTGTAAGTGTTTGGTTGATCTTTTTGACCCTTTTTGGGACCCGACATTGGCACAGCTGGGCTCACGACTCACGACACAAGATTAATATTGAGAAAAGCACATGGGTGTTCCGAGAATTTACCACAGCGCAGAGGTAGAAAGTTTCCCTGCAGTAAGAATATGGCAAGTTTTAGTTGGCACTTTCACCACTTTACCAGATGGGATATGCAGATATACACTCAATCTCTAATGACAAGCCAAGTGGCTGCATCAGGATTTCGTTGAGAATCACAATCTCATGCAATAATTCAATATACTGAATATACTCTATATCATTTTGATGTGTATGGAAATACCTACAATGTAGCAATACACAATTGGACTTAGATCCAACTCCCAGATTTTCGGAGCTGACATCCTGACCTTCCGCGCCCAGAAGAACGTTTGCTCCGCCGCCGGAAGTCGCGTGCCGCCGCATGTCCCACTGCCGCGCCCACGGGGGATCCATTCACCAGGTCGTTGACGCCGCTTGCAGCGCTGAGGATCTGGGAATGGCCACCCTCCATGGAAAATCATCATTTTTAATAGGTAAATACCCGAAGTAAATGGTCATTTTCAATGGCTATGTTGAATTACCGGTAACAAGTTGAAACAAGTGTGACTGAAGTTGAGATGGTGTATGAAATGCATGAATTCAAATGAATTGAAATCCCTCAGGCAAGTTCTGGAACAAGAGGGATGCACTGGTGGATTATGCATCCATAATATACTTTGTCACTCTTCAACTGCGTCATTCATGTCGATTAGTTTGTGAAGTATCCTCTTGACAGGTCATGTTGTCCAGGTTCGATTCGAACGCACGTTCCGCTCACTTGCAACCCAGACATTTTTGGGCTAGCAGTCATTCTGACACGCATCCAAAACTCAAACGGAAGGTATTTTTTCTTAGTGAAGCGGGGGATGAGAATGTTCTTGCCACTAAGGACTGGCCTCTCATCATTCATCGCCGATGCCAGACAGCGCACTAGAGACGGAGCGAAGATTTCCGCCCGTTTGAAGGAGTTGTCTCAGCTGTCATCTGGCGGAAACCAAGTGAAGGCGCCGAAAAGCGCGCCCAAACGGAAAAGATCTGGGGAATCGAAAGCTTTGCGGCAGAAAAATTGCGCCGGAGCCTGTTTTTTTTTTTTTCAGAAATCATACGAGATATTATGGGGTAATGCTGCAGCAACACGAGGGTAGAAACTGAACGCTCGGGGTCAGGGTTGGTAACTCTCTCCCTTTGCGATCTCAAATATCGCATTGGCCCAAAGTGATCCAAATTGTCATAGGACACCGATCACGCCTGATGGATGTTTCAATTTTGTCATAGGCAGTGCCAAATTCCAAGGCCAGTCCCAATCCAAAGTAGTCTAAAATGATCCAACATTGTCCATAGCTTATCCGAACTTGTTCAAAAGTTATCCAACATGATTGCAAAAAACATCCAACATCATGCAAAATCATCCAACATCGAATCCGAATCTTCTGAGGTGCCCTGGAAGCGTTCAATGGTGGGGTTCCAGCAGATGAAGCGCTCCACGAGGCCGACCAAAGGTCTCCAAACTGGTGGCATAACCATATTTAATGGGTATATTATCAACAAGTGACTAATATGTTTTTCCAGTTGGTCTTCAAAAAAAAAAAATCGAAGATGTCCATCTCGACCGATGATTGTCCAAGGCAAGAGGCCTGGTCTATCGAGACATGGGTGAGTATCAGCTGGAGGCCCTGGAGGTCATTACCCCAATCTACCCACCAAATAGGAGGAATTTGGTACTAAAATCATAGACCCCCAGCATACATCGGGGTTTCTTCATGGCTTGACATCTTGACTACAGTATGATTTTGATCTTGTGGGGTCAAGACGAGGTGTGTAAAGAACAAGACCACCTTGTGCCTTTGCGACTCCTTGCCAATCGTCAATTCTCTGAGAGATCAATAGAGCGATTGACAGCCTTAGATCCTGATGGCTGACCCTTCCACCAAAATGACTCAAATCTTCTAGTAAGACCTAACTTTCTGGGACTGAGGACGGCACTAGTGGACTTTGACGCCGTCATTGAGCTGGAACCAGAGAAAGGAAGGCACAATTGGCGGGGGCAGCCGAGCAACTGATGACTGAGTGATGCTTCTGGCAGGCACTACTACAACCGTGGCGTTGTCTATCATCGGATGGGTTTGAGCCCTGGATAACCCGGAATCTCCTCAGTGGGGATGCATCCCAAGTTGAGAACTCCGATGGTAACACAAGGGTCGAATGGATTCAGTGGCCATTGCTACAAGAAACTTAACATATGGGTATGGGTCAAAATTAGGTACCCCAATAATTGGATGGTGAATACTAAACTAGACATTCACATCTGTGGTCCCACATCGGTCTTCCATTTTGACCCACATCCATATCTTAACATCATGTAGAATGATCCAGGATTTGCATTTTGTCATCCCAAAAGATGGTCGTTGCTGCTGTGATTCCCCTGGGCCCGCGTGATGTTCATCGGCTGACCCAATGGTCGGTCCTTTTATGTAGCTCTGGGTGAATTATATTGACCTCACTCCGACATCACTGTAGATCCTGATTGAAAAAGAGGAAGCGTTCCCGAAATGGCCTTTAGATTTGCGAATTCTTTGACCAGATAGTTGTACCATAAAACTTGCTGTTTTCTTTCCAACTGCTGCGGGGACATCCCCATGGGTTGGGACATGGATCAACATCCCACGTCCTGAGGCCGCGAAGAGGATGCTATTGAGGACCTGTCCAGGGCCATTGAGCTAGGCAGCACTGAGGCGGAAAGCCGCCCTGGTGGGTGCAAAATGGGTTCGACCTTAGGTTCATGGGGACCATGGCAAATTTGTATACAAGATGGTTTAAGGGGAAGTTTTTTTGGATTTTGGACGCCAAATATGGGAATCCTGCCCTCAAACAACCACCAGAGGAGGATGAATGAGGGCTTTTGGGCGCTCAGATGCTGGAAGGATATATACGAAGACACGTACAGTCACATAGATTATCCATTTCCCATTGTTTGTCCAGTAAACACTGTAATCTCACATAACTTTTGCTTAGGCTTAGATTGGCTTAGCTATCCGTTTTATCTAGTTTTTGCTTGGTTCTATTCCCAGCCAACAGGCTGCCGTCTTCAGCGAAAGAGGTCTTGCGTGGAGATCCTTTGGCAATATGGCCCAGGCTGGGGGCTACGATCTGGATGTGTTCGGCTCATTGTTTAACGCCATATCGTGCTGGGACGGATAGTGTTTTACAGTTTCACAAGTACCAACCGGTGTTGGTTATGGTGGATGATTTTTGTATGTCATCATTTCTGTATTCATTGTTCCTTTAAACCAAGAATCGACCTGGGTGACCTGGGGGCTTTGGCAAATGGATCCATCATGGCAACCCAAACTGGATGGTTACAATATATCAATGATGGTCATCCAGTCATCAGTTGTCCCTAAATGACCCCCAGGACCCAGTCTTGGGTCAGAATACTGAGGATTGTTGATCAAAAACAACATCCCGTGGTCAGTTTTCTCCACGATTGCTTGCTGATGTGGAGCTAAACACCGATGTTATTGTCACATATGCTAATGACTTGCTTCCACCAATGGATTGATTTCAAGGAGATTTTCTACAGGAAATCGTTGTTTGTACCCCGAAATGCAGGGCTTTCACTGTCAACTCCTGTGACCAGGCCGTCATCGACCTCACCTCCGCCATTGAAGCTGATGGCACCCAGACCTTGTACCTCTCCAACCGAGGGCCTGCACCCAAGGGAAACCTTGGAACCTGCGGTTGGGTTGCAAAGCTGGGTGAATTTCATGGCAAACATATGCAAAAATGCAAAACGAAATGCTTCGAAATGCATTCCTGCTGTCAGTTTGCCGAAAGCTGGAGGCAGTGTCTGTTTGAGCAAGGGCTCTACGATAGGGCTGAGGTCGGCGCCCGAGCCTGGACTGTACGTCGAAGATCGCAATTCAGATACAAGATATTTGGACATTCCACAACAATAGCATACCATAGCTGTAATTTAGATATATAGATAGATTTGAACATGTATTTCTATGAACATCTATGAATCTACTGTATGCAGCTATACAGGTATATACAGGTATATACAGGCAAATAATATACATAGACTATAGACATGTGTACATGTACATTCGCATTTTACACATATTCAAAAGCCCTGGTTGGTTGATCAATACATGGGGCTTTCTTAAAATGGGGGATCCCCAAGTCACCATGGGTTTCCATACTAAGTCATGCTCATCCATGACTTGGACGATTTGGGGGTACACCCCATTTTAGGAAACCTCCAGATAGACATGCACATGTATATTTACACTTGATGTTTTCCGCATTTTTCGTCTATAGACACCGCCCATGCCTTTGTTACAGGCTGATCTAAGCCGTGCCCTGCAGATCGACGGCCGGGATGCGGAGCTGCTTTACAGGCCGGAACCATGGGGAACGTTGGGAAAATCCGAGAGAAATATGGGAAACATATTGGGGAAATTATGGGAAACTATGGGAAAAATATTGGGAAAACATGGTGAAATACTGGAAAGTAAGGTTCCAAAACCCTTGGATGAAATGGATTACCATGTTTTCGGACCCCATTGGGATTGATTGCAGGCGGGGCATCACGCGCTATGCGCAGAAGCACTACGCGGAGTCCATTGCGGATCTGAAGGCCGCCTTGGCTCAGGCCAGGGAACCATGGCACATCATGGCACCGTGATCAGTTGCAGTTGGATCCAAGAAGCTGGTCATTCTGCTGCAGGGCCCGGTGGCTGGTCATGAGGCAGAGGTGTACTACCATCTGGGTCTTCGCCTCAGTACCTCTGAGGTCAGCGGTTTTCACTTGCGGTACCTGAAAAATCTGCGGCCAGGTGTCTCCTACGCCAACTTGGGCAAGCACGTGCTGGCTGCGGCCTCAGTCAATGACAGTGATGATAGTGACATTCCACAAAGGCATACATCTAGGGAGTTGAGGAACATCCTTCGTTTTCCTTTGTGTGAAGCTGTTGCTTCACAAACCTTTTATTGCACTAAGCCACTAAGCTACTCTGGGCCTCACCAGGCAGTTCCCGCCTACGACCAAGCCATCAACCTCACACGCGAAGACAAGCCCCACTATTTGCATGAGCGCCGGGGCCTCAAACTGTCACCGCATCAGCGGCTATGGCGCTATGGCCTTTGCATCACCCATGCAACTGGTGACTGGTGATGGCAGTTTGCAGGTGCAAAGAGCCTGCAGATCGTTGGAGAGCCGGGGAACTCAAACTTCCTATTGGTTATAGACAGCTCTGAATCCTTCTTTCTATTTTGAACACTCGCTCACACCAAATTTGAAGGGGCAGCCTATCTTTGATACCCAAGAATTTCCAAGCTTGTAACAGGAGGCAGATTCTGACTGAATCTCAACGTGATATTTCTTGCGTACCAAGGCACAAGCGTGCCCTGGACGACTTCTCCAAGGTGATCGACATGCAGCCAACCAATGCACGTGCCATGCTGGGGCACCTCAGATCACTATCAGCTGCATGAGGTCACAAGGTTAAGACGGTTAAGACTCAAGAACTTCAGAACTCCCGGATTTGAGTCTTGTGCTCCTGTGCTCCCTGTTTTTTTGGTTGCAGGCCTTTGAACTGTCCCACTAGCAATTCGTTTGCCGTTTGCCATGAGAGTTTTGACATTGTGACATATTGTGACCAGATTGGAACTGACTCATGACACCCTGGACCATCCCTGTGGTTACAGCGACCTCTTTGAAGGTTCAGGAGGGCTTTCAGCTTCAAGGTGGGGCTCGTTTTGCAAACCGACCACAGGTGGCGACAGAAATGTCTGTTATCTCGCGAGATGTTGATGTCAGTTGCTGCTGGATGAGAGAAAGAAGGGCAGAAGGGTTGCAGATCGGACTCTTTTCTTAGATAAGATGAGTAGGGTCATCTCCACCTGCTCAGGCAGAAGGACTGTATGAAGCAGCGGCAGAGGATTTTGAGGCCTAAAGACCTGGTCACAGTGTCAGGGTGTCGTTTGGTCCTTTGAATAGCCAGGGGAGGGGGAGGATTTCCACTTTTTGAAAGCTGAAATGGATCCAGCAGACCTCAGCCATGAGCCACTCAGTGATCTCGTTGCCATGCCATGGGGAACCAGCTGAATCCAGTCATTGAAGCTATGAAGGCTATGAAGATCCTGGTGAAACTGGTCTCGCTAGCTGCTGGCACCAGTGGCATTCCAAAGTATTTGTTGGATGAAGGTTTCACTGGCTCTGTGGCAATCATTGAGACGCCCAACAGTGGCCGAGGCTTGGTGGCTGCTAGGGATCTTGTGACTGGGGATGAGGTGCTGAGTGTTCCCCTGCAACATCTCGTCTCGCTGGACACGCTGGACACGCTGGACACGCAGCCGCAGATTGCTTCGGACCTTCCAGCGGCAGATGCTTTGGCCTTAATCCTGGCATACTCCCGACATTCGGAGACCTTCTTGATCAACCAGCTGTTGCCCCAAGAGGTGACGCATCCATTGTTTTTTGGGCCAAAGGACTGGGAAGTTGCGGAGTCTTTGGTTTCAGCCAAGCTTTTCAGGTCCCTCCACCATGAATTTTCGGAGTCTTGGCAGCGCGTGCAGGGGCTTCAATTGGAGGAGGAGGACTTTCGATGGGCTCATGCCATTCTGCGCAGCAGGGGCCATGCCATTCGTTTGAAAACGACTGCAGGTGTGTGGCAGACAAGTTGGGGCTTGGTACCCTTAGCCGACCTGCTAAACATGGGCGATGATCAAACTGCCAATGTGGACTGCGGAACACGATATCTCAGCAACAACTGGGGCTTAAATGGCACCTTTAGGTGCACTGTCCGCCGTGATGTGCTGAAAAACGAAGTGCTGTTGACAGAATACATTTCAAAGACTGAGCACCGAACTGGTGCAGTACTCCTCCGAGAATATGGCTTCGTCCCAGCAGTGGCAGATGGGCTCAGCTTTCTTCCAAGAAGCTGCGAGAAGCTGCACTGCGCTGTGCACATTCGAGAGATGGGACAGTTGGAACGCCATGTAGCTGATCCAGAGGCTTTTCTTGCAGAAGCTTTGCTGAACAACTCCCTCCTTCCCATTGACAACTCTACCAATGAGGCTCTAAAACTCTTGGCCTGGCATGAGGGCAATCTGCTACTTGATCTGTCCAGACAGCACAAGCAAAGCAAGCTGCCAAAGGTCTTCTATGATTCCTGGCGCTCTCGTGCTGGTGTCCCCGAGGCCCCAGGGGCCCCAGCTTCAAAGTCGTCGGAGTTGCTGAGACTCCTCAGAGATCCGGAGATTTTGCACACGATCGCATGGGACCAAGCACTTTGGGATGCTGGCAAACTTTTATTGTCAGACTGGGATGACGCTTTAGCCACTGAGTTACTTTTGAGCCACCACGACTTTCCTCCAGAACTGGAACTTTTGTTTCGACTTCGCCGACATGAGCTGCTGGCGAGGTCTGTTGAAGTGGAAGATCGGTTGCTGGTTGGTGGTTTAACATGGTTTCACGCATTTTTTCCTTTCATTCCTATGCGAGACTGCCATATTTGAAGGTTTTTTCAAGATTTCCGGTTCAGATCCCACCAATCAAATGACACCAGGCTGTCTCTTCAACCGTTGTATTGTGCATTTGCCACCCAAGCCTTACTGAACGACCACGCATGGCCGCTCAACGATGCCGAGAAGGAGGTGCTGAAGGTGGCCCCCAAGCTGGCACGAAGTATGTACCAGGCAGCTCTGGCAATGGTAAAATCTACAGTACCATTGGAAGTATATATTTGTAGTAGATGAGTGTAGATGATTTATCATATTTTTGGATAGAACGGAGAATTTATTTTCAACGTTGGTTTGTGAGAGGGTGTATGTATAAAAGTGTATCTATGTCTATGTCTATACACATCTGTATACTGTATACATCTGTATACATCTATGTCTATATACATCTATATACATCTGTACACATCTATATTATATAATATATACATCTACATTATATACATCTATCTACATCTATCTACATCTATCTACATCTATCTACATCTATCTACATCTATCTACATCTATCTACATCTATCTACATCTATCTACATCTATCTACATCTATCTACATCTATCTAC
>Ga0126342_10008878_pt1 | contig 18000 bp, 14 predicted proteins | sample Cyp1metagenome_FD_92528 | JGI IMG/M metagenome (GOLD analysis project Ga0126342, IMG submission 92528) | Coral microbial communities from Lord Howe Island, Old Settlement Bay, Australia - Cyphastrea 1 metagenome | ecosystem: Host-associated > Invertebrates > Cnidaria > Coral ... | reverse complement strand
GTTCACAACTAATGGTTCTTCAGGGCCTCACCTCTTTCCCTGGCAAAGCTTGGAGCCCGGACCTCCAAAAGAGCTGGTTGCCGATGTGCAACAAACGTATCGCTGGCTGTGGGTCGGAGCAGTTGAAAAGGGATTGGATTGGGTTGGATTGGATTGGAATGTGGTGATGTGACAATAAATCGTCAACTTTTTTGGTGGTCGTCAACTTTTTGGGGAACCGTATCTGAATTTCATAGATCGTCAGGTTTTCAATTCGTAGTTCTTTTTTCCATGACAAATGGTCGTCTAGGCATATAATCCTATCGAAACTTATGTAATGTTGATGGCAACATAGACATTTAGTTCCGTAATACATGTTTGCATTTGTCAACCGGTGAAGTTGATGTACATGTTAACGTGAATATCAGGTTGCAAGTCCACTAATGTACCTTTATCCTCCAAACAAAAGCCCTGATTTGATATTGAAATTATTGCGTGTGTTTTGGCTCTGTGTCAAACGTGTCTAATATGCCTGGCGGATGGGCTTATATATTGATAATTGCCTATATCATTGCTGATATTCCATCTATGACTGCGATATTTTATATGATTATGACCCACTTACGATTCTTGGGACCCCAAAGTCAACTCTATGCAAGTAATGCCGAGTGGAATCATCTTAATTACAAGGTCACGGTAGTTGGTTCATAGGCAGTAAACATGAACAATTGAAAAAACAAATGCCAATTTATGTCATTTTTTGTTGATATGCCTGATGTATGATAGCATAAGCTAAGTTGGATTATATTCCCATCTAACTATATAGTTACTTCAACACCATTACGCCAACAGTGAGCTGTTCGGCAAAGTTGCACCATTTTTAGCGTTCTCGCCAGCGAAGCCCAGCAAAGGTATAATATGTTTGAAGTCTTGTTTCACTCATAGCAGCGTTTATTTTATCCTTAGTTCCAGGGTTGGTAAAACTCCAATATTTACAATATTATCTAGTACTACATTGGTTAACTCCCCATTGTGAATCTTGGTAGATCCTGTGAACGAACAAATGTGTTCATCCGGAGACATAAGATAGTGAACAATAGTCGTCTTACTCTTGTGCGTTTTACGATTCGGGAATTTTCGGGAATGATCCCAGTCATCATTAGTAAATCACTAGTAATCATCATATTATCCCACTAGTAATCATCCCATTTATAATAATGGGAATCATCCACAGGCGAATTTTCGGGAGAATCATCCCATTCTCCCAGCAACCCATCCAGCAACCCTACGTTTAGCACGCACCAGTAAGTAGTATATTAACTCCTGTGACTCAGTGAGTCTCAGCCTCAAAAATCAATGACCACACCAATGACAATGAGATCATATATGTTTACCAGGTCGTTTGTACTAGTTATATAATGTTATATATATATATATATGTCTTCATTTTTCCCCATGATTGTCGCATGAATCATTTATTTGCATGGGATAACCCGTTCCGGGACTCATTAACCAGGGTTTTGCACCAGTTCCAAGCCTCCTCCCAGCATGTTAAAACCAGGTAACCACTCTTGATATTTCAAATATAATATATATATACATATATACACATATATACATACATAAATATACACTATATACATTATTATCTGTATATATAGATATACATAAACATACAGAAACATATTCCAGTACTATTGGTGAAACAACATGAAATAACCCCATTCGGAAACGCAGCGAGGTGGCAAAACGACGGTCCTCACCGAACGCCTGGCCTGGCTGGTGAAGGACCCTGGAAACTCACCGAGCTTCGTTAGCTTCGGTTGGTTGACCAACTATAGATATGTCCTATAGATCTGTAGTATATAGTTTTACAACAGTTGTATAACGTTAATATACTATAGATATCTGTAGATATTTATAGATCTATATATATATATATGACTATAGATTTATAGTTGTACAATCTGTAAATATCTAGTTGTATAACGATAGTTTGCCGACTATAGAGATGTTATACACCAACTATAGATATAACTATAACATGCCCTCAGGTGTCATGAAACATTGCGCAGGCCGGAAAAACTTCAGCCAATACTTCGATGTTTTTTTCCCATAGATGCCAAGTCAGTTCGGGGTTGTCGGAGGGTAACATGCACAGATATCGTTTCTCGCCCGAGGTAAAAGAACGGCATAGACACAACACTTGCAGTTCACCAACCAAATGGGTCTGTCTGCAAATTGGGTATAGGTACTCTAAATTCCAGTGCTTATCACCATTTACAACCATTGGTTCATTAAAATTGCCACAACTTGAGAGTGTATAGACACACCAACATATCAAATTGATACTGTATGTGTCCCATCGGAGATCCCATTTCGGAATATCCCCATGAAATTTCTTCACCTTGCCGCCGAGGAGGGTGTAGATCCGTCGAAGGCAAGGGTAATCTGGGGATGTAAATCCCAAGTTCGGCGTTGATCATGGGCCAAGAAACGCTTTTCACCAACATGACGATGTTTTTCTTTTCACAGATTCAACATGATTCAACACTAAAGCACTAAAGTAATGTTGTTTCAAGATTCAACACTAAAGCCACTTTACTTTGGGGGGCAAAGTGGCAAGTTCAGTGGCCAACAATGATAAGTCAGAGAAAGCAATCGATTTTGTGATACTCAGTCGCTTTTTATTTTTAGTCCATCCCGTTTAGTCAGCTGATGGCACAATACCTCTGATAGAAACTGGGGATTTTTTCCATGAATAAAAATCGCTGATTTGCAGCACCAAACTATGGAAAGTCACCCGGCTGGTTTTTCGGCCATGGTTTCTGGCGAAGTGTGAAATTTCCGGAGGATAATGTTCGTCATGTGAACCATAAAGATGATACCCTCTGGTAAACTAACATAGCTATGGAAAATCACCATTTTCAATGGGTAAATCCACTATAAATGGCCATTTTCAATAGCTATGTTAGTCATTACCAGAGGGTAACATACGCTGGGTATGTTCAAAGCCTTGTGGATCCCATTGCAGATCGTTCCATCCGTTCGGCCGACCTTGTTTGACAGTGCTTCTTAGGGGTAGCCTGAAGAAACATAACAACGGGCAGTCCACGCAAATCACAATTCTTATTGGGGAAACCTTCTTCAAATTTGAGTATGGGGATGTATGGGGTTTACCACAAGTGCGGATTGTTACCTTTTCGCATTCATGTACAGCTGATTTTCCTATGGCCTGATGATGATTCTCCGATGCAACGGGTTTGCCTAGCAGAGGGTAGCCGCTATCACAAGCTGTGGACTGGGCTAAGGTTGTTTCTTTTTATAGGTTCGCAGTTGGCACTTTTTATAGGTTCGCAGTTTGCTCCTATGAATACCCTCTGGTGTCATCAAACGTGGCAAGCTGGGAAACTCCGAACTAAATGGAGGTTTATTTTCTGGGAAGACTCCGGGAAGACATTGCTATGCTTCCGGAGGGTACCGGGATCTATCCATGTGTTTGTACCCATGGATAAACTTGGAAATGGATCAAAATCAATAGATGAAATGAAGACAGTACGTACAGGTACGGTTTCACTGATGAACCAATTCATGTACCCTCCGGTATGCTAACATAGCTATGAAAAATCACCATTTTGGATAAGTAAATCATGTATAAATTGCCCAATTAATGTCAGTTTACCTGAGCGAGATCCGTCACCGTTGTCATGGCATTTTCCATGTAAATCCCATATATATATATATATATATTATATATATATACATAATCCCATCCCGATGTTTCCTACAAAATTTATATCACCATTAAACCATTGAAAATCATAGGTTTTTCCCCCCAGCCGGACGACGATGCAGCGCAGGTACTGCTATTGACCTTCACCAAAAATGCGGCAGAAGAGATGTTCCTTGGACCGAGAAGTGGTTGAAGGAGCTGGGAAAAATCACTGGCTGAATATATGGTACTGGTTGACTGGTTGGTGGTTTCAAACATGTTTTATTTTCCATTATATATATTAATAATTATATGGGATAATCCTTCCCATTGACTGTTTTTTCAATATGGTTGCAAAAACCAACCAGTTGATAATAGTCAGTAACAACATTTAATAGTGAATAATAATGGTTAGTAATGTTCAATAATGAATCATCATCGCTGAATTTGTTTGGTTGATATGGTTGATTTCGTCGTCAATAACGAGGATTAATAATGGGTTAATGATACTGGTTAGTCATGTTCATGAATGATAATAGCTAATCGATGGATGGATTTCTGTCAAGTTGACCCCTCGGTAATCGAGCACTGCGATGGCAACCAGACATGTTTGAGTACTGGTGGTTTACCTTCAAGCATCATTTCAAAAAATGGAAGGTTAGCTCTAGAGCATGCTTTCTGGTGATACAATTTGAACACTTTATGGATTATGGGATCCAAACAAGAACACATATCAACAATTATGAAGGTATATTACAGCAATAATGAGATGATAATGCGAACCACATATCTATATCCATATATGTATGTTATATATATAATATACAACTTGATATTAAAGATTATCTAGAGATATTTAGAAGAAGCAATTGGAGGGGTGATCGGGTGATCCAGTAGAAAATTGAAAATGTAGGTCCTGGAGGGGGGGGTGACCATATATATATATATATATATGTATATATATGTATATATATATATGTATATATTATATATATGTATATATATATTGTGGATATATATACATATATATATATATATATTGTGGATATAGTGGATCATGGTGCGATATACAACCAACAATCTTGTGTTTGTCCAAAAATGGGTGGGAAATTTGCCCAGCAGTCATGGGGATATGATCAGCCGCAATGGGAATCTATACCCTGAAAAGTAGAGTGTTATACAGTTTTCCAAGAGAATGGTATACCACCAACTATTTCTGGTTGGTGGTTTCAACCATGGCTTTTATTTTCCATTTCATATATGGGATGTCATCCGAAACCCATTGACGAACTCATATTTTTCAAGATGGTTATTGCACCAACCAGCTATTTATGGGGATGCAATTTGCTATAATGGGATGTATGATATATTATATGTATAGATAAGTATACAGCCGACTACATCTGGTTTGTCCTAAAAAAATATAGTGTATATATATATATATATATACACCTTTAATTGCCATTGAAGGAAAGGTCGGCCGTTTGTATATCCCCAGCCCTATCCTTTACCAACTCATCCCTAATAACTCTTGGTGAATCCCACCTTGTACATCCTTTTTTTCTATATCAATGTTGGTGAATGTCACGTATGGTTGCAACTGAAGTTCCGATATATTTCCAACAATAAAAGGTTACAACTTTACAACACACTGGTGCTAAACATAGGGAATGGGTGAATGGTCCATAATAAGTACGACAAGCATTTTATTCCCCCATTCCATACGTTTAGCACCAGTAAGTCAATTCTATTGCTGAATGTTTCATTCACCTCAATTCACGATTAAATCTACCAGTATATCTTAACGTGACAATATACATATACATATATATATATACACTGGTTGGTGGTTTGGAACATTTTCTATGTTTCCATATATTGGGAATAATCATCCCAACTGACTTTCATATTTTTTGCAGAGGGGTAGGTTAACCACCAACCAGTATATCATCCCATTATTAACCACTATTAACCATTATTAAGCAACTATTAACCACTATTAACCACTAGTAACTATTGTTAAAGTTATCCAAAATTTATTACTGTAACACCTTTGTTTCTTGGTCAATCCCAACCTTTCCGCCTGGGATTTGTCAGGAAGCAACGAGCCCAAGACTTGGTGGGTGACCGGGCAGGCGACGTGTTAGCGTGCACCTTCCATTCCTTCTGCGCGCGCGTGTCTCGGCAGGTCGAAGGGGAAAAGTGTGGGGTGTTCAGTGGATCAAGAAATCAACAAAAAAACTGAGGGGGGTGGTGATTGGTGTTATTTTTTGTTAATTGGTGGATAATTTTCACGATTAAGTTTTCAAGATGGGGGTTCAGACAAGGAAAAGTAAAAACTAAAGAACATAAAGAAAGCCAGAAAACAGGGGCTGGGACCAGTCGTTCATGTTTGTAGAAATTGTTGAAGGTTCTTTGTTTTCCCGCTTCGAAACGTTCAAAAGTGAGGAAACTCCCGTGCAACATCTGTAGCATCAAAGATGCATCGAATCATACACAATTCATATGTACATATAACATCATATAACATATATATATATATACATATAACATATGGATTTTACATTTATACATATATATATATATACATTATGTGATTGTGCATTTGAGTATCCAAACATATCGTGGTGGGCGAAGTGAACTTTGGTTGTTTCTAAGTGGGTCATCCAAGGTTGGTTAGATTAACAGGTTCGTTTTTAGCCATCAATAGATAGAGTTAATGCCCAACTAAGATGAGACCTGCATATATCAAGTGATTCGTTCCAGGGTTCGATCTTGTCTATTTTACAATCTTCTAAGCGGACCCAGGTGCCACTTCTCTGTTTATGTGCTCCATGGCGAGAAACCCTCGGTCTGCCTTGGCCCAAAAAAACCACCACCAGTACGGTTTCGACAGGGATTCACAATGCTATGCCCGCCCTTATAAGTTTGTTTGTAAACCTCATCAACTAAACTCCCATGAAATACTATATGATATTTTTGGAAAAAGAAGAACTCAGCACTCGCTAGCCCCATGTGGCCATCAGTGGCCCCATCTGCAGATGGGTCAAAACATGTCAACACCTATTAAAAATCTATATTTGGAGAAATACCCATCCATTCACCAGCTGCTTTCAGGTATATTTTAGGGTATCTCTTGGGCCTTTTAAAGACGGGTGGGGGTGGAACCCAGGTGCTGCGAAGGCACGGCAGAGCTTTGAATCTTCCATCGGATTTTGTGACTCGCCTGGCAGGGCCTGGGGTGCAAAAAATGATGGTTTCAGGGCTGTTTTTCATTGATGCTTGAATCAAATCCAGAGTCTTTTCAGGATTTTTGAGGATATCACATGTGTTGATTGGTAAACTCACCTAAATTCCACAAGATTCGACAACTTTGCTGCTGAAACCACGAGTGTTTCATCATTTTTTCCACTCAAACCATAGTAAGACTAGCAGTTTGGGTTCCTTACCCTCTGGTAAACATACAAAAAACTATGGAAAATCACCATGCTATCAATGGGAAAACCCACGAACTGTCAATGGTCATTTTCAATTTCGCAAACTGTTAGTTTACCAGAGGGCATATCCCATGATCATCCCAATATTCACCAAACCACTACATCACCAGTCGATCACCATTAAATCACCATTTATAGTGGTTAAATCACCATTTACCAGATGGTAAACCCATTTACCAGAGGGTAAACCCATAATTATATATCCCATTGTTCAAGAGTTAAACCATTAAATCTCCATTCGATCGCCATTAAATCAACATTTATAGTGGCCAAATCACCATTTACCAGAGGGTAAACCCATTTACCAGAGGGTAAACCCATAATTATCCCATTGTTAAAGAGTTAAACCATTAAATCTCCATTAAATCACCATTTATAGTGGTTAAATCACCATTTACCAGAGGGTAAACCCATTTACCAGCGGGTAAACCCATAATTATCCCATTGTTAAAGAGTTAAACTATTACAATAAATCTCCATTAAATCATCATTTATAGTGGTTAAATCACCATTTACCAGAGGGTAAACCCCTCTAAAAAGTGGGTAAACCCATTACATTATCCCATTGTTAAACAGTTAAACAATTGCTGGTTGGTGGTCTCATTTTTTTTATGTTCCATAATGTGGGATGTCATCCTTCCCATTGACTTTCATATTTTTCAGAGTGGTAGGTTAACCACCAACCAGTTGATAATAGTCAGTAGCAACGTTTAATAGTGAATAATGGTTAGTAATGTTCAATAATCCTTTCAGAGTGGCAGGTCAACCACCAACCAGATTAAATCTCCATAAATCTGGGGATGGGTCAAAACCTTGCACCCCTTTTTTGTTCACATCAAAATAGCTGGGATTTATGGATGTTCATCCCCCTAAAAATGCTATTTATAGGTATTGATCCATAGCCATATGGGTAAACTCCTCCAAGTCATCCAACTTTGTGGGCCCAGGTGGTCCTGGATGATGCCGAGTCCAAGCAGATGATCCGTGCCTTGGGCCTGGCTTTTTTTTGCAGCGGCAGCGGGTCATTTTTTTGGGGACCCCATAGCCTCATGGTTTTAATATGTTTTAATACAATGTTAATACATTTTCATACTAAACATGAACTAAAATCAAATATATCATTGGATTCATTGGATGGCCGACCATTGGTTTTTAATGCTGACCCATAGCCATATGGTTGTTCACAGGTCTTGAATGATATATTTAGCTTATATTTAACAGCCTTAGCCATATAATGCCACATATTAATAATATTAAAGCCATCAACAGGTTGGTAGAGCAATAGGATCCCCCCCAAAATTTACAATTTTTATTTGGGTGGGACTCCAACCATCAATCCATATGGCTGGTTGAAATTATTGTGAATTACACAGGTCTTTTTTATACGATAGCATGACACGGTGTGATGAGCATTGAGTTGATCATGACCCAGATGCTCCATGGTGCTGGAATATTTACCAACATTTGCCCTAAAAAAATCACCCAGTTTTGTAGGTAAATATACCATACATGGTTCATCTGGGTGATGGATAAAATGATGGATTTGAGCATTACTATAATAGGATTTAGAGGGATGAAACAAACACCAATCATTATTTAGGGAGATTCAAATGGAGATGGGACCATGATTTATACGGGTTTGAACAGGTAAAAAAAGAAAAACGGGTTTCATAAGGATACACACACACACAAAAAAAAAAACATATCTTGAAACTTGTTAGATTCTTTCCGCAATAAAGTCATAGCCCGGTTGATTGGTTAGTTTGTTGGGCTTATACTATCTGGTTCATCGGGGATCCGAATAATATCTTGACCCAGTGCAGACATAAAAACCTGATTCATGGTTCAAAAACTTCTGTTACCTGGCTGGTGGTGACTCAAAGATTTCTAGAAGTTCTATATGTGGTGATGGGTGCCTCAACCCCTGAGTACTGAGGTGGTGCTGGTCCCATGTACGTAAGATGGCTTATTCCAGTGGCGTTTCGAAATGCCCAGTTATAACTGGATGCACACAGTATATATAATGAAATATTGGCTAATTGGCTATAACATGTTATAAGGCCCACAGCCGCAGCGGAGCTTGCCATGGAGCTTCTGGTCGCCCTCTCCAAGCCGGTTGCCGCAATGGTTGGCATCGCGGTCCACCAGCTTGGGGCGGTGAACTTCACTTCGGCCGACCGCTCTTTAACTTTGCTGATCATGACCGAGTCTTCCAAGCACTACTTGAACTTCGCTCACGTCGCATCTGATGCCCCGGTCGTTGTGGCGTTGATGGACCACCCTCTCAACAAGTTTTTGGATTTCTGTTTCCCCTGCTCTTTGCTTTTCTGCTTTTTGCTTTTCTACTTTTCCCTGCTTCTCTGCTTTTATAGTTCTTTGCTTCTCTGCCTCGTGCTGCCTCTCTGCTTCTCCGCTTTTCTGATTTTCCCTGCATTTCTGCTTTTCAAACTTCTGTGCTGCTTTGCTTCTGCTTTTCCCTGCTTCTTTGCTTACCTGTTTTTCTGCTTCTCTGCTTTTCTGCTTTTCCCTCTTTTTTTTGTTTCTCATACCCCAGATTTATAATCCTTCACAAACATCATATATATTAATCTATAGAAATAATCTCTAAACCAACCATAAATAAACCCCGAACCAACCAAAGAACCACTAAAACAACGCGCTAAGTAAACCCTAAACACTCCCTAAATAAAATTGAAATTAATCCTGAATAATGAATAAACCTTACACCAGCCCTAAATAGATCTTAAACCAGACCTAAATAAATCTTAAACCAACGCTAAACACACCTCAAACCAATCCTGAATAGATCCTACATCAACTCTAGATAGATCCTAAACCAAACCTGGATAAACCCTAAACACCCTAAACCAGCCCCAAATAGATGCTCGCCCAAGCCTAAAAACCGTAAACCAACCTAAATATATTTTAATCCAGGCCTAAATAGATCCTAAACCAACCCTCAACAAACTTCAAACCAACATGAACCAGCCATAAATAGATCTTAAACCGAGCCTATATAAATAAAAACCTAAAACACACCCTAAACAAATCCTAAACTATCCTAAAAAAAAACTAAATAAACCCTAACTCTAAAACCAACCCTTAAAAAACTTAAAACCAAACAAAACACTTAAACTAACCCTAAAACCAATCCTAAATGAACCCTAGTTGCAAACTACCATGTTACATGAAAAGTTCAATCAACAAAATGTTGCAAATTCCATCGAAAATGAAAGGTTCGAACTCAAAAAATGCTGCAAATACTGTTGAAACGGCAGCTTCCAGCTCCAAAATGTTAGAAATTCCACCAAAATGCTGCAAATTCTGTGGAAAATGATAAGTTCCAACTCCAAAATGTTGCAAAGACAGTTGAAATAGCAGCTTCCAGCTCCAAAATGCTGCAAATAGCCAGGAAAACGGACAGACAACAGATTAAAAAAAAAAACAAAACGGAAAAAAAGGTGACCCAGGGCGTCAATTCCTTGTCTATTCTCATCAGATCGCAGGCTTCCGTTTCGAGAGAGGTCACGCATCAGCTGATGTTTGCCCAATCTTCTTAATGGAAAGCTCTTGTTCATTTTATTGTTTTTCTTGGTGTGAATTGGTACTACAGAACACCAAGAAGCAAGAAACTGGTAATTTCAGCGCAAGAATCAAGAAGGTTGCCTCGGCGGAGCAGCGAACGGTTTACGCTCTTGAGATCTCTGGGACTTGTGCGGAATCGCAGACCCTGAAATTGGAATGGGATCCACTGCTGTCCAGAATAGGGCTCACTTCATTGGAGGTGAATCTGGACGAAGTGTCAGGAATGTCTGTCCAACATTGGGTGAAACACTATAAATAAACCCTAAACCAATCTTAAATAGACCCCAGAATGACCAAAAAACTAAGATAACTCTAAGTAAGCCCTAAGTATATAAGTATACATGTATATATAAGTATATATATATATAAACCCTAAATGAAATTTTGCCCTCCTAAACCTACCCTATATAGATCTCAAACCAAGCCTAAATAAACCTTAATCACACATATATAGATCTTAAACAGACTCTAAATAGACCTTAAACCAGACCTAAATAAAGCCTAAATAAAGCCTAAACCAACCCTAAGCCAACCCTAAACCAACTCTTAAACCAACCCAAAATAACCTAAACCAATCTAACCAAAAACCAAACCAACCCGAAGCCAACCCCAAATAAACCAAGCCTAAACCAACCCTAAACTCTAGTCGCAAAAAACCATGCGACATGAACAGTTCGAGCACCAAAACGCTGCACATTTTTTCCTAAGTAAAATGAGAGGTTCGCACTCCAAAATGTTGCAAAATACAGTTGAAATGTCAGCTGCCAGCTCCAAAATGCTGCAAATAGCAAGGGAAACGGACAGGACAGGAGATCCCAAAAAAAAATCGAAGACGGAAAACACATAATTCCCAAAACAATTCCAGACCCAATTCATTTTGTTTGAAATAATATCACTATGTACTAGGTCAATCTTACATGGATACTTTAATCCTTTAGTCTTTTGGTATTAATGGGAATATCTACTAACCAGCAAACAAAATGCAGGGTATCTAAGATTGGCAATGTATATAATATGATATTAATTATTGTTAACACATGTAGATTTCTGTGTGTTATTTGTTGTTTGAACATCATATCAACGCATCAACAATAAGAGTATGTTGTTTATTGCCAACAGAATCAACATCGTTTGCAGGATAGTCACCCTTCAACCACTGTTCCGCCCAGAAAGTGCGCGAAAGAAGCTGGGCTTCGATAACAAAGATCGTCAGAAACTTCCCCTCGCTGCTGCCCCTTTGGCTGCGTTGGGGGTAGGGAACGCAATGAATTACGGAAATCGGTTGGGACTGCGTATACTATACGACAAACAACACACATGTATATATATATATATACATATATTATACATGTTTCATATGTTTTCACATAAATACATATAATATTACATATACAGAGAGAACATATAAAAGTACTGATAGATGTAGTTTTCTAGCAGGTAAGTTGGATACCCCATGTACATGAAAATAATGGCACCATGGCTGGATGGCCATTCATCGCAACTGGATTACTCTGTAAATCCACCGAGTTATTTGGGAGCCGAAACCTACGTTTTTTTTTTTTAAATATCACGTGGGTCGTCATTCACAGAAGTTTCCCCTATTTTGATTTTTGATGAACAGAACGGGGCTGAGCCAATGGGTTTTAAATCATAGATTCATAAGCATTTGCTTCTCTCTCCACACTGCATGCTATCTCCCAGCTACCGGATATGACAAGCACAGAATTCAAGTCGAATCGATGGGGATTGTTTGATTTGGTGATGGATCAAAACCGTTGTTTTCCTCCATCTTTTGGGAGGAATGAACATCCCCAAAAATTCAATCTATTTGTAGGGTTGAACCAAAGGGGGTGGCAAGTAGCAGTTCCCCACAATTTTCAGGTGTCGAACTTTTGGGGGTGCTATCTGTATAATATCAATATATATATAACATGATAGATATAGATATACTGTATATATATATATATCCATATCAGATCATATCAGTCACAGAGGACCGGAACTGATGAACCCTTTTTTTTGCGACCGGAGAAAACTTCAGTTTTGATCCGCCGCGGAAGATCCAGGGGGTCGATGGTCGATGGCCCAGGAGTTGAGGAAGATGTTTTCCTACGCTGTGAGTGTTGGCCAACCGACCCTTGGAACGAGTGAAAATTTTCGAATATTTTTTCGGTCATTTAATGAGGCCTAAAATGGTGGCATTCAAAAAAGGAAAAACATGAAAAAACACAAAACTCAAGTTTTTAGTTGTTTTTCCAGTGAGGACCAATCATTTATTTGAACATGTAGGATGTAGGGTACTTGTCAAAAACCATGGTTTTCGGGTTGTAAGGTAGCGTGGTGCCAGTCTACAGAGTCGTTTTACACATGTGATTTTTTCTATACTCGAGTTGTTCCGGGACGAACTGCGCTACGGATGGGAAATTCATGGAGCAGGCAGATGTGACCCCATAGACGGGATGTTTCGAGTGTTTCTGCAGACTGAATTGCCATCGCTACACAATTTGAACCTTATATATGCCTTTTTTTTTTTGACTACAGCTACATAGGCAGCACTTGGATTGCCAGTGTCACATGAGGCTGTGGTTTTCCATTCCGTGCAGAGTTGTTTTTCCTTCCAAGAAGGTTTTTCACTGTACACAATACTGTTTCATAGATTCCATTGATCTATTGAGCCTCATATATATATAATTATAATATTATTATTTTTGTTATTTTTATTTTTATTTTATTATTATTATTGATTATTAGTACTATCATTATTATTGTTATTATCATTATTATTATTGTCATTATCATTGTCATGTTTTTTGTTTTTTATTGTTATCTATCATAAATATATATAAATATATCATAAATATATCGTAAATATATCACATCATACATATATCATAAATATATCATATAATATCATTTACAGTATATATATAGATATATCATAACTATTTCATAAATATATCATAAATATATCATAAATATATATCATAACTATATCATAAAGATGTCATAAACAATAGTTGTATTTGTTTCCTGTTGTTTTTTTGTTTTTTTGACATCTCCATTTTGTTTGCCCCTTTCGGCGAGGCTGCGAGAGGTCTTGCTACAGAAGTTCTGGAAATATCACGACATGGCGGAGGACGTGGAAGCATGTCACCTGGCCCGCGAGCCATCGCACCTTGAAGCGAAGAATTCTAAGAAGGGAAACACGGTGGATAGGAAAGTCACCAACATCTTAAGGATTTTTAAACCTTATACTTGTATATGAATGTATATGATTTGCTGGGGATTGGATGTTAAGCTGCCACTCTTATTCATGGATCAACCATCTATATATGCTAATGTCTACGCAGATCGGCTGTGAATTTTCCAGCCTGGCATGGTGTTTTCCCATGGGTGCTGGGGATGGGATGCCACTACTGAAATCCCTCGAAAAAGATGGCAATTTTTCGCCATCCAGGATGCGCATTTGAAAAAAGGAGTTGAAAACCAACCAAACAGATCTTGAACATAATTGCACTCTTATGAATTCAAAGCTTTCCCGTTCACTTTGAGAATTTGGCTTTCGAGCAGCTGATTGTGTCCCAGTTGGCCTGTTTATGGCCCGCATCAGAAATGGTTTGCATCAGAAAGCGAGTTGATCACCGGAAAATTGTCTTGGCTTCATCTTAGCTCTTCATCGTTTTTATTTGGTTGCAACGGATTTACCTTCCGGTCATCAAACATAGCTATGCACATGTCCAATTTGTAGATGATTTACCGACAGTAAATATGTGAATATGTTGCATTGCCATGTGATTTCCGGAGGGTATCCAATGTTCGGCTCAATGTGAATCGCCATTTTGCGATGTTCCTGTGTTGGTTTGTGCCCGCTGTTGGCGAGATCCAGATGTTGAATTTTTGTGAAATTAATCATGCGTGTATGTTGTTTCATTCTGTTGTTCTTTCTTTGGGATTTTGTAAGGGAAACAACATATACATGGGTAAATTATAACTTAACCTCACTGTTCTCCCTCACTGCAATGATGGTGTATGGGGAATTCTCCCCAAATGGGCGCAAGTTCAGGTTAGTGAAATATTACAATTTACCCTGATAATATTCCAGATACAGATACTTTTATAACTTATATATTTACCCTTAAATAATACTGAACCCAGATAATGTGATATTAACCCATTGCAGATCATTTACCAGTATTAACCCATATTAATTAACCATTATTTACCATTATTAGCCAATTTTTTTCGGTTCTTTCGATGTTTCATAGACGAAGCTCTGGTGGTTTTCACATGTTTTCACCAGGTCTAATGGAGTATCAGAAGCTGAAAGCCGACGCCTGGCGATGGTGATGTCCTTATTGTGTTGGGGGGTATTCATCAGAAATATATGTGGATATAATACTAATTAATACTATTATATAATGGGGATAGAACGGGGTATGTGACAAACTTCACAATTTGATCGTTTACTGGGTTTGTCTTATTTTTTGGCATCACTAATGATGACTTGAATGGAGAAAACTTTATGTTTTTTAGCATCAACATTTGGGACTAAAGTTGCAATCTTAGTGTGGAACAAGAGGATAGGTCATGGCATTTTTGGGTACCCTATGTTCAGGCAATCTCTTGTGATGTTGTAGTGACATGAGTCATTCTTGAGATCAATAGTGCTCTGGATGCATTCATTTATATACTTGATATGTTTGGCATTCTCAATCCCTTTTTCGGATTGGCCAATTTTGACCTATATCCACATATTTTTCGTGGAAGGCGAGTAAGAAACAGGATGTCAGCAACAAAAACAATAAGGAATATATTTAGGTGTATTTTAAGTGGTATAGCATTTCTATTCAAACATCTTTTCAGGATATTTAAGGATACATACATACTACGGGCAACAGTCTTTGGCCACACAGATAGATAAGGATAAGAAACTGTTTTTCATCCACAAACCATGTCTTTAATCAAGTTACTGAACGCTGTCGCCATCACAGAGCTTTGTTTGAGCTAGGTTTGTGACCTCAAGTCTTAACGTTACTAGAAATGAGTCTCCAAACTTCTTAAGGGCTTTCATTTGCTCGTATCATAACTTATCCAGACATCATTAACTAATCATAAATTAAGTCTTTAGTGCTGCTTAGATGAAATAGTCAGACTTCACACACCTCAAACTTATGACACACACATTTTATTTCGCTACACCATTTCTATCCATTTCTACATCTCGAGCCTCCGTTTGTACCAGGTGCTCTGTTGTAAGTCCCATCGACTTGGAGGAACATCCCAAAAAGGTCCTGGTAACTGGTTAACCCTGGATAGGTCTGAATAACCCGTGGGTTATCCTCTGGTAAACTAACATAGCTATTGAAAATGGCCATTTATAGTGGATTTTCCCATAAAAAATAGTGATCTTCCATAGCTATGTTAAATTACCAGAGGGTATCCTCTGTTTAAGTGGATTACAACTAGGCTTATATGATTACTAACCACTTACTAAGAGGGATGATACTCCTAAGTGTTTGCACCGACTTAGCTATCATACATCGGCTATTGAATCAAATGAAATCACCCTTTTCGTTGGTTAAATCCTCTTAAACCAACACGTTCCTATATTTTTCTATAGGTTTCCCGTGTTTTCCTATGGTTTTCCCAAGTGCTTTCCCATTTGGTGGTTTCCGAATCATACGCGTTCCGGTGGTTTTTCACTGGATCACAGAGGCAGAAGACTACTTGGACTTTGATGACTTGCTGGAGCAATGTGACTTGGTATGTTTTGCTTGGGACGTACCCTCTGGTAATGACTAACATAGCTATTGAAAATATGAACATGGCATTCTTTCATGGGAAAATCGACGATTTCGACTGGGCCATTTTCAATAGCTATTTTGACATAACCAGAGGGTAGTTTTGGTATGTTTTGGTTGGTCGATCACCTGTTTTTCGAAGGATTTTGGAATATTTTGATTGGGATGGATTGGGCCACCGCATGCGCCTGCCACGCTCAAAAAGGATGACACCGGCAACTTGCCGCACACTCTGGAGCTCTGAGTTCGGCACCTTCACCAGGAACGGTGATGAGCTGTCCGCCCGATAAACGCCTGCGAAAATGGGCCGGATGCGGCTGCGTTCCTTGCCCTGAACGAGAATGCTGTCCATCCTCGTGTTTGGACACGCGACCTGAAGAGCTCCAGTGGCACGTTGCCACACATCAGTGACGAGATCGCCGCCATGATGGATTTTAATGCAATGATTGAACAGTTGAACAACGCATCTACCATCTGTTTTTTTTTAATGCCATGGAAAAACACCATGCTCTCAATAGTTAAACCATCTATTTCTATGGGCCATTTTCCATGGCTATGTTAAATAACCAGAGGGTAAGTTTAAATGAAATTTAATGGTATGTTAACGGATTTAACCGTTAATGATTGGGATTTGAACTGCCTAGACCCTCCAAGTACCTAGAAACGATGGGAAATATCTAAGCATACCAACTACCTGGGTTATCTGGGGTCATGATAACCCTCAATAGGCATACCTATCAACCAAGCAGTACAATGAGATGGAACAATTGGGGCTCGAACCAGAAGTTGGTTTTGAACTTGCTTATGCTGTCTATATTCATATATATATATATTACTATATTATATTCGTATATATGGTCCCGTGTCCCGTGTTCCCACCCCCCCCATGGGATGGGGGGGGTATGATGCCCCTGTGGTGGTGGATATACATATATACATACATACCTACATACCCACCTACCTACATACCTACCTACCTACATACATACATACATACACACACAGACATACATACCTACCTACCTACCTACATACCTACATACCTACATACCTACGTACCTACGTACCTACGTACCTACGTACCTACGTACCTACGTACACACGTACACACATACATGCATGCATGCATGCATACATACCTACCGACCTACCTACCTACCTACCTACCTACCTACCTACATACCATACATACCAACATACCTACATACATACCTACATACCTACATAGCTACATAGCTACATAGCTACATAGCTACATAGCTACATAGCTACATACTATACCTACCTACCTACCTACCTACCTAGCTAGGTCCACCGCTCATAGGCGGCCGTGGTGTAAAATAGCATTTTCAATGATTCAATGTTGTTTGAATCACGCAATTCCACTGCGTTTAAGGGACAGTCTTTGATTTCACATGTTTCATGC
>Ga0126342_10008877_pt1 | contig 18002 bp, 15 predicted proteins | sample Cyp1metagenome_FD_92528 | JGI IMG/M metagenome (GOLD analysis project Ga0126342, IMG submission 92528) | Coral microbial communities from Lord Howe Island, Old Settlement Bay, Australia - Cyphastrea 1 metagenome | ecosystem: Host-associated > Invertebrates > Cnidaria > Coral ... | reverse complement strand
GTGCTTTTTTTTCAAACATTAATTTTCTGGATATGAAGATGACATGTCTTTGGCTATTCTTAGGCTTGTTTTCCTTCGTCCGGTTTGGAGCACATTGCCAGGTTCATTGGAAGGGTGTCGTGAAGTGAAGTCTATATAATAGTCTACACATCTTCAACTATTCTGACTACTTATTACATCTTACATCATCTTACATCATCTTACATCATCTTACTATATCATATTGGTTCATATGGATTCATATTGATGCATGTTGTATCTCAAAGTTGAAGGACGATCTAAAGGAGATGCCAAGCTCAGCATCGCAGAGGCAGTGTGGGAAGATCGCAGGTGGTCATCGCGTCAGGTACCCCAGCAGCAACCAGCAGCAACTTGAGCATGGCATAGAGGGCATAGAGGGCATAGAGGGCATAGAGGGCATAGAGGGCATAGACGGCATAGACGGCATAGACGGCATAGATGTTATGGCAATGCACGCCTCTGTATTCCTTGAAGTTTCTGCGCCATGTTCCTGTCAGATGTCTGAATTGAGAGATTGTCAACAACGATATTAGGTTTTCAATCACATTTGGCACAGGAAATCTGATTTGAATCTTCAACAGCGAAACAACGCGTACAAAGCTAGCCGGCTTTTGTCGAACTTTGAGACTGCTTCGCTGAGGACACTGTGCAGCAATGCCTTTCAGCTTTGGTCTTTTCGGTGTCAGTGTGCGGGACATTGTCGACGAAGAGTCATTGATTTGGAAGCATCCTGCGCACAGCAGGCCTTCTGCAAAGTGACTCCTGCGGAAAACATCATGCCAAATTTCAGGCATTGCAGGCTTTATTCCATGTTTTACTCATTTGCATTAACACTTGATGCAAGTTGGCATGTGCCTGTATTATGAAGTCCAAGCCGCTAAGCTCACTTTGACACTGGGCCAGATCGGGTCAGACGGGTCAGGTTGTTCACGAGTGGCTCTTGCATTGGCGCACTGCTGTGACTCGGTGGAAAGGGAACGCTTTGCACGTTGCTCTGAAAAGATAAAGAGACCAACGCAAGACCTACCATCACTTTCAAAGGACTCTCCCAACACAGGACCAAGTACTTTCTTCTTGTCACAGGGACTGAAATCAACTCAACCTTGCATTATAATCATGGCTCGTTTTCTTGCTACTTTGCTGAAGATGGAATCTTCTCGCCCTGACCTTCAATGCTGCCAAGCGGCTATGGTACTGTTTCACTGTTCCCGCTGGAAGGTTGTCAGCTGGCGAGAGATTCAACGGAAAGATCGAAAGGCACGGATGGATTGCAAGATATTGCAAGCTTGACCATTCCGATTTGACAAGCTGCCTGAAGTTGGTCAAACATGTGACCATCCCGAGCAGCGCTATGGCTGCTATGACATGCCGGGGCAGCAAGTACAATATAGATCAAGATAGTTAGTACATATAGTACATATAATTAGTACATTAACCTCCTCTTCTTTTGGCATGTAGCACTGTGATACACCGTGCGCGTTCAGGCATAGGAGTGCCAGTCGCATGTCAGACTGTACTTGAAAATTACTATACAGATGATTACTGTAAGGCATATTGAGACAGAAAGAATGAAGAAAACATTCTAAGATGGTGACTACAGACACATTGTTGGCAGGCCTTGGTGCAGTGGTACGTGGTGCTGATTTCATCGACACTAAAGGGCTGGCGCAACTGGTGCAACGATCGACGAGTCAAGAAGCAACGACAGGCCCAGTGGTTCGCAAAAACACCATTTAGACATATTTAAAACATATTTGGAACAAGTGGACTCAAGTGGAAACAGAAAAACGAAGGGATGCAAAGGTGTACGAAGACAGGCTCCTTTGCTCTCCTTAGTATATTTAAGGACACATATATTACATTATATGGACACATATATTATCATATATTATCATATATCAATGTGTAGGTATCTCTATATGCATACATCATAGTTGTTCTATAAGCATCCTGTGGCGTTTTGTATGTTTCGTCTCCGTAGGAGGAAGCGACACAGCTCTTTCTTGGTGCAGCGCGACGTTGGTCATTGGCAGCGCTGTTTCGCTGCCACGAGGAACGTCAGTCCTTTGCAGAACAGGACGGGCAACGCAGTAGCGAAAAGTAATGGTCCAAGATGGTGCATGTCTTCAATCGAAACCTGGACCCATTGCCTGGTCAATGACAAAATAAACGAACATATTGCAATCATTCCAGATATGTCATGATATATTTCATATTTCATGATATTTCTGGACCACGTGGACAAGGTCTGAAACATTTTGAAACTGTGAAATGCTAAGAACGCCTCAGTTTGAGGTGGCGGAGCAAGAGTGGGAGCTCTTGGCCCAAAAGCGAGCAACCCTGGCAGTGGCTGCAGCCAACCGCTGGCGCCAGAAGCTTTATTTAAGGCTCGGTGGTGGTCTGTTGGTAAAACTGCTGCACTATGCTGCACTATGCTGCACTATGCTGCACTATGCTGCACTATGCTGCACTATGCTGCACTGTACACAGCGGATCAAGGTCCAAATGGCCTTCATATGTTTGGCCCAGCTCCCAGCTGAAGAGGAAAGAAATGACTTGTGGATGCCAATCAGATTCAATCACTGCCAGTGGGCCAGGGCTTTGTCACGTCCTGGAAATTTGAAAGGGTTCACAGACTTGTTTTCAAACTCAGGAAAAAATACATGAAGGTAATGGAAACTGAAATTGATACGTCAATTTGTTGCCGAAACACATTGTTCCCCACTCTTCAAAGGTATTGAATCAAATTGACAGGATTTAGAGTTCAATTTCCAGCTTGAAGATTCCGCTGAGGTCACAAGAAGTTCCAGAAATGTCATTTGACCAGGCTGGGGTTGACCAGAGATAGAATGCAACATATGAAATATGGAACACGTGCCAAGAAGCTGAGATGCAAATGTGGCATTTTCATGCAGTCAAGTAAACTCATGTAAACGGAACCTTAAATTTGTCGTAGACTCATGTAGACTCTATGTTTGTACTTACTTGTATAATCTTGTATCCAGACTTGCGTTACTTGTAGTCCTTGTAGTCGTTGTAGTCGTTGTAGTTTTCGATACTTGTGCAGTCCACCTGAGGAGCTGCATCTTTCTCTGACGCCGAGTGAGGTCAATGACTGGCCCAGCCCGATTTGAGGCGCAGGTGTCGCTCCAATTTTTCGATCGTCAAATCGAGTCGAGCAAAAGCCTCGCCAATCGAAAAGGTCAGATGAGTCACATGACTTCCCAGCCGGAAAAAGCTGGGAAAAGCTGGGAAAAGCCATCGGCTTGCCTATGGCCTATGACTTGCTGTGTGGCTCGTGTGGTTTCCTGGTGCCATCTGGAGACTCGGAGGGCTGTTGAGGAGGACGACACTGCTGTGACTGGTGTGATGAAGAATTTTGAGAATTTTGATCAGTTCTGATCAGATTAAGCAGGTCTTCCAGGGCTCCTCTATGGTTCGGCGCCATTAGCACCAGCCGGAAACTCAGCAAGCTTGGAGATCTACCAAGACGGAAGCAGTTTAAGATGACCTGTGAACCAGACACGCACAAATGTCACGAGACTTCAAAGGTTTCGAAAGTCAGCTGGTTTAAGTAGTTTCAGTATGTTTTGTAGTTAAGTTATATCAAGTTGTTGTCAGCAGTCATAAAGTATGGATCATAAATGGTCTGTTCATGTCTGTTCCGTTTTTGTCTTAAGCCCCCGTAGCCACCCTGATTTTTGTGTTTTATGTGTCCACGCGATCATGATACCTAATTCTTTACAAACTCGTCGTGGTGTCACTGTGCCACTGTTTCTTGCTTTCCAAGACCTTAATGCCAAGCTCGCAGTTGACAGGCTGGTGGAAGGGGGACGTGGAATAGTAGATGCCGACTAGGTTCTCAATGGCCCTGGCCCATTCATCCCCGAAGCTTTCGAAATCGGAGCGACAGCACTGCAACCGGGCAAGGTTGCTTCCAAAACATCGAAGATCGGGAGAATCCTTCAGAATCTGGACAGTAAGATACAGTAAGATACAGTAAGATACAGTAAGATACAGTAAGATACAGTAAGATACAGTACATCTGAAACTTTGCAGCTTTGCAGCCGTGACCTTTGTGTCACCAGGCTCCTGGTCCGTCCCACACCCCATGAGGCCAGGGTCCCGAACAAAAGATCACGGATGATCAATGCAAAAGAATATCAAGAGAATGCAAGGGATGTATGATGATGATTGATGATGTATGTATGTGGATCATGTCAAGGATTCAAGGATGGAGTGAGTTGGGGATATGTATGGTCGCTTATGGTCCCGGTTAGATTTCAGACGTGAACAACACAGAAGACTCAAGCAGCACATGGCTAGCTGAGCAGCTGCCAGGATATTACAGCAGGTAAGGACAAGTGACTAGAGCTGTTTTTCTCCGGCAGAACTTGTTGACATGAAACCTTTATGTGCTCATGCAATGTGATGTAATGTGATAATTAGCTAGAGAATGCTAAGACTTAGTTTAAGATTTAGTTTCCTTTCAGTCTCTTCCATCTCTGGATCGCGCTGGCTTCTTTGCTTCACTTGCTTCACATTCCTCGAGGTATCCGATGCCGATGCCTCAAATGCCCCCGATGCCTTTCAGCCAGAGCATGCTGGGCATCGGTCCTGGCATCGGTATGCAGGGCAGCGGAAATCAGAGCTTGGGGCGGTTTGGTCTGAGCAATTCAATCAGCTAAGCATTGCTCAAGCATGACAAGAGAGTAGCGATGTCGAGGAAATCGGCGCTGGTAAGCACATGTAAGCGCACGACAAGGCAGACTTCTCATAGACTTGTCGTATCCCGTTGTCGTATCCCTTAGTACTTCCGTATATTTCCGTATCCTGTATAGTCATATCATGTCATATCCAATTGGACCCAGCCTGCGGCCTTGTGCGCCTTGTGTCTCGACATCGTCCATGCTCTGCAAACGAATCTTCCATCTTCCAACATTGGAACAACGAGGGATGGCCAGTGGCCGGTGGAAATTATGCGAAAAGTACCATGGTGCATTGATTTCCACATAATGTGCATTACAAATATTTGCAAATAATCTCTGAACAGGTTGCATCATGTTGCATCCATTTCATGCGCCTTGAAGCGCCTGAAAGTGCTGTTTACCTGTCTGGACTTGGTTCCGAAGCACCAGATTCACCTGCGGTCTTGATACAGCCACATTGCTTTCATTGCTTTCATTGCTTGGTTGATCTTTGCAAAGCGTTCCCGGGAATCCTTGTTTGGTGTTTGGTGCGGCTCATCCTCGTCATCCTCGTCATCCTCGCTTATTTTTTGCCAGTTGGCCAAGTCAATTACAATGTCTCACAAATCTCACAAGCAAATGTGGCTCACCATCCAAAGGTTCTGTGCCATCAGAGATGCCATGTCAGCCATGTAAGTTTTAGAATGTTCACCCAATTTGCACATAAGTAAACCAGCTGATCCATGCTGATCCTATTTCTTGTGAGCAGTTGTTGGATTCCTTCGCGTCCACACAGAGCATCAAAGTAGAAATCTCATCCTGTGTGATAGCACTTTGAGTCATGTGGCTTCACCATGCTTCACCAACCCACCATGGAGTGAAAGAATATGAAAGGACAAACATGGACAAACTGTTCACTGTTGACCGTGAAGAGAGGTTTCAGCAGGGGGAGACTTTAGGCTGAAACACGATTCAAAATTAAAGCTAGTGGATTCAGCTTCTCAAATCTCAGCAGTCCCCGGCAGTCCCCCCCCATGATCACGGGTGAGCTGTTCTCCTTACTTGTTTCAGAGCAAACACTCGGTTTGCAATTTTTGCAAGAAAGCGATATAATATGATAATATATGATATAATTAAAGCATATAAAGCGATCTTGATCCAAGACTGCCCAGACTCGCATTCAAAGATGGCCAGAAAGCATCATGCTGCAATGTGCTTAACACAAGGAGTTTTTTGCGCTAATGAGAGGACATTACCACAATGGAGAAAAGGTGTGATGCACTTAGAGTCTGTGTTGCCAGCAGAGCCAGGGCTATTCGTGTGGCAAATTTCAAACCTTGGCATGTTCAGATTGCTCTGGATCAGACTGGCTGCAAAGTCATAGACTCAGATTACATCAAGTTGTTCTGTGCTGAACTGAAGCCGTATCCCTGACACATCTTACGATTCGTAAGAGCATGCTGAACAGCTTTGCTCGTGTGCTACCTGGGTGTGGGAATCAACATTTACCAACATGTCGTAACATGTCAATATGTCTTTGCCGGTTGCATTTTGTATACCTTTCCAGCTCGAGAGGTGGGAAGGCAATGGAATGCACGCAATTCTTGCAGCACACCAAAATATCTCAAGATCAAGGCAGCAAAGGTAACGAAGGCAAGATATTCAGCCAGTAGATCACATGCAACTTGGTTAAGATCACGTGGTTGATCACTTAACCATATTTAACCGAGTTAGCCAAGAGTTTTCGTGGTTCACAAAATGATCAAAACACTCTGGAAAACGCGGCTGCGAAGCTGCGCCAACTGTCACGCCATGTGCATAATACGTCTAACCCGAGAAGGACCTTCAGTGCGATCGCGGGCACCTCATACAAATATCCTGAGTTATGAAGAGGTTTCAGACGATTTTGAGACTGTGGAAATGAAAGGGCGGTCTTTGGTACCAACTCCAGCTTGCAAAAGGTATCAGAAGGTAGAGTCCAATGTAAGCTATGTCCCGTTAGGTTGGCCAATTGGATGTGGGCTGGGAATTGCACTTTTTCAAAGGGCAACAGTTTTCCTTTTCCCCAGGAGAGCAAAACGATGCGAGTGAGATGGTTTACTGGTCTGGTCCGGGACCACGGCAGATGCTTTGGCCTATTTTGGCCTTTGTTGGCCTTTCATATGCCTAGTGTTTTGAGGCGGATCTAAGTTGAGAGCAGATGACCCTGACTATCCCTGACCATCCCTGACCATGACCCTTGGCAGTGGACATCAACAGGGCCGCGTGCCGCATGCCACATCTGTCGGTGCTGAGGCCTTCAGGCCCTCACCCGAGGGAGTGGGTCTCCCAGAATACCAAGTTGCATAGAGATCCAAACAGATAGAGATAGACAGAGACACTCCGAATCATTCCGATTTTCCCCAAATGTTTCTGATGTTTCTATACGTATCTATACGTATGTTTCTGATGTTTCTCATGTCAAATTGGTATCATTTGGTTTCAAGTGTCATTTCGTTGCAGCATGCAGCTCTTTGTTCAGGCAGTGATTCGCCACAATTGGCATACTTGGCCCTGAGGCGCAAATCCTGCTCTAAAGCCTTGTTGAGAGCTTGCTTTGATTTGCTTTGCCTTCAGGATGATATGACCACAAGCTATTGCGACTCGCGACCCGTTCTTTTGGATGTTCATGGTCAGCAGTATGTAAGAAGTAGAGGGACATGCTAAGAGAGTGTGAGCTTTGGTCTCGTAAAAGCTGGTTGGCCAAACATTCAACTTGATTCGGTTGGAGATTCAGCTGGTAGATTTCGGTTTATGAACTGAATCGTATGAATTTACTTAACTTGTTATGAACAGGTTGATTCAATTTGATTCTTTATTATCTTTATTGAAGTTGATTCAGGAGTAACTGGATTTCGGGCATCAAACTCCTGGCGCATCTGGCGGCAGGTGTGTGGATCGACAAATAGATCTACAGCCTCCTTTCGACCCAAGGTGCAGATGGCATTTGCTTAGCATTTGCAGTGTTCCAGTTTTATTTACAGTAATCTTCAGAACATCAATATACTAAACTAGATTAATTAAAGTTAAACTAGATTAAACTAGATTAAACTAGATTAAACTAGATTAAATAAAACTGCATTTGGACAAGCCATGACAAGCCATGGCAAGCCATGACGAGCCTTCAAACATCGTACAAGGTTTGCCAGACCTGGAATTCCTCAAATCTCCTGGAATGAGGTAGTGTGCCGAATCTAATCTAGCTTGCAGTTGTCAGCCTTAGGATATGTCATGGCCTAGAACTAATCGGAATCTGATAGAATCTGATAGAATCTGTCTTGACAAGTATCTTTGATGACAGTACCCAGGCACTGTACGATCTCCGTCTGGGAACGTATCATAGTTTCAGTCGTGAATTGAGACTTAAAAGAATGACATTCATCACAGCCAAGGCAGGCGATCTACATCGCAGAGTTGGACTTTGGAGAACCCAGCTTTGCAGTCGATGCACAGGCGGCAGAGGTACGCCCCAAATTGGATCGGCAGCGTGTGACAGCCTGTGTATTGCAAGTGTTGCAACTGTTGCCCTTATTAGATCTTATTAGACTGCAAGATTCCGCACGATTCTGTAAGATTCTGGAGGATCCGAAGGTCAAAAGGCTTTGGAAAAGGCAATGGTGCTAGCATTTCCCTTGGGCATTTACCGCCGTTAGCATGTTTTCCCTTTGCGACTCAAAGGATGAGTTGGGCAGAAGCCGGAACGAAGTGAACAAGAGCATACAAAAGCCATACATCTGAAAACTTCGCTTATCTTCGCTTATCTTCGCCATGTTTTAAAGTTTTAGCTTAGCATTCTGGCGTTTTGCCATGTTTTGCCTTCTGCCTTCCAGGGCATGGAGATCATGAATGCAGATGATGTTTCATCCACCAGATTAGTTGACCCAGGCGCGAGTGCTAAATGATCTAAATGTTTGTTTTAACAAAATGACAATGAAGGAACTCGGAGGAACCGCTGAATTGATCTTAAAATATCTTAAACAGCCTTTGACGATTTGTGATATCCCGTGTACATGAAGTCTGCGCTCCGAGGATACCCCTGTTAGATCGTGTTACAGTTAGATTCACTTGCTTTAATGATTTGCGACTGGACAAGCAATAAACAAATTAATAAACAACTATCATATGATAAATGCATATAAATGCATCACTAGCGTCATTCTTTGCCTTCCCTGTGTTTGTATTGGAATCTGCCTGTCAAATCAGTCGAAGAGATCCTTTGTCTCTTTTCATCTCTTTAAAGTGGCAGATTCGGGACATGATGGGGTGGGTCTCAGCTGGTTGCAGCCTTTACAACTCCACGACAGGAACAAAAGCTCAGAAGTTGCTGAAGACATCTTAAGATTCTTAAGACATCTTAAGACACTGCAAAGATGTGCAAAGAAAATGCAGCGGTGGCAGCCCATTACCAGGAGCACTTTGACTACTCCATCCACGTACATCGTCTGACGGGCAAAGAGGCGCCCAAACCTGTCCTTGCCGTGGAAGTTTCTTCTCTCTTCATTCTCTTCCATTCGTGGACTTTGTTTTCCCCATTTCGCTATATGACATAGTTAAAATAAATCAAACATAACACAAATAAAATATGATTCTGCTTATGTATATACATATATTATCATATATTAATATATTATATAATATATTATATTACATGTCTCTACTTTTTTTTTATCCTTGCCCTCTCTTCAGATCTCTTCATATCTTGCTGAGCGCAGACACACCTGCGAGAGCTACACCTGCTGGGTGTCCTGTCCTTGGAACCCAGCTTCTCAGAGGAAACAGAGGAGCAGCGCTCGGAGCGGAGCAACTCGGATCTCGGATCAACTTGGGCCGGGCCGTTCATCCGTAGGAAAATTACTGTAGGAAACAGAGAAGCCAGAGAGAAGCCAGAGAGAAGCGAGAGAGAAGCGAGAGAAGTGCAAAACTTCAACTCATGTCTATAACATCGTGTGACTTGGAAACTTCGTGAAGATCGTGAAGTGTTCATCGATTTTCTTCGTGGAACAGATCAGACCTCATGGTAACATATGGTAACAAAATGTGAAGAACGAGACGTTTGCAGGACTGCACTGTTCTGATGCCTGCTGAGCTGGATCGGAACTTAGCGATGCACCGGCAAGACCTAGGATCCGAAGCTTGGCCTAGTGAGGACATCGTGAGGACATCGTGAGGACATCGTGAGGACATCGGGAGGACATCGTGAGGACATCGTGAGGACATCGTGCATATCGTGCACTGCAGTCTTGTTGCCTGAGGCATATTGAAGCAGTGCTTTTTGATCTTTTTGCTGGTCAGACTTTGAAGGCGACGGCTTCGAAATGCCTTACTTTCCTAAAGGCTTTGACTAGATTCAGATGTCACTGTAAACTATCAGCCGCTGTCAGTTACTGTGCTTCCATTTTCACACTATTTCACCAGGTGAAACTTCATGTTGACCAGGTGACTTCAGAGCCAACTGAGCAGGAGAGTTGGAAGAGTGCGAAGACGGGTGCAGTATGGCCATGTTCGCAATGCCACCTCGCTGTTGAGAAGAGTCCAGACATGTTCGGATCAAGCTTCAAGAAATTTCAAGAATCTTTAAGAAACTCATGGCTCCTGAGCTTCTCCTTGAAGAATCTCCAAACCCATTGCAGTTTTCCAAGGAGAAAGGAGCACAAATCATCTTAGAGTTCTGACAATGCCACCAGAAATGCAATGCAAGGTCTTATGTTTCATTTATGTTTCATGTTTTGAGTCTGTCATTTATAGACATTTACAGGTTCCAAGTTGGGTCTACTGCTCAGATCTTTATGACATGTGATCAAATTGCAACTCTGCAGTTGTCTTTCACTAAAATGTCGCCTGCAACCTGATCAATCATGCGCTGGTGCGAGTCGTGATGTCGGGACCTTCGCCCCCAAAGCCATTGCCTCAGGATTTTCTTCGCAGAAAATCTGCCCGTTTTATCCGTTTTGCCATACACTCTCACTAAATTTGGCTGAAATTATGAACTTCTAGCATCTTCTAGCTGTTGTGACAGTTGTGCAGTCTGATCAGCGAGACGAGGCTTTACCGCATCCCATGGTGTGCAGTCAAGGCCGTCACGGCTTTGTCCTAGTCACAGTCCAGGCCTTGCTCAGCCTTGCTCAGCCTTGCTCTTTGTCCTTGTTCAGGTGGGTGCTTTCAACTGGTACTGCCTCCTGGAACGAAACAAGGCACAGCGGGACCGGGCACAGAAAGAGCAACTGCAAGATATTGTCAAGGTAAGCAATGCAAGGTAAGCAATGTAAAGAGATGCAAAGAGTACCAAGAATGCACCAAGAAACACGTAGAGCAAGACATGACTGCAGCTTTAGTGAAAGAAAGCGCGCTAAGAGACCTAGTTTTTTGTAACTTGCCTGGGGTGTCAGTTGAGAGTCCTGCGTTCTGGAGCTGCATTGTCGACTTGTCACGGAGCATTTTTCTGTCCAGGACAGACGTCAAGACGGTAGCCTTTCAAACCCAGAGGCGCGTCGTTGGTTTGAGTCTGGATTGGAGTGCTTTGAACACAAACATAGACATAGCCACCTATTTGCAGTGATACGCATCTGACTACGACTGCAACTACTACTGCTGCTGCTACTACTACTACGACGACGACTACTACTACTACTACGACTACTACTACGACTACGAGTACGACGACGACTACGACTACGACTACGACGACGACGACTACTACTAGTACTACTACTGGTACTACTACTAGTACTACTACTAGTACTACTACTATATAGTACTAGTACTAGTACTACTAGTACTACTAGTACTACTAGTACTACTGGTACTACTAGTACTACTAGTACTACTAGTACTACTGGTACTACTAGTACTACTAGTACTACTAGTACTACTAGTACTACTAGTAACTAGTACTAGTACTAGTACTAGTACTAGTACTAGTACTAGTACTAGTACTAGTACTAGTACTACTACTACTACTCCTCCTCCTCCTGCTGCTGCTGCTGCTGCTACTGCTACTGCTACTACTGCTCTGTTCTACACCCACTTGTAAACCACTTGAGGAATGACAGAGCAGGAGCTACAATCCATCACTTTTGTTGATTCGAGACCTTCCATGGCCTACACATAAACTGACTCCAAGACACTGGATTTGAATTACATCCCTTGATCGAAAGCCTTGAACGAACTTGACATGTGCAAAATGCGTCAGCCTCCGAGGAGCTCCTCAATGAGGAAAAAGAGGCCCGGTGGATTCCGGTGGATGTCGAGCAGATGCAACATGCGTGAAATTAGGAGGGCCCGCGGCACTAACCCGCTACCGAAGGAATACCGAAGGAATGGAGGTTGAAGGATGGTACAGGAGCCAGGACTCGCAGGACTAAGTCCAGATACGACAGAGATGGAACCAAGCAAAACATGGATGATGGAGCAGAAATTCGTCGTTTTTTGGAAACATGTTTCATCGTGTGCCATGTGTCATCATGTTTCATCCTATGTCAAATTACAGTTTCCACTTGTTTTTTTCCAGAGGCGGCGAATTGTCCTCTTAGTGTCCTGTTTCTGTTTCATCATAGTTTGGCCCTTCCTTGAAGACTCTTGAAGGCCTTCTCCTTCACGGAACCAAACTATATTCTACATAATCTAGAACCGCCCAAATGCCAGCTAAATAAAACCATTCCACAAATATATCACAATATATCTTTATCCAAGAACACAAGAACACAAGAACAAGTACATATCGCTATTGTTAGCGTTTCGGTGACGAGAGCGTGCCTTTTGCAGGTGTCGGCGTCCAGTCACCCAGCTCTCTTCGCTACGACTGACTGCCATGCCAGCATTTGGAAAATCACACATATTTTCGCGCTGACGAAATAGCCGTTCACTGAAGACGAACGGTGAGCCTTCCCAAGGAATGAGCACGACTGTCGGGAAACAATAAGGAGGAAGCAACCGATTTCTCGATAAGAAAAAGTGATGGAGCTAGCTAATAGGGAGTCTGCAGGGGAAAAGATATCTAATCACACAATACAAAGCACCCTTCAAACAGGAACTTTTTTCGGACCTATGTTTGCCTCACCTCAGAAGTGCTCCATGTGAATGGTTTGCCAAGATGCAACTGGCTATCTTTCGCAGCTGCATTGGCAGGCTTTGTCTGGGACTCAGAACGTGATAATGCTGAACGTGTTACGTGTCATATGTGTTTGTGCCAGTTGTCTTTTACCTTTGCAAGCTTTTCCCTTTACATTTACCATGCCCTCTGTTGCTTTGTTGTTCACACTGGCATGTTGGTCACTCAAAGGGTATTCAATGTTTTTTTCCTGGCTGAGTAGAGAATGTGATGCCATTCCTGCAACATAAAGATGGGATTGAAAGCATTGACGCTGAGGCGGTGCTATTGGGTCTGATGACTTTTTGGGTCCAGCGCGAGGTCGGAAACTGTACTCATGTTTCACTGAAAGCAACTTTATTTCACTAATTTCGCAAGATATCAGTTTCATGTAACACTAAAAAGCAGTAGTGAATTCAATGAGTCAATGCTGTCACTGACTGAGCCTTGACAGACTTGACAGAGCCTAATGTCACACGTGAGCAAGCAGGTGATGCATGTCACTCACATCGAGCAGGCAAGGGCCAGGGGTAATGAGGGAGTCAAACATGTGTAAAGCAGAAGATGGAATGAACACGGCATTTGGACTCACCATCCGTTTCATAGCGATACCGCGTTCAACATCCAGATTCATGATCACTACCTGTCACTACCTGTTTTTCCACAAACGTCTTACATTGTCTTACATTTTCAAAAAAATCCTCAGGGATCTGCACAGGTCTTGGGAGGCCTTGCAGCCATTGTGGCACTGGGCAGATCCATGGCGCAGCTGCTGAGGTACGTCTGTCGTCATTTTGTTGGGCCAAATTTCTCATAGCCTGAATGTTTGAACATACTTGATGAATCTTGATGATTGATACATTTTATACATCTTGATTGAATCTTGATGCTTCAACTATCTTCAACTCATTTCAGGTGGCTTCAAGTCATTTCAAGTCGCTTTGGCGTACTTTCTTAATTTCTGTCCGATTTGCTTGTTCACACCTCGTTGATTTAATCTGTCATCTGCCGCATCTTCCTACATCGAGCCTTTGCCAGACACTATCGGCAGCGCTCCACGTGGCTGCGTCGATTTACTGTGCGTATCTTGTGGGTGCGCCATCCGCCCTGGCCTGGAGAATTTGTCAAACGGGTTACCGCCAGTCCCAAAATTGGTGGCTGACAGCGCGTTCCTTTGCAAAGTTATTTAAGTTCTTTAAATTATTCACATTTCTTTACATTTCTTTACTCTTTACGTTCTATGTAAGATATTCGGCGGGATTCCGTTTGTCACAGTCTTCACCAGTTGTCTGCTAATCTCAGCAAAACTGCACGCAGAGAGGAACATGTCCTGTCCTGCTTTTGACAGAGATTCAGATGTGAAATAGTCAAATAACAAAATAGATCCAAATAGGCATGTCGAAAGCTTTTCAAAGCTGTCTGCCCCCGGGAGGTACTTCCGATTTTCACTATCGATTCTTGGGTCGAGCTCCTGGCAGAGGCTGCCACATCTCAAATGAGTTCAAACGATCCGAAGTGATCCGAAGTGATCCGAAGTGATCTTTCTATATCTGCCATCTGCACGAATTATACTCAGAAGTACGCGAAGGATATCGATGTCTCCTCAGTGGTCTGTTTTTTGCGAACTCAGTTCCATACACTGTGCACATCTGTGCACCACTGTGCCTTTCTCCAACCTCTCCGTGACGCATGCGACGCATTCCAGGGCTACCCGGGCTTCTGGGTGATGCTCTTGCACTGCCTGCGTGAGGTCTCTGAGGCCACCGGGATCCACGGTGTTACACAGGACCCTCCGGAAACCACAGGAATGTCGTCGAGGAAACTCGATGAAAGTCCTCAGAGGGGATCAACAATGAGATATAATGAGTATTAATGAGTCAATGAGCACTGTAATGTTCGGGATGCGGGCAGAATACTGCAGATATGGCAAGATCTGCACGTATTTGTAAGTCTCCTGTTGCTTGATCTCAGTTGTCCATGTTGTTTTGATTTGGCGCAGCTCAGAAGTCTTCCACCCCCCTGTATCCTTCACAGGATGTCCGTTTTGTGGATATCCAGGCTGTGGCCCTGACTACGTTCATGCAGTTGGATGCTCAAGACGGGTCCAAATCTTCATGCCAAGTTTACTCAGGCAGTCATGCTATGCCTGCTATGTTCATTCTTGAAAATTCTTGTCATCCTGGAGATGCAACAAAGACTACAGTGGACACTGTAGACATCTGTAGACACTGTAAAAACTACTTTGCTTCGGTTTCCTTTAGAATCAGAACACGCACAGAATGTCAGACTGCAGCCGGATCAAACCGCAGCCGCACCACAGGTTGGTCCTTTCATTTCTGGGCGGCCCGCTGAAGTTGACGAATTTGCTTCAGGACCCATCCCTGCAAACAGTGAGCAATGTGGGCAGTACTTGGGCTGAAGTCATGCACTGACTTGGACAGGAGCAGCCGATGGTCGAACACATGGGAATCTTGAAGTCTTTCTGGCAAGATTGAACTTGCGAAATGAATTTGCCAAACAAATTGACTTTGGATCACTTGATCACTTTGGTAGCAAGTTGTTGCTCCTTTAAGTTTAAAGCTCCATGTGTGCCCCCATGAGCACACATCATGCTATTTGTATTTGTTCCACTTTGTGACTTTGTGTCCACCATTCATCAACACACTTAACAACTACTCGTCGTTCGATTTTTGTCCATTTTGTTCGTTTGTTTGAAATCATTGCATTCGGACAGTTCTTCTTGTTGTTTTTGCCAAAAAACCGGCTGTACTTCTGTAGCTAGGCGTGTACTACCACCGCCTTGTCCTCGGACAGACCGAGCAGTTTCTCGAGGATAAGGGGAAACAGACACCGTGCAATGTCTAAACGAGTGTTCAGAGTGTTCAGAGTGTTCAATTTCTTCAAAAGAGATGCTATGAAAATCTATGAAGGATGTATATAGATATTTGTTGTAGATTCAAAGCCTGTGCATCATACTAATATGATCTAATATGTCATTCGATTAATTAATACAATATATTATCAATTCATATCATACATCATACTGATCATGGACGCATACATGGTTCAGAGATGTTCAGAGTATACAGGCTGAGATTTAAAATTTGAAGGTATCGACCTGGTGCAAACTTTGTCTCCAAAGTTGTGGCGCGGGCACCCAGTGCCCTGGAGACTTCCCGGCTAAAGGCCCCGCTTTCACACACGCGCCCTCGTGGTGACAGGGAATCATGCAAAAGAGAATGCCATTCCACCAGAAATTTCCTTCGCTGTGCAGACCAGAATGTTTCTGATAATCAAAACATGTAAATCATTTGCATTCCTATCTAGATCGAAATGATCGAATGAACGTCCGATAAAGATTGCCACGTTCTGAAATCCTGAACGGGACACGAAACCAACTTTCTGGGTTGCAGCATGCAGCCATTCCTTGTCACATACTTTTTCAATATTTTTTTTGCAGATTTTCATGCCCGGCAGAATAGAACTGAAGACGGATTTACACAGGAAAAACAAACATAGTACATCATAGTACCAAGGCGTCACTAGGCTGCAAATGGATGAGATCAGGGCTGTCCCGCACCTTGGCAACTGAGGTCGGCATCCTGCAATATGCAGTGGTAACGTAGCAAGCTAAGGAATACAAGCAATCCTTGTAGTTGGTTCTGCAGCTGGCAGCTGGCATCCCCTCAATCATTGCAACCACCAATGTGCTTTGGTGGTAACATGGCAATATTCCTAGTAGGATTCAACTCAATTCTGTGAGCCTATCCTATGAGGCTAGTTTGTCACGTTTGTCACGCTTCGCTCTGAGAGGCCGTTGCTCTTTGTGATGACTGCGTGTCTTCGAGGCTCTTTACAGGTCGATGGACCTGGAGCACAGAAATTCTCATTTGCATCATGAAGGTCATGAAGGTCATGAAGCATGCGTTCTACATGCGCTCAATGGTCGTAACATGTCGTAACGGCATCCAATGTTTTGATCGATAATTGAGGCTGTGTTGAGTTTTTGACTGGAGCCAAGGTGCATCAGTTTAGAACCGATCAGAATAACATACCAGTAGAGCCCGGGCAAGCTGGGTGACGGAAGTTTCGAAGGGGGGAAGGCTATAAAGAAAAGCTCTCCCTATAGGAAGGAAGCCTGGCCGCCCGGTTGTCACGGCCGTTGACTGCACAAGCTCTTGGAGCTCTTTGTCCTTGACATTTCTTTCTCTCGGCATTCTTTTCTATTCTTTTCTGATGTTGCCACTTTCTCGTGATCCGGTTTGCCCTTGTCATCTCTGAATCTTGACAGCCCTTTTGGTTGACAGCTGTGAAGCCCGAGACCTGAGACATGTTTTTCTAATGTCATCGCTGTCTCTTTCTCTTGGCATCCTTATCTTTTGGCATCTCTTTTTCCTGAGACTTTCTTCTCTTGACATTCTCTTCTCTCCACATCCCATTCTCTTGACACGGTTTTGTCTTGAAATTGTTGTCCGTTGAGACCTTCTGTCTTGATATGTCCTTTGTCTTGAGGTGATTTCTCATTCTCATGTCTTTCTCTTGGATCTCTTTCTCTTGACAATTTCGTACCTTGCTAACAAAATCCATCCCGTGAACTACAAAAACTTGCACAAAGTAGTTCCCAGTATTACAGTACTTCGTACTTTAAAGGTTGCACAAAGATTGCACAAACTACTTCGCAGTCAAAGCTTGCGCAAAGTACTTCCCAGCACTACTTTGTACTACAGAGCTTGCGCAAAGTACTTCCCAGTACTACTTCGTACTACAAAGCTTGCGCAAAGTACTTCCCAGTACTACTTCGTAGTACAGAGCTTGCGCAAAGTACTTCCCAGTACTACTTCGTACTACAAAGCTTGCGCAAAGTACTTCCCAGTACTACTTCGTACTACAAAGCTTGCACAAAATACTTCCGAGTACTACTTCGTACTGCAAAGCTTGCACAAAATACTTCCCAGAACTACTTCGTACTGCAAAGCTTGCGCAAAGTACTTCCCAGTACTACTTCGTACTACAAAGCTTGCACAAAATACTTCCCAGTAGTACTTCGTACTACAAAGCTTGCGCAAAGTACTTCCCAGTACTACTTCGTACTACAAAGCTTGCACAAAATACTTCCCAGAACTACTTCGTACTGCAAAGCTTGCACAAAATACTTCCCAGAACTACTT
>Ga0126342_10008876_pt1 | contig 18003 bp, 9 predicted proteins | sample Cyp1metagenome_FD_92528 | JGI IMG/M metagenome (GOLD analysis project Ga0126342, IMG submission 92528) | Coral microbial communities from Lord Howe Island, Old Settlement Bay, Australia - Cyphastrea 1 metagenome | ecosystem: Host-associated > Invertebrates > Cnidaria > Coral ... | reverse complement strand
AGGCCTCCATAGCTCAACTCAAGGAGGCCGTCCACAACACCATCTTTTTCTCTGCAATGGGCGGGCTGACCCAGATCGACTCTGTGTGTGGCTTCCCCCAGTTATCCCCTGCGTACGACTGGTTAGCCTCGGTTGGAGCAGGGCGATGCTGCTGTCGATCAGTCCCTCATGCTGTAGAGAGCATCATCTGTGAGTCACTTGAGGGAGATAGCCCCATGGAAAAATGGGCCTCAATCGTGGCAAAAGTCGAGAAAGGGGCTACTTATGACCATGGTGGGGGCGGTTTCCGAGGCATATACCCAGATCTTTTCCTCGATCGAGCCTAAGAACATCCTATTGAAAACTGGCGTCCATCACCTTGTGTTCCTCAACGGTGAGTCCAGTGCAGGTCACCTATTCGGCCTGTGTGCCAGCACCAAGGGTGGGTGCAACCTGATCGGCTACACGCTCATGTGCTTCAGAGAGAACCTGCGTTGGGAGGAAGGCTTCAGCCAGATCTGGGGAGGCATTTTGGAGAACAGCATGGGGAACCTAGAAAATGACAAGTATTGGCAAACGATGAATTCGGACGCTATGCTGCGGCTTGGAGAGCTAACCAAGGGGGACCCACTTCAGCTGGTCGAAGGGGTCGCCCCTGACTTATCTCAGGCAAAAGCCATGGCCAAACAGGAGAAGGGCCCAACTCGTCCGTTTGCTTCAACCTCACTTGGTTCTGCTGCCCAAAACTTGTCACAGCGTGAGCCCTCAGAATCAAGCCAGGGGGAAAGAATCAGGGATCTAGAACAGACCCTCACACAGGTCATGGCCATGATAGAGCTTACCCAAACGCAGGTTGCCGAGATGAAACAGATGATGCCCACTAAGGACGACATGCCGGAACCAAAAGCTGAACAGGCCATGGCCATGATCGAGCTTACACAAACGCAGGTTGCAGAGATGAAAGAGATGATGCCCAACAAGGCCGAGATGTCTGAATCAAAAGCTACTCAAGATCTTCTTAGTAAGAAGTTAGAAGAGATGTCATCTATGCTGCAAGACCTGAATGAGCAGAAGAAGGGTTGGAAAGATTTGGTTGAGCTGAAGGAGGCCTTCCAGCGACTTGTACCTCAAGTATCAGCCATCACTGATGAGATGACAGCTTTGAAGAAGAAAATTGGTCTACGCACAATGCCATGATTGCTTCCATTGCCAGAATTGCAGAAGTACCGCTTGACCAGGTTATCACTGCGCATCAGCTACAGTGCCAACTGCCTGACCAACCACCCAATGTTGCTGCTGTGATTTTACAACACATCCAAGACATTCAGCCTGCTTCCCTTGAGTGCTTGGTGATCATTGACTTGGAGTTGCATGCTCCTCATCAACCTGGAGTTCCTCCCGTGGTTCCACACAGCACTCGACAAGTGCATCGAGTCTACCCATGGCTGCGAAGGGCAAACATCCTGCAATTGGCACGGGTTGATGCCTACTGCGAATGGATGCGTCATAGCTGTTTGGTTTACCACAATGGACGAGGATGGCCCATTTTAGAGTTGGCACCTCGACACATTCAGCATGGTGCATACTTCAAGGTCCTTGTCCCTCCTCCACCGGAGGGACATGGAGACACTGCCCATGCCATCCAAGTTGCACGTGAAGCCGCTGATCTATTCGACTTTCCAGCTGCTGGCCGAATCATCCCTGGACTGCTTCGAGCTGACAATCCTGGTGATGAACCTGCGCATGTGCCAGCTGACCAGCATGACCTTCGAATGAGGACATTCACTGGACTCTACCAAAACAAACATGGCGAAGATCAAGAATTTGATGACTTCCCTGTATCTGAACGAAGCCGAAGACCTAAAATTGAGGATGGACCTGCTCAGGCACCAGCCGAACATTTTGACATTCGAATGAGGAAGCTTGCCGCACCTTGCCAGAACAAAAACGGTGAAGAACAGGAATTTGATGACTTCCCCGTGTCTGCAAGGAGTCGTCGGCCTGCTACCTTTGCTTTGCCAGATGTGGACTGGTCAGGACCATGGCTCCAACAGCTTGCCCAGCTGATGCAGGTTGAAGGTGACCAAGAAGTCATTGATGGACCCTCATATCTGTACTTGCAAACGTGGTTTATCCATCATGAGACACACACATATTGCCGTCATCCTCGTCCAGTGCGCCTGACCAATGAAGTGATCTCTTGGTCTTATGACTTGCGCCAGACTTAGAACGATTTGCTGGAGCAAGGTCGAGCAGTGCGTTTTCATGTGGTACAACCCACGCCTATGCGAGCACCACTGCAATCCTATGCTGGTCATGTGCTATTGGAACAGGCACCATTGAATGGGCGTGCTGCTGTGGTTGTGTCAACTCTCTTCGAGTCGCTGCAAGGGAATGCATTGATGCAGTTTGCAAAATCTTTTCCTCGCTTTGTCACAGCTGTAGATGTCATCAAAGAATCTGAACTAACTCCTCACTGTACTCTTCGACCTTGCTCGGTATGGATTGGACCTCAACAACTCAACATTGCTGTTGCCACTGAACTTTCCTCTGGTCAAGGTCTTCGAGTGCATGTGAAACCTGCTCCATATGCTGCCAATGAGCCGATGCCGCCACCAATTGCCTATGACAACATTGATGGAGCCTCCCTTTTTCAGACATCTTCATCGCTGATCGCATGTCCAATAAGGCACCACCATACCGATCATGACGTGCGTCAAACGATTCAAGAATGTTATGACCAAGCTGCTCGTGACCCACCACCACCACCTCATGAAGAAGATCAGCCTCCCTTTGTGCAGCAAATGCTTAGCGCATGGCGTTCATGGCAACGTCAACAAGGTGATCAGGCTGACGAGGCATTTCACGTCGCCATGTGGTATTCCAATCATGTCACAGATCGACGCTCTGATGACTATCGCATTGTCCGCCTTGGTGGTGACTTCTTGAGTTGGCGACGCCGTATCACCAATATCTGGAGTGATCGTGTCCTTGCTGACCATCCCGTTGATGTTGTGATGGTCGCTCCAACGCCAAGTGATGGACATGAGCGTGTGATGTTCCATGTAGTGATCATTCAACAACCACTTCCTGAGATTTACACTGTGGTTCTCTCTGTCGTGGATCTATGGGGTGACCCGTGGTACCCCCGTTTGATATGTGATCTACTCCCTGCTGATGCTGATGTCTTCCAATTGATCAATGCGGCTGGCGTTCTGACTCAATGTCCGCCATTTGTACCAGGTGCTATATGCAACGTCTGGCATGGCGAACACCGCATCACTGACCAAGTTGGCGACTCTTTGCGTCATGGTGCTTCCTTTCACATGACCATTGACCTTGCATCCAATGCTGCCGCCAGCTCAGCTGATGCCATTGCTGCACCATTTGCCGACCAGCACTCAACTGATGTGATCAACATGCTTCAAAAGAAAGTTATAGCATTGCAGTGCAAGATGCGCACTTCGCTATCCTTGTGCAACAATGTGCCGGCGACCATGCTTGACGCTTTGGAACAGCAGGATCCTACACCAACACTACCACAAAAGTTGATTCTTAATGACTTGATACCGCACTCTGTCACAGTCATCAGAACACCTTGTCAGCGTGTAGAATTCTTGGCCAATCAGCTTATGCTCATGGACCTTGGTCCGGTGCAAACATTTGCCAGTGTTGTTCAATGGCATCAACAGACTCAGCTTGCACGTTACCATACTGCAGACTGGCATGGCCTTTTGCCTCGACGCATTTGGTTTTACACCGATGGAGCTTCAAGTTGTGATTCAGATGAAGATGCCCGCAAAGCCTCAGCTGCTGTAGTGATGATTCTCGATACTGCATGGGGATATCAGTTTGGCGGATTTCGCACTTGTCATGTACCGTCACCTGCTACTGCCCCTCTAGCTGAGCATGTCGCTTTGCAATTGGCTACACTCTGGAGTCTTCAAGTACTCGAATGGTGTGCTAGGACTTATGGAGTCAGCAACATCCCAATTGTCTTTGCCTTCGATTGCCTAGCCGCTGGTGCAGCGGCTCAGGGCACATGGCTCTGCCAACACCATGCGCATTTGCACCGGCGCACCCGGGCGCTTCAACAGTGGATGGAATGTCGGTTTCACTGCCCGATTGATTTCATTCATGTGCGCAGCCACTGTGGTGACCCATGGAATGAGGCAGCTGATGCCATCTGCTGGGCTGCCATGCATCACTGGATTCCCGCTTGTGATTTTGATCGCCTGTGCACTGATCAACTGATGCCATATGATGATGCCGTGGAATGGTTGTGGTTTTGGCAAAATTCTCGCAATGGCCTTCCAGGATATCCCAACATTCAAGATGGTGCTTTTTACTTTCATGTTGAACATCGTTCTGACCCGGTTGTGGATGCCTCTGAGCATACATTTACCACCTTTCAAGATGCGCTGCATGATGGCCCACGTGCTACGTGTGCTACGACCATGCGAGTTGCTACAGCCAATGTTCTTACGCTATATCCGAACAAAACTGCACACGGTGGTTTCATTTCTGCTCGACATGAAGCATTGATGCACACATTTCATGAACATGGTGTTCACCTAGCAGGCATCCAGGAAACACGATCGCGATTGCAGGGTCATCATGAAGCGGAACACTATCATGTGCTATCAGCTCCTGCCCAACAGAAGGGTCATTTTGGTGTACAGATCTGGATTGCCAAGAGGATTACACATCACTCTGGTATCGTGCATGTGCGTTCATCGCACCTTCGCATCCTCCATCAATCTGCCCGCAAACTGATTGTGCGCCTCTCTGTTGATGGCTTGAAGCTTTTACTGCTTGCTGGACATGTTCCTTGTATGCCCGATGTGGATGCGGCGCAAAAATGGTGGAATCGAGCCCTTAGTGATGTTCCTCCTGCATGTCGACGTTGGCCTCGCATTTTGCTTGTCGATGCCAATGCGAGGGTAGGATCTCTGCCATCGCAAGCGGTTGGGACCCATCAAGCCAGTGATGAGAATGCGCATGGGGAAATGATGCATCAATGGCTTGTTGACAACCACATGTTTGCTCCTCAGACCATGGAAGCATATCACACTGGCCCGGCACCCACTTTTGCGCATGCTACTGGAGTGGAAGGACGCATTGACTATGTCTTGGTTGATGAATGCCTCCGTCATCCTGAGATCCGCACTTTTGTCATGGACATTGACCTGACCTTGCAACGGCCAGATCATTATGCAGTTGCTGCTGACATTCCCATGTCCTTTTGGCAATGTGAACGAGCTCTGCGACCATCATCCCACACAGCTTTGCGCTCCCAGCATGGCGCAAATGTGCCGCCTGTTGTCCCATGGTTGATGGATGTCCACTCTCATGCGGTATACATCCACAAATGGCTTCAACATTGTCAACCTCGACGTCCACGACTCCCACGTAAACGTCACCTTCAAGCTGCCACATGGCAATTGATTCAATGCAAAGCCTATCATTGGAAGCGTGTCCGGCAAATCCGGCACAATATGCAGATGATGATCTTGCGCAGTGTCTTTGAAGGTTGGCGAGCAGAGCCGGTGACTTCTTCTTCTGCAGAGTGTAGTATGTGGTTGAAGTGTGGACATCTTGACCTTGCATGGCACCTCCTTCATCATCAACGACTGTGTGCGCAGGTTGCGCAACAAGTGCGGCAAGATGACAATGACTTCTACAAGAACTTTGCCATGCGACACTCTGATGAGTCGCTCCCAACCTTGTGGAAGACGCTCAAACCTGTGCTCCCACGAGCCGTGTCCAAGCGTGCCAACAATTTGCGTTGCGTTGGTCCAGCCACGTCAGATATCGTGCAACATTTTGATGCCTTGGAGGCTGGGGAGCCTACATCATATCCAGCTCTTTTACATGATTGCCACCATGCCCAACAAGAAGCCTTGGCCGATGCTTCTCTGGTCATCCCCTTGGCTGACCTTCCCTCTCGAGTTGATGTTGAGCGATTGTGCTGCAAAGCCAAACGAGGAAAAGCCCCTGGTATTGACCAGGTGACTGCCGAAACCCTTCGTAGCCATGTTTTGCCGGCATCAGCAGCCCTTCATCAGCTGATTTTGAAAGCCTTTGTGCAAGGAGCTGAACCCCTTCAGTGGAAGGGGGGAAAGATGCATGTGATACCAAAGAAATCCACAATCATGAGAGCAGATGCCATGCGAGGCATCATGCTCTTAACCACATGTGGGAAAGTTTACCATGCGCTTCTTCGTCAGATGCTCATTGGCTGGACGACTTCCATGAAGGTGCCTGCTCAAATGGGGGGTTTTTGCGGACAGCAAACTAGTTTCGCCACTCATTTGTTGCGAACGTTTTGCAGCCTGGCCACCACGGCACAGATGGCCTTTGGGGTCCTTTTCTTTGATGTGAAGGCGGCTTTCCACAACATGATTCGAGAGCATGCATTTGGTGGGTCTATGTTACCTTCTCGGCTTCGTGAGGTGCTCCTTCAAGCTGGCTTGGACGTGGAGCAGCTTTGCCGTGACATTACCCCCCATTGTGCTTTGTTTGAGACCTTGCCCAACCTTGCCCTACAGCGAGCAGTTCGTGATGCCCATGATTTTACCTGGTATGTTGTCGATGGCCAACAAGAATGCCATCGCACCCATCGAGGGTCCCGGCCAGGCAGCCCTTTGGCTGACATAGCCTACAACATTACCATGGTGAATGTCCTGCATGATATCCTGCCTCGTCTTCGACAGTATGGACCAATGAACGCCGCTGCAGCGCACTTGCCCATTTCTTCTCCTTTGATCACCTGGGTCGACGATCTGGCAATTCCGATACCGGTTACATGTGCCACTGCCCTTGATTCCCAGATTGTTGATGTTTTGACAGATGTTCGAGAGGTCATGAATTCCTACGGGCTTCAGCTGAACATGCAGGCCGGCAAAACGGAGCTTGTGTGCCAATACCATGGTCGAGATGCTGTGACGTGCCGTCATCGTCGCTTTGTTGAACATGCAGGACAACTTCCTTTACCAGATGGTTCTTCGCTGCATGTTGTTGGACAATATCAGCATTTAGGCACTGTGTTCAGCCAATCCCTGTCTTTGAGCAGTGAGATGACAGGGAGGATTGGCAAGGCTTCTGCAGCATTTCGACAGATGTCACGCCCCATCTTCAACAACAAGCGGCTTGCTCCCGCTGTGCGATTGCAATTGCTGGAATCTTTAGTGCTGTCCATTGTTTTCTATGGCTCGGGCACATGGCCGCTTCTCAACCATCGTATGTACACCAAGCTGGCTCATGTTATCATTCAATGGCAAAGACGGATTGTGTCTGATGGATTCTGGAAAGAGGATCGCAGTTCTGACGATGACTTTCGATCTCGTTGGTTACTGCCCACTCTTTCTGCTCGGTTGGCCAAGCACCGCCTTTTGTATGCCTTCAAGATGGTTCAACATGCCCCGCAGGACTTGATCACCTGCATCACGGCTGAGGATGAGCTCGATGGACGGTCACCCTGGTGTCGTGCGCTTCGCCATGCCATTGCATGGCTTAGACTTCATGAACCACAGGGCATTGCTCAGTGTTCTGTTGACACGCCTGCTATGCTGATTCAGTGGTTACATGATCATCAACAAGACGGACCCTCCTTGGTGCGCAGATTGGCACGCAGAGCTGTCAAACAAGATCAACTAGCCCTTGATCTGAGACAGAAGACTCGACAGATCTATGATGCATGTCGATTGCAAGGAGTTGTCTTTGACCAGGTGCCCGAAGAGCCTCTTTCAGCCTCCGCCACAGCGTTTGTATGTACGACGTGTGGGCATGGTTTTGGCTCTGTTCAGGGTCTCCAAGCTCACCGTTGGCGCAAGCATCAGATCTTTTCAGAAGAACGGCGGTACATTTATGACACCACATGTCGAGCCTGCAATCGCTGCTTTTGGACAGTCCAACGCCTACAGCAGCATCTTCGATGGAGTCGTCAGCATCCTGATGGCTGTTATTATGTGCTGCAGCGGTATTTCCAACCGCTTGAGGCTCCAGTTCAATGCAGCCTGCCGGATTTTGCACGTGGAATTTCCCGTTTACCCGCCAGTGTGGTAGAAGGTCCGTTACCAGATGTGATGCCCACGGTCTGGCAACTTCAGCAGCAGGAGAAGCGTGCTCAGCTGCTGCAACAGTGGCGCCAATGTGGATATCCGGATGCTTTGCCACCAGCCTTTCAGCAACATGTCTATGACCAGTGCACCGCAGTCACTTTGACATGGCGACAAGATACGTCTTTGGATGATTTGTGTGATGATCATCTGATGCATCGTTGGCTCTCTACATTGGATGACATTGCAGAGACAGACACCGCACAGACTCATTTGGCCACTTGGGCCTTTTTGCTATGGGGGCAGTTTGTGCTTCCCGACCTTGTTGAAGACACGGAGGATCCTGACTTTCAGATATGCATGGATCGTGCTTTCTTTGAGGTAGCAAAATTGTTTGAGATGGGTGATCTTTTGAATGCTCTGGATAAGCTTGATCGTGCTCGCGAACCAGCTGCTCCATTGATTGGCCCACCTGTTGCGACACCTGACTCCAGACAACGAGTGACTCTTGAGCCCTTTTCCCAGGGATATCTTGACCAAGCCTTGCTTTTGCGCCCTGTAACACCTCCGGTATTAACTTGGCCTGAAGCTTCAGCTGTCCCTGTGGTGATGGGTTACCATGAAAAGCCTACGTTGTTTGTGCTGCATATGTTTTCAGGCCGACGGCGCGAGCTTGATTGTCACCACTGGATTGAGACGTTGGCTCCTATTTTGATGCCGGAGTACAATGTGATCTCCCTATCCATGGACACGGCCATTCATCCTCAGCTGGGCAATCTCTTGGAAGGAGCAAGCCTGACTCATGCAGTTGCCCTGGCTCAAGGACACGCCATTGCGCTGGGGATGACTGGGCCGCCTTGCGAGACATGGACGGCAGCGAGACACATTGTTTGTGACGAGCTTCATGGCGCCGGACCTCGGCCCCTCCGTTCTTGTGCAAACGCGTGGGGCTTGATTGGCCTGTCACTTAAAGAGCTCTGCCAGCTTGGAACAGGCTCCGAACTAATGCTGAATAGCATGCTTCTGGAGATTTTGATTTCATTGGCAGGGGGCGGCAGCATCATGGAGCATCCAGCGCTCCCCGAGAATGAGGAGCACGCTTCCATCTGGAGAACGCTGATCCATCGCCACCTCATCATGCGCGCGCCAATGGCTCAGATGGTGCGCATTGAGCAGTGGCGTTACGGTGCTCCTTCAGTCAAACCGACGATTCTGAGAGGCTTAGGACTGCCCAAATTGGCGAAGCATTTGCACGCGTGCAAACAGCCCGATTTGAAGAGACCCACGGCCGTCCTAGCCGGATATGACCGCACCAAACGGTGCTTTCGAACCTCCGCGGCAAAGGAATACCCTGCCGGCCTGTGTGAGGCATTAGTGCGCTCAGCCTTTATGAGCCTTAGGCTGCGCCTGCAACGCTCAGGCACCGCTGTTGTACAGTGGCACTCTTTGGATCCCAGTGCTCGTTCGTGGGCCCAAGCGCTGGAGTATCAGACAAAGATTGCTTTTTCCCCATCATTTCTGCCGGACTATCAACCATTGTAAAGCTGTACATTTTGGTGGTTCGCTGCGTTGATGGGATTCATGCTGCATGTCCGCACAGTCAGCCGACTTACTGCGAGTGAACAAAAAAAAGGAAATGTATAATATATATATATATGTGCGTATATCTATTTAAATATGTATATATGTATATTATGTATATATATATATATGAAACTCAACTGACGTAGGGTAGGGTGTCTCACGCAATCGGAGAATAGAGATAGCTGGGAGCTCTCGAGGTTGTGCAGACCGCGGAGGGAGCGAATTGTGTTGGCCTGTATGGAGTACATTGAGCTCTTGTCTACAATGTGAGGCCCCCGTTGGATAGCTAAGTTGGTGAACATAACTCCAATATCATTGGTTATTTGCGTACCATAAACCATAGTGAAATTGGAGTTATGTGCACCAACTGAACGCTATCCAACGGGGGCCTCACATTGTACCTTTTCAGTGACTACGGCGAGGGGCATCACCGAGTCCCAGCAACTCACCTGAGTGCTACTGTGGATGGCAACGCGAAATCATCACCAAACGTATGGTTGAAACCGTTGAAACCCTGTAATTCTTGGGATGTTTACCACGTATCAACTGGTGATTCGGATTTCGCGTTACCATCCACAGTAGCACCTTTTCTGGAACTCAGATCAGCTGGACTCTTCCTTTGGGGAAGGCGACGACGTCGGTATCGCACCAATGGCATCCACCTGGTCGTCCCTGTGAAAATCGCACCAATGTCTGAGTCTGGTCCATATATATTCCATATGTGTGCAAGCTTGCATGTTGTTCCATTTTTTTAGACGGCAAGAAATTCCCTTCTAGCTGGAAACTAGAGTGGAGGTCTGTTGACACGCGGATGTGAGTTGCTGTCGCGAATGGCATGATTTCATAGGTATTCCTTAGTGCAGGTAAGGATTGAAATTGCAATGAGGACAACTGGTTTCAACTTGGTTTGTTAATGCGATCAGTTTTGGGTTAAAAGGTGGATATATCTATGAAATGTGACATAGTGTGATATGTTTGATTCTTGGGTGAAACTAAACTGGCACAAACCAAACACAATTTTTACTACTTTTACTGAGGGAGGCTGCTTCATGCTTCAGCTGACTACCAATGAGCCTCGGGCGCTTGAATCATGAAAAGTAAGACAGAGACTAAGCATGGGAAGACGCACAGCAATCATCATGGGTGCTTCAGGGTGCTTCCCACGCAAGGTAAATGAGTATATAATAATCATACCGCAGTTACGGTATGTTACGCTTAGTTACTATATGTATATATGGGTTGTATAGTGGTTATAAAGGGCTGAGAAAACAGTCGCATACTTACCCTGCAACCCCATACTCCGCAACACGTCAGGATGCACTAGTGTACGCATCTAGCTTTTGGGGACAGGAACCAGGTTTGGTTTTTGTCCCAAGAGTTGGGTAATGTGGTGCAACCAAGGATAAAACATCTCCACTACCATAGATGGGTGGTACATATCTAGGTCTTTGACAGATCGGTTTACCTACCACATCAAATAGGACCAAAGCACAGGCCACGACACGGTGGCATCCCCATGTTTTTCTTTGGTTTCACGGGTTCACCTTGGTTCGGGAGAAAAAGTCTTTGTTTGCCGCAGAATGCCGGGTGGAGACAGAAATTCATGGTGTTCAGAACCTCAACTTGGCTAACTTGACCCCACGGAAGTTCCCACCAATCGATGGGGATCCCAAATTGTCTCCCAGGCTGACGTGAATTTGCATTGTGACGAGCCAAAGACCTCGAGTTCAGTGACTTCACTCAAAAAATCCTAATGAATCGTAGGGAGAAAAAGCCAGATTTCTGGATGATAAAATCAGTGTTAAGATCCCATGGGAGAAAAAATTGGGTCAAAACCCTGGGGCATGTGGTGTTTTCCCAGTCAGAGTAGCGGCTAGAGTCCAAATACCGGTGTGAGGCTTAGTCCGGCAGTTTTGACCGGAAAATCACCCTTCGGATAAGATCGGATCATGAGATGAGGTGATTTTCATATGTGATACCCTCTGGTAAACTAACGTGACTATAGAAAACCACCATTTTTTATCGGTAAATCAACTATAAATGGTCATTTTCAATAACTATGTTAGTTTACCAGAGGGTATAATGTGGGATTTACCCCATGCCATTTGGGGGATGGTTCAAACACCACCCATATTTTGGAGATGGTTTACGGCACTGCAATACGTTTCTTTACCAGAGGCTATCTGCGGCCTCAAAACTTTCACCTTCAAAACATTGCATGCCTTGCCAAGCGGGATTACACGAGGCTAATTCATAGGGGAGCTAATCATAACCCATCATTATGATGTCCATTTACCATCATTTACCAACCAGTATTTGGTTGGATGGCAAAACAGAGTATGTTTCATGGCTCAAAATCGCGTTTTGTTTGCACCTACTGAGGCACAGGGTCGGGTTTTGAAGAAAAATCCAGGTATTGTTTGTTGTCTCGGACAGTAGCTATTTTGAACATTTAAGGTAATTACTAGTTGAACCTAGTTCTTAGGCATATCTACTTGTGAGAATAGCATCCTACAGAAAAACATGATGAACCTCATTCAGATCAATGCCCCACAAATTTCTGACATGGGTTGAATTAGCTGGACATGTTGCACCTTTTTCACTTGACGTTCTTGCCATAGGGGAGCATTCCATCGTTAAAAACATCACATTCGGCACAGGATTATCCCAACTGGCTCACACGGGGGTTCAAAGCACCAACCAGAGGCATTTTGGAAGACTTCAAGAGCCATTAACACTCCAAGATGATTCATGTTTCCTCCAGCTAAGGGTCATCTCATAATCAGCTTGTAATCTGGGAGAGCCATCCTTTTCTGCATTTTCGAAAAAACCCGGCAGCATCTTCAGTGCCAGGGCTTTGCAACATGGATGCTGATCGTTCCCATCGCCGAAGCTTGTCATGGTGAAGTTGGCGGCGAAGAGTAGCAACATGATCCCCCTACACTTACAGCCCTCAGCAGTTGAAGCTGGCGAAGATAAGCTCATTTAACTTATATGTATACATATTTATATATATATATATTATATATATATATATATTTCGCCAACTAGATATAGGTTGGTTGGTTGGTTCCCATAGATTTGCTGTTCAGGGCCATATAAGTGTAGTTGGTTTTTTTTGGGAGGATTCAGCTAAAGTCAGGATTTAACCATATATGCTGGGGGAAGGTATAGGAGGTGTTTGCGGGGCGGATACAAGGGGGTGTTGGTTGGGATGTGCCGGGGCGGGGCATCAGGTTCTCGATTTAGGAATTGTTGTGAGTGCCTGGGGTATACCAGCCATTCTATCCCAGAAAACATGCAAGTTATCAAGTTATATATATTATATGTTTGCTGGGTGATAGCCCATGTACTGAACCAGGAAACCGAAACTTCAAGGGTCATCAAAGTTGGCTGATTTTGCGGTCCCCATTTTTTTGGTATATAAAAAAACAGCTAACTCTTCGGGTAAATTTAAACAACACAAATACCCGGAGCAATGTCTCCTTTTGTTTGATAGGTTTGCCGGTCAACGTTTTCTCAAGTTTTCTTCAGATTGCATCTCAAAAGGGAATACTTGGAGGATTATTTGACTTAGTAGGTAAAGAAAACTCTGGTTAGTATCTCCCCGATCCTAAGGTCATACCATTTATAAGTGGGTTATAAGCTCAAATTGACGAGGCTCAATGGTAAGCACGCAGGCGTGCTGACTGTTGAAGCCAGCATGGGACTGTTGAGGCAAGGATGAACACCCAGAGGTTTTAGTGATGGTGATTTTGTTTTGCTCCATCATTCGGCCCTCACCCAACATCACGATTTGAGGCTGTTTACATGCCCCCCAAACAAATGGGAGTTATCATTGAGTCTAAACTCCAGTTCTTAAACTTTGGTCTGTGGGGTTTCTATACCACAGTATTTTGCTTGAAACAGTATATGTAAAATTGTGTAAACATTTATCCTTCAGTCATTCATAGTCATTCGCTATCCGCTTGCACCACAGGCGGTTGTGCTCTGCATTTGTGGGGTCTTCATCTTCTGCCACAGGATGTCCAAGAAGGTGGGCAAGTTTGCCATGCGGTGAAAGCTGCCAAAGATAACGGGGATCTACATCTACAGTTAATAGCCCTTTAACAGTTATAAATTGCATGAGCTGGGCATTGCGTTCATGATTAACTGGTTGGTGGTTTGGAACATTTTTTATTTTTCCATATATTCGGAATATTCATCCCAACTGACTAATATTTTTTCAGAGGGGTTGAAACCACCAACCAGTATATATATATATGTGTATCATATATACATCATATTACTGGTTGGATACATACTGGTACTAACATCACATCATATATAAAATATAAGCACCATAAATCACCATAAATCATCATCATCATCATCATCATCATATAACCTATATATAACCAGTTGCAGGAGTTCTGATCCCATTTACAATTGTTAGGGGCAAAGATGGGATAATATGTGGTTCAACACCTACCGATCTGTGAGAAGACACCCCCAAGTTCCATAGGTTGAAGTCAGTTGTGAAGAACTCTAAGTGTCAAGGATTTATGGTGGATATCCTAAATATATATATATATATATATACAATATATATATATATATATATATACAATATATATATACATGCACAGCTAGGTAGGTGAAACAAAGCCAATTTAGAACTTGAGGATGCTGTTTGATGTTTGTATGTATTTACGTATGTGTCATACAATAGACAGTATCTACTTGGCACGCATATATCTGTTGTGATAACTACAAGCTATTGGTTGAATCTAGTTGGATGCGATATATGTGTGTCACACGATATGTACCCTCTGGCAATTTAACATAACTATTGAACATTGCCCATAGAAATCATTGATTTACCTATTAAAGATGGTGATTTTCCATAGCTATGTCAGTTTACCAGAGGGTACATGTTATGCTTTATTTGCATATTATACATACATTGTACCCATTTCAACATACCAAGCATGGCCCTTGTCCTGGGACTGCCCACTTGGCTCTTGTCTTGGGTCCTCATGTTGTTCAGTATGAATGTCCACTGGTACAATCCTGATGCTTGTTGGGTCCCCACCTTGTGCAGATTGCATTTCTTTACAGATTCCAATAGAAACCAGCACAATCCTCTTTCACTTTAAAGTAAAGCTTCGTATCAACATTTAACTATCACTCAAGTCCATTTCAGTTCCGAACATCATATGATAGTTGAATATTGAACATACCAGGATTTCAGCATATTCCAGCGAAGAAAAAAGGGCAAACAAATTCTGAATGTAACTCTTCATGAACACTTCAAAAATTATACATGGGCAATTTCCAATGGCTATGTTAAATAACCAGAGGGTATCTGACATTTGATCATTCTGGCATTTGATCATTCTGACATAGACTGTACTGTAGCTGATGTACTGAAAACAGGGTATATATAACATCATTCCAACAGATATACTGGATATACTCTGTAGGAGTACATCCTCCAAAATCTGGACATCCTTTACCCTCTGGTAAACTAACATAGCTATGGAAAATCACCAGTTTTTATGGGAAAACTCACTATAAATGGCCATTTTCCATAGCTATGTTAAATTACCAGAGGGTAAAACACACCTCACCCACCGCCACTGAGTCCCTCGGTCCCTTCCGGGAGGCGCATCGAGAGGTGCCGCGCCCGGTACCGGAGATCCTGGAGAACCCCATCGATGACTGGGACACCTTTGTGGGACGCCAGGCGGAGGGCCGACGGAGTGGCGGTAAAGTTGATGTACTGCTTGGTGGTTGGATGTTTATTGATGTTGAACTAGAATTTCACTATGGTTTATGATATTTAATGATATTTTATAACTATAATCTGGTTGGTGGTGACTGGAACCATGGAATGGATTATGACTTTCCATGCAGTTGGGAATGAAGAATCATCCCAACCGACGAACTTATATTGTTCAGAGGGGTAGGTATACCACCAAGCAGTTGTAAGATGTTATATCTTATATGTTTCCCCATGATTTCATCGTTGTTACATTGATTTTGTTAAAAAATACCAGTTGAGCAGTGGCTGCGATCTACCCCTGGCAAATCTGATGATTAGTGCGGGGATTTTGTTCTACCGAGTATATGTTTTATTTGTTGATCCAAGAACGGGGAATCCCGTTCTTAACCAATCAGTATTTTATGAAATGATAGAGGGATTTTGAACACTGCTCTGCTCAGTTGATGTTATAAGATGTTATATTATGTAAATATGTAAATATGTAAATATGTAGCTATACTGTATACTGTTGCTTGGTTTCAAGAGTGTTTACTCAGATAAAAAGGAACAGCCACATTGTACTAGCCAATGATGTTTCCTTGAATGATCCCTTCCTGGACTTGAGCGGTCTCAATGCGGTCCAGGACTTACAAGTGAATATTGTGACGTTTGATGACACTGGAGGGTAAATGAGTACCCATTTGAATTCCCAATTTTATTCCTTTGAAACCATAGAAAACCATATCTTATACCGCAATCATGGCTTATCACTTATCACTATGCTGTATGCTCCATGTAGTGTATGGAATCTTTACCCATGGGCCATTGGGGAATTCCATACATTGGGGTATCATGACTGGGGGAGTTCCGAAAGGTTGTGCACCACATAAGGAAATTTGAAACACCCGTTGAATATTCGGCAAAATAGATGAGAATCGGTTGTGGTTTTTGCAGTTTTGCATGTTGAACCTGTCATCTTCAAAAAAAAATGCTAAAAAAAATCACCGGCAATCCTGGTTCGGCCAGCATTGTGCAGAGCTGGTGTACTCGGCACAAATCTCGCCTGGCCTCTGGGAAAATCCTCCATGACTCCATGACATTGTAATGACATGTTCATTGAAGAATGAATTTTGAATGGGAACTTCAATAAACAATTGAATATCACTAGATATTTAATATGTGTCCCTTGCCATTTTTTCCATATACATGTTTGAATATCCTATAGTTTTCATGTTCGAATACAATTCCTCTACAAGCGCAAGCGCATGTTTCATGGCTTCGTTACAACACTAGTGTTTTACTGAGGCTATCAGAAGAGAACACGCATATATTTCTTCTGTTTTCCATTTTTAGGTGCCACTTGGGGGTGCATAGCAGTTGGTAAGTGGATGACCATACAGGCCCGTCATATATGGAATATCTAAAATCTTCGTGGGATGATATACCATCCTTTTGACCATGGCACACACATGTATAATAGATGGGTTTTCCATGGGTTATACACCACTTACGTCGAGGTTTCCTGAAATAGGGGAACCCCCAAATTATCTATTTTAATAGGATTTTCCATGATAAACCATCCATTTTGCGGTATGCCGATTTTAAGAAACCCCCACATGGTGTGCACATCCAACCGAGCAGAGGACTCCCTGCCTTCACCAAAAAACCGCCCGTTCAGGGAGATGTGCCGGCCTCAAGCGTCTGACAGCGGCGTGAGGTCCGGCGCTGAGGGGTGGACCCTGTGTAGATTCGAGTCCATACGTTGGGATTCCAGGAGGAAAACCATCTAAACATGGAGGTTTAACATGGTTTAACTTGGAATATCAACTAAAAGTGAAGGGTTTACAGTTACGGCCATGGGATGAAATAACTCCTGCAACTGGTTGGTGAAACATATCACTTGAATGGGGTTTTCTGAGCCAGTTATAAGTCTTAAGGGCCATAATGTGATGGGTAAATTCACCCATCTATGAGAATATCATTGGGATATCATTGGGAATATCATGGTTCTGAAAATAAAGATCCGAAAGCTGGCAGTTTCCATGGACCAATACATCGTCGGAAGCTAAGGCTATGCCCATGAAGTTATAATTTGATTATAATTAACAACCTAAAAAATGGAAAAGCTACACTTTTTCACTAACTAGTTCACTAGGATTTGATTGATTTGATGTTTCGATATTTTTGTGGATTGCTATCGGTAAAAACGTCCGAAAGGTAATCAATCTTAATTTTGATTGGGACATCATCATCGGATGCAGATATTTTTTGGGATGGCTTTCAAGTGTCTCAGGCCTTCATCTGCCGTTTGCCCAATGAAAAACAGCATAAACTCAGTGAAGATCCATGGCAAAAAAGCCAGATCCCACCGGTAGGCCATGGAACCATGATGGTTAACTGCTTGGTGGTGACTGGAAAATCACCATTTTTAATAGGTAAACCATCTATAAATGGTTAATCATGGTTAATAATGGTCCATCGAAGGAAGTTTAGAAGTCAAACTTCCGACAATATGGACAGATGAAAAGCAGAGTAGGGCAGAGGCAGAGAGAAGAGAAAGAGTCAGAAGAAAGAAGATGCAGATGCGCGAAAAGGTAGGAAAGTCGCGAAACACTGTGTTTTTTCCAATGATTT
>Ga0126342_10008875_pt1 | contig 18004 bp, 19 predicted proteins | sample Cyp1metagenome_FD_92528 | JGI IMG/M metagenome (GOLD analysis project Ga0126342, IMG submission 92528) | Coral microbial communities from Lord Howe Island, Old Settlement Bay, Australia - Cyphastrea 1 metagenome | ecosystem: Host-associated > Invertebrates > Cnidaria > Coral ... | reverse complement strand
TTGGTTTTAATGGTTTCCATTGTTTTCCCAGTCATTCATACTCCTTCACATTCTTCCATATTCCTTCATTTCCCTCCCAAGTACTCTCCATTGCCCTATAGGAATGACTGGGAAAGCACAAGTTGTTGCTTTTCATGGGTTTTTGGATGTTTTTGGTTGTTTTTTTCAATGTTTGTTTTCAAATTTTCGGTTGGTTGTGGCCGCTGCCCCCTTTTGTTTTTGAAGGTTGGTAGACATCTCGAATACCCCCGGAATAATTTCTCTTCAGAGGAAAGCCACCTAATTTTCTCTTATTTTTTCATTTTTCTCCAATCTATCTGATGGTTGTGAGTCTTATTGTTCCTTTTTGGTTTGCTTGCTGCCCTTTCCAGTGCAGGCTGATGCAGACGAAGATGCTGCGGAGCCAGCAGCAAAACGTCAGCGAACTGGAGCGAAGAGCAAGATGAACCAAAAGAAACGTCAGTTCAAGGCATATTCTGATGATGAAAAGGCTTTCTTTCGTTCTTCTACTGAGGCCCAGTTTGGAGACATGCGTCCCATCACAGCTCTTGAGGACATGATCCAAGCTTTGGATTACGGGCTTGCACTGTTGGTCAAGGACGGGGTCATTTCACAGAAGGATGTGAACTCTGAACGCGTGCTGAGCACTTATGGGTTTTGTGCTTCCCTGTTCTTCGAATTCTGTTGGCAAGGCAAAGTTGCTGTCAATGGACGGGAGTTCCGACAATGGAGTGCTTTACGTGGAGAAATCCAAGCAACACTGATGGCCACCAATGATCAGCTTGAGTCTCCCATGGATGCCATGGGCCTTGCCAGTTACAGTGGATCAGAGAGCCAAGCTCAGAACACAAAATGCATGAACCCACTGCAGCTTGCTGATCTGCTGTGTCAGAGCCTTTTGAAGGAGCCAGTGACGAGCGTAATTTGGGACTCAGAAGACCCAGATGAAGTTGTGCTGAAAAGCATTGCCAACTGCATGGCTGCCAAGAAACTAGGTGAACCAGTCCGGGCATTTGTCACCAGCAGCCTGCACCTTCCATTGCCTATGCACCAGGCTGTGCAGTTGGCTTTGCAGCAAGTCTTTGCCGTTCCTGCTGGGGAAAATCTAAGTCTGTCAGATTTGACCTCCATTTCCTTTGCATCAATCAATGAGAAGCTGCCTGCCGCATGGTGTGGTTTTGCGTTCGACGTCAGCACGGCCTTCGCTGAGCGACAGCGCTTCGTTGAAGGAACTGATGAGGCCAGGGTTTTGGGGTTGTGTCGTCTTGAGGATTGAGATGAGGAATTGTGAGTGGGGATGTTTTTTTCTCATCTACTCCGGGGCCTCAATAGACTTTGGGAATCTTTGGAATATTATGGAATATTTTATTGGTTGAATACAAAACTAATCAAGACATATCAGAACTATGTAGAACTGAAAGTTTTTGACTGCCAGACTATTGATCGAATTTTGACATATATAGATATATATATATACTGCCTTTTTTTTGAACTGCTTCTACACCTCGCCAGACCTTTGATTAATTTTAGGGTTTGGATTCCATGTGCTGAAGGGAATTACAAAACCATGTGGCTGATACGTGTGGTATGCTGTAGCGACTCCCACAGACATTGTCCTTTGAGAGGTGTTTGGAACGAGCGACAATTTGCAACTCTTTGTCCAGCTGCGCACAAAGTACCTCTTGGCAATCCTGAAGGAGGTCCTGCCCGTCAAGGAGATCTCTGGTGTGTCCCAGGAGAAGAAAGACTTCCTAGTGGAGCTTGCTTCTATCTCCCAAAAGTCCAAAGACTTTGACATGTTGGTTGTCTTCGATGCCATTCAATTTGCTCGCACATGGGCACGTGAATGGGCTTCTTTGCTGGAAAAAGCAAGCAACCTGGTGGATTTGCGCCAGGTTTTGAAAGAGATGAAGAACCTCAACACAAGTGCCTTAAATGTTGATGAACAACAGGCACCGCATGCCCAGAGGCTGAGCCTTGACTCGGTGAGAGTGTTGAAGGAAGCATCCATGACTTTGGGAAACGGTGATGGAGTTAAGGCTGATGCAAAAGAAGAAGCAGAAGCAGCAGAAGACGTGGAGGGTAAAGCAACCAGTGTTCCTGTCTCAGCTGACATGACCGTTCAGGACGTCAATCATTTCAGAGACCGAGAGTTGATGCACTCATTGCAAGTGTTGGAATTTTCCAAAGACGCCACTGAGATGAACATCTTCCAAGGCATGTCCGAGGCAGCAGCTACAAAATCAGCCAGTCGCTCTATGGGGCCACTATTCGTCAAGATCTTGGAGAAGAAGATGGAAATTCTTCAGTGGGAGCTTTACGAACTTTTGAAAAAGGATGAGCAGAATGTCCAGTTCAATCTCTCAGGTTCGAACAAAAAGGATCAAGTGAAAATTTCAGTGCCGGTGTCTCAATCTCTATGCATGCCATTTGCAGGCAACATCAGCGTTTCAGACGCTGCCTCTGGAGGAAACAAGCCTCACTTGTTGGGGAGCTTGTTTGGGCTGAATTTCTATATTCAGCCGAAACCCTTGGATGTCCAACTTGTTGACTTCGTTGTTCCAGCATGGGCTGCAAAGCCAGCTGCAAAAGCTGATGGTTGCTTCTTTGTCCAGAAGACGGTGACTGCCTCCTTTGTTGCCGCGAAGCCAAGTGCTGATGCCCTCCCCGCCTCCATCTCTTTGCATCTGGTGACCGATGACTTTGGCATCCATCCAAACAAACGTTCTTTGGAGGAAATGGTCCAGAAGTACCAGGAATCAGGTGGTGGTGGGTGCTGGGGCACCATTGACATGCAAGTTCTTGTTCCTGTAGATGGTGTCCAGGAAAAATTGGCTGGTGAATTGCAAAAGCAAAGAGAAAAAGCTGAAAAGCAGCTCGATCACTTGTCCAGTCTGCGATGCGCAAAAAGCAGAGCAAGGAGACGAAGGAGGAGAAGAAACGGAAGAAAGCTTTTGAGACTGCTGGCGACCGAGAGAAGTTGCAACTACAAGTTGATGCAGCTGAAGGTGAGCTTAGTCGCCTGCAGGAAGTTGAATCTGAGGAGAAGCAGGTGAAAGAGGCAATCGACAAAGCATTGTCCAAATGCTCCCTTCCTTCCTCCATTCCTTTGACAGTCTTGACGCTGACAGAGCCAGCTGAGAAGGGGGCCAGGGCAAAGGCGATGCAGGAGCAGATGAAACAAGCCAAGGCCAAGCTGGCTACTATGGATGGAGAGGACGCCTCAGTAGAAGAGCCACGAGGCCTCGACAAGCTCACGTACCCCGGCATCCCACACAACACCATTGGTGCTCAAGCAGCCATTTCTGTTTTGCGCAAGAATGGTACATTGGCCCAGCCCAAGAAAGCAGCCAAAGGAAAGAAAGACGACAAAGCGATCACACAGAGTGAGATGAAAAAACTTGGGAAGCACATCCTGAAGTGAAGCTTTCCGAGCTTAGCCATGTTGAACGATATCCGACGCAGTAGACGCATGCTGCAAAGTTCCAAATGTTTGTTGAAATATGTTGAAATTCTTAATCGTTTTTCTATGATTTTACCATATTTTATCTGATTAGACGTGTTATTGTTTGCTGATGTTTCCCAATGCCTATTGTATCCTATTGTTTATGAAAGGTTCGGTGAAATGATTTGAATTAGCATGCTACTGCACTGAGTAGGTAGACGGTCATCCGTTTTTTGTGCGCTTTGGGGATTGCGCAAGAAAAAAATGGAGAAAATAGTCAACACGAGGCGTTTCAAAATTCTTCGAAATCAACGATCCGGAGATCGTAGAAGGTGCACAGAGCAACCAAAGCTCTGTGTTTTTGCCTTCGCTTTTCAAATTCCAGAGATATGCGCAGTATGGTCTGTGTGTGCTGCCGCTAAAAGAGTGGCAGCCAGAAAGATCAGAAAAGATGAGCACACACACAAATTAGCCACCAGCTACGACTTGCAGCAGCACCCAAAAAATCTGGCTTGCTGCAGTTTTTCCTTTGCATTTCAGACTGTGAAGGATTGCACGTCATTTTGCCAGCAATTTCATTCAATTATTATCAATTATGCATTATTTCTCTTCCCTAAATGTCCAATGCTTCTCCAATCCTTTCCACGATCTTTCCACCAATATCTCGCCACACAGTTCATCAGCTGGCTACTTGGGAAACGATTGAAAATGTTTGGAGGCTTAGGTTTGGATAGGTTTGGCATAGTTTGGCATCATTTGGCATCGTTTCGCGCTCGCCTGCCAAGGTTGGGCGCTTCCTGCTATGTGCCAGACTACAGTTCTGATACGTTCTGATCAGTTCTGATCAGTGCTGATTATTCGGCTTTAGTGCTGGTGAAGAAAAAAGCAGACAACAGATTAAATTTATATAAATTTATGATAATGTATGGACATTTTCAGTCTGCTCTTGTACAGATTGAGGGTTAAATGAGAGGTCATATACCGGCAGAATAATTACAGTACATAACAAACGGAAACGCAGATGATCCAGAGACACAAGCCTTTTCAATCCTTTTCAGACAGACAGTCGACGATCCTGTACGGGATCTCTTGGGTCGTCCTTCAGAGCCAGAATCCATTCAGAGGTCAAAAAAGGATCAAAAACAGGGTGTTTTGCATTTGGTATCGGGAGATCTACTACGAGGGGTCGAATACCACCAGAATAAATTTCAGGTTGAGGTGATACATAACACATCGTAACACATTATAACATATTACAACATTATATAATACATTTTAGAGCGTTTGATTTTTTCAATTGTCTTTTACATACTTTTATTCTCTGATGTCTTCTCAGATTTCTGAGGTGAAGATCCGACAGAGACCTTCGTTGTCGGGGGTGAGCATCCAGGGAAATCTATCCTTTCAACAAAGGAAGGCACTCCAAAGCTAGCAAAAGAAGATCTAGCAATGGTTCACTGCTGTACCATGCTCAAGGGCATAGATTCTGTCGGTGGAGGGTACCAGATTCAGCAGCTGCCGCGCCGTCGATTGGTTGACGCGGATCTAGAACTACATGCGATGGCTGATGTTTTGGATTGCTGCGTCAAAGGAGCTGGCGACAGACCTCCACTTTGCCTGGCAATGGATTGCCATGGCAGCTTTCACAAGGTGCATGACATGCTGTTGGGCATTCTTCCACTGTCGGAATTTTGCGACTTACCCATGTTGAAGAACTGTCACCTTTCTTCTTCAAGTCTGCGGGTGCCATGCTTCCCCTTTCGCCATCTTGTCTATAAAGACGAGGACAGACCGATGTTCCCCTGCTTGGACCCGAAGCACATTCTCAAGGCAGTCTCAAGGTCACTGCGTTCATCAGCTCGCACACTGAGAATGTGCCTGCTCTTATTGTGGATGTTTGTGACTGTTTTTATAACGTTTATAAATGTTTATATAATCTGTTAATATCTGTTATAAAGGTCTTGTTTGGCTTTAATCCGTGTCGAGTTGTTTTGATATCTTTTGATATTTTGTGATGATCGCCCATATCACTGCTGTGTATGCCTTGCATCAACCTTTGAGGTTTGACTTCCATGTGTGCCTTGACCTGATGAGCCTGAACAAGTGCCCCGTCTCTTCGATCAGAGGAAAAGACGATCACTCAGACCGAGAAGCCATCCGCCTCATGAATCCAGTGTATCTTCAACAGAGGCACTATGACGACTATGGTTGGAGGATCCTGCAGCTTCTTTGCTTGACATCATGTCTCAACAGGATTTTGAAAAAGGTTTGAAATGAAATGGTTTGAGATTGTTTCAATTTATACAACATGGCTCAACATGTCGAGGTTCTGGCATGCTCTTACTTTTGGTCCATGGACTGCATCCAACATCTTCAGCGTGAAGGAGCTCCTTCGCAATGCCTTCAGCTCGTACTATTTGCTTCTGATTTTGATCATGGAAGCATTCCAGAGCAGAGGACGAAAATGCTGGTTCCTCTTCTTTCCGCAAATCACTTGTCGGAACATCTTGAGAATGCTGGGGGCATTGATCCTTCGACTTCACGGCTGGCCAGCAGATGCTGTGTTCGAACCGCGGTTGACACAGGAGGAGACTCACTGGGATGTTTTGGAGTATTTTGGAGTTGGGTCCTGAGGGAGGGGGGTTAGGGGGTCCTCGGGAGTTGGGTCCTGAGGGGGGTTCTCGGAAGGGTCCTGATTGAGGGTGTGTCCTGAGGTGTGTCCTGTTTTTATTTTAACATCTAACATCTCCTTGTTTTTCGATTTTGTTCAACTTTGTTCATGTTTTTGTTGAGTTTGTTCTCTTAATCCAGGACAGTCTCGAATATTGGTTCGGGCAAGTAAAAACGGCCAAACGCGGCATTCATGGAACGAGCAGTACCGCGAACTCCATTCAAGCGGCGCAACTTCTCCACTTGCGCCAGTCACAGCGCAAAACTGAGGCATTCCTTCGGGATCGTGCTGGGATATAAGAAATTTGAAGCGAACAGGTTTCAATGTGTTTAGTGTTTGTAGATTCCAAGTTGCTCCCGTCCTATCATGCCCTGCCTTTGGTTTCTGTCCATTTTGGATCTTTTTGGATCATGATCTTTTTGGATCAGTTTGGATCACTTGTTTTTGGTCAGGCCTCGTCCGAGAGGAAGATTCAACCCAGCGACAGGGAAGGCATTTCAGAACTGGCATTGGAGTGCTTGCAGGATGCCGCTACCTTTGCTTCAATCTGCACGATTCGTCGACAATCCGATGATATCATCAAAGACCTGAAGCAGTGGTGGGTTTCCAATGGGAAAGATCTTTTGCTGGTGGATAATGTGGAAGATGTTGACGAGGAGGATGCACTTGCACTCATTTGAAATCATTTGAATATTTTGGTTTTGTTTTGATAGGCTTTGGATTGCTTAAGATATTCTGGATTCTTTTGGGATATCTTGGAATATGTTTGGAGTCTCTCTGCGTCAGGACGTGGAAGAAGAAGAAGAAATACCAGAACCAGTAGAAGGGGAAAGTTTGGACAAACACGCCGTTTGTCACATCGTTGAAGTGGTGGAAACAGATGTGCAGTTGAACCAGCAGATCATTGCGGCAACCCAGGACCTGAAAGAATCCAAAGAACAGTCATTGCAGGCTGATGTGGATCTTTTTTTGAGTGAAGATCCTGAGTGCGAGGTTGTCGAGGAAGAGGGCATGACGATTGTGCCAGAGATTGGGTCGTCAAGGTCTTTACGAGAGGTGCTGATTGCCTCTGATCTTCAAGGGTTTCTCCCAACCGACAAGGATGATGAGAATCAGCTCTTCAAGAGAATCCAAAAAATGTCTCCACACCTTGGAAATTTCTCAGCTTTTGTTCGGATTGGAGAGGGGCTCTTGTCGAGAGCATCTGTGACTGGCCAAGTCCGAACCAGAAACCAGCAGCAGATTCTTGAACACGAACTGGCTGAGGCAAGGACAGAATTTGTTTGCAGCCAGGGTAGACAGAGTCGACTTGCCTTGTGGCAGGATTTCAGCAACAGAGTTGAAGAAGCACTGAAGCCAGTGGAAGTGCCGAAGCCCGACTCAGAAGAAACAATTTCTGCTGGGGCCAAAAAGATCCAAGCAATCGCTCCCAGTTCTTTTCACTCAGCAAATGGAGCCCGCACGTGCCAGCTCTTGCTCGTGAAGCCCTTTTTGGCAGGTGGCTCGGAGGGCCCACTACGGCTTGGAGTGGTGGTTGGAGCATGGAGGGGCGGCAAATCCAAAAAACAACATGTGTGGCCTGAGGGGCATCTACCAGTCAGTTCTGCCACAAAGGTCCACGTTCGTCTCTTGACGCCACAAGGACAGAAGAACGAGAAAGGAGATCAATTGTGTGTGGCCTCTTCGGTCAGTGCAGTTCTTTCTCTTGGTGCTCATGATGGCTCTATCCTCCTGGAGGTACCCACTGCTTGTTACACAGTGGAGTACACAGACACGCATCTCATCATTTGGATCTCCAAGAAAACGGTGCAAGCCCTCTCCAAGATCAACCAGGCATGTGTGCCATTTCACGCAAAGAAGAAGAATCAGGATTCAGTGGCTGCAAAAGCCTTCTTCTCAGAAGATGACTTCAGCCGCACCACGACCGGCGCGAAGAACATCCAACTTTACCTACAACAGATGAAGCGCGACTATGAGAAGTTCTTCCCTGCACTGGAAAACGAGAAGGGCAATTTGATGTTACGGCAGGACATTCAGGTCACCTTTGCCGAAATCTTGGCACGAATTTCATCGTACTTCAAAAAGTACCTGAAGGGCAGTGAACACTGGAAGGGGCTGACCAAAGAGTACCAGCAATTGCCGCACCTTTGGCAACATTAAGGATCTAAATACTGTTAGTGTTGATATGTGTTGATGATTGTTGGTGCATTTTATACATGGGACAAGTCATTTGAATGTATATAAATGGAATCAAATGGATCAGTTTGTGTTGTGTTTCAAAGATACAGGTTGTTCATGGTCTTCCTTATTATTCTGCACACTACTAGGATGTGGAGTAGGGGTGGAATAATTCTTTGCTGTAGGGAAGTTGCTGAACGCTGCTTAGGGGCAGATAGGATATGATAGGAGCTTCCTCGGCAGGCAGGTCCCGAGGGGGGGGGGGCAGGGTTCCTTAGGAGTTGGGTCCCGAAGATAAGGGGTGAGAGGATTTTGCTTGAAAGGTTATGTCCTGAGGTGGGGGGTGGAAGAAGGGTTCCTCAGGAGTTGTCTCCCGAGATGGAGTATTAGAGGGTTTACTGGTGAGCAAGGTCCTGGATTGGGATTGCAAGCGAATATGAGGGAATTCTTATTTGAATATCTGGGTCCCTTTAGTCCCTTTCCTTTCTCTTTCCACATCCTTTCCTATTTATTTGATGATTCTTTCCTTGTCTCCCTCTTTTTGTGGTTTCCTCACTGTTTTATCTTCCTTTCCTGATCTGTTGCTTTCCTCAGGAGTTAGGTCCTGAAGATAGGGGATGAGAGGATTTTTCTTTAAAGGTAAGGTCCAGGCGAGGGGTGGAATAAGGGATCCTAAGGAATTGGGTCCGGAGATGGAGTATGGGAGGGTTTACTGGTGAGCAAGGTCCTGGAGTGGGAAAATCCTTATTTTAAGATGTGGGTTCCTTGAGTCTCTTTCCTATTTATTTGCTGATCCTTTCCTGATCCCTTCCCAGTGTTTTCCTCATTGTTTCCTCTTCCTTTCTTCCTCAGGAGTTGGATCCCGAAGATAGGGGATGATATGGTTTTGCTTGGAAGGTAAGGTCCCGAGGCGGGGGTTGGCAGAAGGGATCCTGAGGAGTTGGGTCCGGAGATGGAGATTACAGGGTTGCCTGGAGGCGCTGATGTAGGATATGGGGGGTGCCTTTTAAGATATTGGTCCTTTTCCACCTTTCTTATTGCTTTCCTCATCCTTTGCCTTCCTTTCGTTTCCTTATTCATTCCTCTTCCTTTGCTGATCCGTTGATTTTCCTTTCCTCTTCCTTTTCTGATGCCTTTGTCTTCCTCTTCCTTTCCTGCTAATTTTCTTTCTACGTCCTTTTCCTGACCTTTTTTTTATTTACCTAGATTTGTTCTTCTCATTTTACAAGTGCACATAATAGGATCATATAGCTATATAGTATACATTAATAATCGTTAATATACATGTATAGCGATAAGACACGATAAGACCCCCAAACTCAACGCCTTTTTTTTGTGAGCTTGGTGTGCACCATCAATTTCGATGTGATTTGACATTGGCTCACATGGAAACATGCAGAAACAATATGAAACGTTCCATTTCTGTTCAGCGAACAGCTTGAGTGATGTCTTCTGTTCATCATGAATTTGAATGATTTTGAGATATTTTGAGTTTTTTTGTGGCCACCTTTTCTTCCAAGGCTTGGTTGTGGAGGATTTGAGGATATTTGGGAATACTTGTATCATATATTCTCATTGTTTTTTTGCAAAGGCTCCTGGTGAATTCGTTTTAAATCATGGGATGCTTTCTTCAGTCGTTTGTGATTTTTGCCTCCCAAAGGATTTGATTCCCTGAGCTTTCGAAATTAACGATTTGTCATCTACATTGTTTTTTTGATTTTATCACATATTATATTATATTATCATATTATCATATATTATAACATTATATATACATATATATATATATATATATATATGAGTTTTTCATAGTTTTTCATGAGTATACGATGTTTTTTGAATTCAATATCACGTCATATCTAATATTATCTAATATATTCTGGACCTGTTCCTATTTTTTCACGGGTTTAGACATTACCCTTGTTGTTTTTGTAAAGCCTTAAAATGAGGCAACATATGGTAAAGATAGATGAAATGCTGCAAAAAATGCAAAGAACTAATTTAGTATCAGTATGAGTCAATATGGTGCATTCTTGGGGTCGTGTGGTCTTGAGATCTAGGATGAGAAATTGCGAGTTGGGCAGTTATTTCTCTCATCTATTCCAGGGCCTCAATATACTTTGGAATATTTCATGTGCTGAATATTGTCTGAATTCTGACATATATCCGAGTGCGTTTTGATGTGTTTTTTCGGACCTGCATCGACACCTCGACATACTGTGGAATAATTTGAGGTACGGATTCCATGTGCTGAAGGAATTGCAAAGCCAGTCGCCAGAACCTAGCCACGATCACTTGAAGTTCAAGCGTTGGTTGATCAAGATTTACCGAGAGTCAGATGCACCCTTGAAGACTGAGATCTGACTTGCTGATGCTTCGTTGGTCGCGACAGTTGCCATGCATGTACAATGAAATTATATGAAATTCAGATCGGTCGCGCTCACTTTGCACGTGGTTTGCAGCGCGTCTATTTGAGTCGTGTTGAACAAGGGACAGAAAACAGACGGCCAGATTTATGTAAACTCATGGAAACCAATTTGTTTCATATTGTTTTCACTGTTTACTTTTTTCGACGTGGTTCAACTGTGTTCAGATATGTTCAACACTTTTGCGCGCTTCTGGGGTCAGTCTGGCCACGCACAAGCACCAACTGGAACTTGTAAGTTGGCTGGCAAAATTGGGGTCATATTGGCCACGCACAAAGCATTCTGGAAAGTTTACTCAACCAGATGATTTGTAGGCCAAATCTTTCGGGGCGAACCTGGGGGCACAATCTTGTACAATCAAACATGTGCCTTCAAGTGGGTTCAATCAAACCAAGGAGGCACGCGTGTGAAAAAAATCTGAGCAGCTTCCTGAAAGCCGTCCAAACAAGCAGAGCAACATGGAAATTGAGCTGACGTGGAGATAAAGCCATACAAAGATATATCAAGCAATGTATTTTTAAAAAATTGGTGTTCTCATTATTTGGTCTTGAACGTTCCTCAAAACGAAGAAGAGTGATATGAAGTGGGGCTCAGTCCCTTTTTAATATTTTCATATATTTTCCAATATTTGGTGATGATTTTGGAACATTTTGAATGGTTTTGGCATTGCTTCGTAGTGCGGCATGGCAAATTATTGGCAGAAATATGCTGAGAACTTTTGCAGAAATTACACAGGTTTGCCATAAATTATTCCAACACGTCATTCACCCCTCAGAATAATTTCTGGTACTTAGCTCAAGGTATAGTGGAATAATTTAGAATTATTCCAGGGGTATGTGAGGGGGGGGAGCGCCCATGGTACGGTATATGGGTTAATCCACTTATAACTTAGGGTGAACTAAGCTATTTTGTGGGATGAACCACCAAGCAGTATTGAGTCTACTAGTGGGGCTCTCGTAAAGTGGGGGCTTGGGTCCTTGGCACCAAGTATGGTGGCTGTGAGTGGCAGATTGATAAACCTCAGTTTATTCGGAGCAATTTTAATGGTAACTGATTCCTATTTTGCGGGCACCCCAATAAAGTTCTCAAATCATCTAACCGGAAGATTTTTGTTTTACCATGCAGATGTTTGTATGATATCAGTAAATAGACACTTGGTGACGACCTTTGGTGAGAAATCTCGAGTTTGTGGATCCCTCACCACGGGATCCTTTTGCGCAGGGAGTTTCTGCTGAGAGCACGGAGGAAGCAAAGCCAAGAACTCTTTGCAGAGGCCTTGCCGGCGGCTGAGGAGGCTCTCAAAATGCATCTGGACGACGGCATTGGCATGTTTTTACTCATAATTAATAACCAGCTCAAAAAATTGGAAAAGGTTTAATCGAATTACTACGATTTTATGAAATAGGATTTTGCTTCTTTAGCTTTTGGGTTGCTGTATGCGTTCTTAAATGAGGTGACCACCCAAAATAATTCAGGTTGTTGGTCATTCTTAATGGCAAAACAATGGCATTGGGATACCCCATTTCAAGAAACGCCGATTTGTGAGATTTACAACACGAGTCTACAGCTTGGAGCAGCAATCTCTGGCAATCTCTACATGAATTGATGGGCCTTTACGATCGACCTTGATTTTTCAAAGACCATGGTTGTTCGACAGTCAACCAATGCTTCACTGGTGGTTTGGGGTGTTCAATCCTGGGAATTCTTGAACTATGGGATTGTACCATGGGCTACCCCCATAGGAAACCCCTTTCCTTGATGGAGAAAAATCATGGTTTCCTGTGAAATGGCCTTTGACGATTTGACGAATGGTGCTTCGAGGCATGATTTTTTTGCGGTGTCTTTGGGGATTTCAAACTGAAGGGAGGGCCAAGGCTTCAAAGGCCTTAGGGCCTCGATCTTTTGGCAACTTCCTGATACTTGGGATGGCTTGGCATTCCGACATGGAATGCTACTCACATTGGAAGATTGGAGTTGCTCATTTTCCTGTCTAAAAACTGGAATACTTCAGGTATTTTCGGATGAGTCAAAATTATCAACCCCCCCTTTTTTTCTAGTGATTTCGTCCTAGCACTTGGATCACTTTTGCGGTTCCATTGGTACTGCAACTTTGACCGACGAGGTACTATGCTGTGGATCGGAGGCATCAAGAAAGCGAAGTCAAACTCAGAGCCATGCGGTCTCTTGGCCGACCCAGCAGCAGCTTATTTTTAGTATCCTCTCCGCTTTTCATATCAAATACACCCAAAAAATGAGCCCACCAGATGAAGAAAAAACACATATATATCATATATATATATAATAGTACTATCACTAAACCTGGGTTTCGCTTGGGGGGTAAATAATTTGACATGAATGGGGAATGTTTCATTATTTCACCATCCATTCGTGGGAGTCCAGGATTGACGTTTCCTTCCCGGGTCGAAAAAGACGTGCCATTGGCGTATCCAAGATTTTTTGGAGCATCCGATGCCAACTATCACCTTTGGATGCGGTCTTGGGTATCTTTAGGATTCGATCATTCTCAATTGCTGTGTGACCAGCACGCCGCAGTTTTTCAATTTGTTCCACTAGTTGGTTGATGGAAGGATACTCCGGATCAGTCCAGATTTTTTTCCCATAAATAATGTGAAATCATCATTTTAGGTCATTTCAGATACTCAGATACTTCAAGTGGTTTCTTAGTGCCTCAAAAAATTTCCCATCTGCCTCTTGGGTGAGGTCAGCTTGCTTGTGTCTCGGCAAAGTCATGAGACTCCCCAGTTATGTTGGTTGAAGAGACCCCATGAACCATAGTTACCATAGTTATACCGTTATAGCCTCCATAAAACGTGAACCAAAAGTAGGGAGTGGATTGGAGAATTTCTGCATTTTTTAATATTTTTTACCTCTAGATTCCACCTCCAAGAGTTGAAAAGCTATTGGTTTCTATTGGTTTCGCCATTGGGCTTCCAGTCTCCTTGCCGAGGAGTCACCTGCAGAGTAGTCTCAACAAGCTGAGTTGCTCGGCTTTCCCTGGGATGTACGCAGAATCAAAGCGTTCTGAGGGGAACCATGGGATGGTCAGATCCATACCCGAGGTGAGAAGCATGACCTGAAGGAATCCTTGCTGCTGTCCGTGTTGAAGGACCACGGCTGGATTGAGGGAACTGAGATGGAGTGGGGAAAGGTACCTGGTCACTTTGACCCTGCACCAGACTTGATGCTGGGCGGTGAAAACGGGATGGGTTGGAGATGTTGGGCCTGTTTCTGAAGAAAAATGGAGGCCCCCAAGAATAGAGAAACTTTGTCGACATATCATTTCAAAGATATTTTTCTTACGCATATGCAATGATTCTATATCTATATCTATATCTATGTCTCTATCTATATCTATATCTATATCTACTTCTATATCTACATCTACGTCTACATCTACATCTACATCTACATACATTCATACATTCATACATTCATACATTCATACATTCATACATTCATACATTCATACATTCATACATTCATTACATTACATTACATTGCATTACATTACATTACATTACATTGCATTACATACATACATACATACATACACATGATGTATATCCACGCCATTCAGTCCTGTCTGGATATACACAAATCTAAAACAGAGGTAAACCTTTTCCGACTGCAGAGACTCAATCTTCAGGAAAGCCTTCGTGAAGAAGCTGCGGTTCTGGGGGGAAGCAGAACCAGCACCAGAAACTGTTGATGCGGGAGAGGAGGAAGACGAGAAAGAGGAGGAAGAGGAGGAAGAGGAGGAAGAGGATGGGCTGCTTGGAGTTGCGGCCGTCTTTCTTGCAACTTTCGTGTTTTTTCTAGCTTTCTTTTGATATATATATATAAATATTAGACCGTTTATAGACCCCTTGAAGGGGACACACCCAGTTCCTTGGCAACGGATTTCTGAAATCCGAGTCTATAGGGCACCCCGGATTCCCTGAGCACTGATCAGGACGAGGGCAGTGAGGGCGAGAGGTAGCCCTCTCCTGAAGTCAGCCTTGAGACGCCTTCAATGTGAGCGTCCTGTACATAGTTTGCCTGTGATCCAAAGCTGGGCGTCCAAGATGACCCAATCGCAGTGGGCAAACATGGCCAAGCAGCACAGTGGAGTTGTGTAGACAGTAAACAGCCACAATCCTGCTGGTGACTATTTTCCCCAAAAAATTGAGGAAGACACCAGGTTCTCATTTGATTCATCTTCATCCCATATGTCTCCAGGCCCGGCCGTGTGTCGGCCGTGCGCAGCGTGCCTCCCAGCATTCCGCGGCCCGACTATGTGGAGCAAGGTGTGGCTTTTTCTAGCCACCATGGGGGTCAGTGAATGGCTGGGGTAGACCTGGTAATCATGGGGATTTGGCCAGCAAGAATGGGTTTCAGGATTCTAAAATATGGACTGAACAATCAGAATCGGGGAATTGACCAAGAGTCATGGGGATATCATGGGGATATGGACGGATATAATTATATATGATATAATCAACCAGTCTAAGTCCATTTCGCACTTTACTTATTTGTAATTTTTTGATGGGGATGGTGCTGCACCAACCAATCAAAGATTTCTTTGTTTTGCAGGCACAATTGGTATGTCCAATGCTCCGGTCGAATCCTAGAAATTGGGATTCTGGGATGCCATCTGAATGTCACCAATGTCACCCTGAATTGAATATAGCTGGCTGTTGAAACAAGGAGGCTAGCAGCCATGGCCATGGTATGGAAAGCGTGCAAGAACCAAGTTGTTTGAGGCTCGACACAGAAATCCTATAGACATCCCATTGAAACACCAATCCGAATCCCAAATCCTATAGAATTTCCATAGAAATTTCATAGTTCAAGTCACAGTTGTCCCAGTTCAAGCCTCCATTTTTTCGGAAACCGCCGCCCAGAAGTGGAGTTGGATCGTCGCACTGGATTGCCAAGGTTTGCCGAAATGGGAGGTTGTGCATTTGAAGTGGTCAAGCCCATGAGCTGATACCAGGCAAATACTGTAAAAGGTGAGGCCCAGAAGTTGCTTTGTGCCATAAAAACTCTAGTTATTTCCCCATAAACCTTATATAGTCAACCAGGTTATAAGTCAACTTAAGCTATGTAGGGGGTTAAAAAACCTTTGCTAATCCACCATTCGATGAATCTACTGTGAATATGTTCGCGTTTTTCTTAAAGCCCTAGATCGCAAATCCGGATCTTAAGTTACAATTATAGTATCCCCATTATATTTCCATTATATCCCCATTACCCAGATGGACAATTCTTATCATTTCTCCAGATAATCCAAGAGATGAATTCCAACTGATATCTCCAGACTCCAGACATTTTGGACCCTCTGGTAAACGTTTACATAGCTATTGAAAATCACTATGCTATGAATGGGTAAATCTCTATTTTTAATGGGCAAACGTTTACATAGCTATTGAAAATCACTATTTTTAATGGGTAAATCCACTATTTCTATGGCCATTTCCAATAGCTATTTTGACATAACCAGAGGGTATATCTCCAGATTATAGAAATCTTGTAATCCAAGAGATTCCATCGACCACTGTGCGGGGGTCCTAAATCACCTGAAGCAAAAGGGTTGCGTCCTGATGGAGGAATATAAAATGTCATCGAAAAAATGTCTGGTTATAGTTATATAGAACATATTCTAAACACATATATTATACATCATTATATATATATATATATATATGTGAATTATATATATATATATATGTAAATTATATATATATATATATGTATATGTGTATATATAATAACAATAATAATAACTAATAATAACTAATAATAACTAATAATAACTAATAATAACTAATAATAAATAATAATGATGATAATAATAATGATAATAATAACAATAGTAATAATAATAACTATATATAATATATATATATATATATTATGATATATATGTATATATTATAATATACACGAGTTATGACGTTTGTATGCCTAGTTGGATCGTTGTTTCATATATAAATAGTCAACCCTGGACGATTCAGAAACCTGCCAGGCATCCCTTCATGTACTGCACGGAGGTCAAAACTCCCGAGCAGGTGACGAGGCTGAAATTTTTAGCCCGTGGCTTTTTGGGCCCCTCATGATTTCTATATGCCCATCTATATGGCCATTGGGTTTGAAGGTCAAATGAGCGCTTGGGATCCCTTGGGTTTTGGAGGGTTTTGAGGTCTTCCCCGAATTTTCACAGTGGCATTGGGTTGACAACATGATCGACGGTACAGAACTTGATTCCGACCGTAGCCAGTAAGCGCTGCCAAGTCTCGGCCAAGATGCCAGGGCCATGGCAGCTGCAACCCTTTTGAAGATCCGTTGCTTCTGAAAAGATGGAACGCTCCGAAAAAAAAGAGCAAATCTTCATGGCTTTGTTGCAAAAATTATTCTCCCATTCTAAGTCCCCAATGAAGTGACAATCTTGCAAATTCTATTCCAAACCAGAGGGCATTCCATTCCATCCCTATGACATACTCAGCATTTTCCAGTTAAATAAGTTGGAATGGGATATATAATCCTCAATATTCCTAATTATTCCATTCCTATAGAAATTGCGGGATTTCCCATAAATCACCCATTCTTTTCCCATGGGATTTCCCCAATGTTTTCCCCCTTTTTCAAGGTGCTGAAGATGCGGAAGGCTTGCGCTTTGGCGCGGGAAGCTTTGGAGGTCGCCTTGGGGATGACTTGAGGGGTTGGATCACTAGAGTCTATAGAGATATTGGAGATATGCTACCTTTGTTGGATGTTTAGAGATGAAATACATGTTGGTTGTTTTTTTGTTTTGTTCTTTTAAATATGGTTTATGGTTGACATAAGGATTTCGATGGGGTTGAGATATGAGGTGCCTCTTTGGTGGATTTTCCGGCCAAAATTCTGGGGTTCCTTCAAGTTGAAGATCGGCCATCCAGCTTCATTTTTTTCTCATATTTGCCAGGACACCGACTAATAAAGATCAGAATTATATAGGTATATATATATTTAGTTATGTATATATAGTTATATATGTAGTTAGTTATATATATATATAGTCATATATATAGTCATATATATAGTTATATACATATATATATATATATATATATATATATCTGGTTTTATATGTATATATATATATAGTTATATATATATATAGTTATGTATATATATATATATATGTAGTTAGTTATATATATATATAGTCATATATATAGTCATATATATATTTATATACATATATATATATATATATATATATATATCTGGTTTTATATGTAT
>Ga0126342_10008874_pt1 | contig 18005 bp, 13 predicted proteins | sample Cyp1metagenome_FD_92528 | JGI IMG/M metagenome (GOLD analysis project Ga0126342, IMG submission 92528) | Coral microbial communities from Lord Howe Island, Old Settlement Bay, Australia - Cyphastrea 1 metagenome | ecosystem: Host-associated > Invertebrates > Cnidaria > Coral ... | reverse complement strand
TGAACATGCATGACTCAAGATATGATCACTATATAAAATAAAGTAAATAAATATGTTATGAACATCAGGAAAACGAGAGGAAGGATAAGATCGAAAAGTTGAACAGTACTAAAGAGTCCTTCGCTTGTTCCAAGCCTACCTTGCCGACAACATGCAAACATACATATAATATATATATATATAATATATATATATGCGTGTATATCATTCATTGCATCTTAAGTGCTGTTCGGCACCTTCAAGCTGGGCTCCGAAGCCACCGACCTCAGCGGCAGCGCCTCCCAGAGCACGTCCCTTGCCGGGCCATGGCACGACATGGCGCCCCTTGTTCCGGGGACCCAAGCGGCTTGAAGCAGCTAGGAATGGTTGGGGGTTGGGGTTGGTTGCCCGGCTTGGAAGATGGGTTTGGAAATGTTGGGATCAATGTTTAGACGACTTTGGATGAGAGAAAATGTGCGAACCCTAAGACTTCCTATCTTCCTAAGAATTGAGGTGCAGTAAGACGTAACATGGCAGTGCAGGAAGGCGATGTTTGCTGGCTCTTGCCGTTTCTGTCCAGACTGATACAACGACTTGTCGAAGCTGTTACTGCTCACTTTGCGACTTGCATCTAGCTTTGAAGAAAACAAACTCTTCACGGAGCTGCCTCGCTCTGACCACTTCTCTCTATTCATTCCACGTCATCTACTGATTTCTGCTGTATCTGTATGTCTCGATGAGCTGCCTCTCGGCTGAGCCAGAGGTCGGAGCGCATCCAGATCAAGTCAAAGGGCTTCGCATGGCTTCGCCACGTGCTTGGAACTTGAGGCCTGGGAACCTCATCTTTGGTAGGGTTGTTCTACTTCAAGCATCCCATTTTCGAGGTGACCAACATCGTTCTATCGCCGGTCATTGTGACATCTTCCCTCCCTATGCCACTGACCCGACCCTCCAACCTATCAGAAAAAGCTGCGGCCGCCCTCCTGAGCAAATGAGTCATGAATGGTTCTGGGTCAGGTCGAATCAATCCATTCTCCAATCATAGCAAATACCCTAAATTCTTCGCACTCCCAAAATGATTATGCCCAATACTAAACTAGGAGTCTGATGGGGGCATAATAATTTACGTATTTAGTACGGAAGGGATTAAGTGGATGGCTGCACAATAACTGTGGCTGAAACTTGGTGTGTTCAAAAACATGAGGGAACAATTGGGCAAACCAGTCAATGAAGCTAGCGGAGAGCCAGTTGCTGGCTCTAACTAAACCCCCCGGAACCTGCAGTATACTAGGGCCTATTTGTCAGTTACAGTCACAGTACTACCCTATATCTGTTGGCTTCATCCACAAAAATTATGTGGATTCTGCATGATTCTGCCCACATTTTGTGGCTCAAAAACCACAAAGGTGCCCCCCCCCAAAACGGATGCGCCAAGACGCTGCGCGGAGGCGTAGTGCAACGCGATGCGGTTTGCAATCTCTGGGGCCTGAGCCTCGGCCTGTCGACGCCAAGAGGCTGCTGGGGTTTACTTCCACCAGGATGGCTGACTTAGTTTCCTGAGTCAATTTACAGGAAAACCCCATATTTAAATATATTTAATGGGAAAATCTATGGATTCCTGTAGATTTTCCCTTGAACCAATCCATTGACTGAGTTTATACCCAAGAATTGGGGACTAAGTCACTTGTATAACATGTCTAACTCCCTAAAATATGATTCATATTCATCCTCTTAACGCACGGCCGTAGACCCGATTGGGTCCGGTGTATTGTTTTGGCAAGTGGTTTATGGGTATGGACTATGGCACAGAGTTTACCGCAGTACTTGTCTACTTTAACTGGGTCAACCAGCACGATTCACTTAGTTTACTTCAACCAGGACGGCTTTCCTCAATGAATCTAATGGAAACATGGCATCATCTCATGCAGCATGCCGTATCCTATGTATCCTGGTGCAGGGTGTCCAAGATCAATGGCAAGCCATGAGGATATCCAACAATGATGAGTCAATGAGTGCTTGCTGCTTGCTACAAGTCTGTAATGTGCCAGTTGGCCTTCCCGCCGCTTCCACCAAAGTCCGTGCACGCACATTGGATCCCAAAGCGCGCAACTTCGGGGGCATTCTGGCTGTGGAAAATCCGTTCAACTCTTCCAATCCTTGGCAGCTAGGACCAAATTCATTGGACCGCCAAGTTAACATACCAATTTGTTCCTTAACTTCCCCTTGAAACTACCATATATATATACATATATATATATATAATCTATAATATCTATTTATATTATTGATCCGGAGTTCTGGTGAACAGCCACAAGTTCGGAAGTGTGGCACCTTCAACTGTTCGTAGGCGGCCATCTGGGCCTGGGCACCTTGACTGTGCGGGAAACGTTGATTGAGGCAGCCCCCGAAAGGTTACAGCACATACCCAGTGATGAGGTCCAGACTGGCATCATCCTCTGGCTCAAGCATGATACCCACCTCGAGAACAAGTTGGAGCTGGCGATGGTCTGCTGTTTCGACACCAACGTTGGTTCATTCAAGGCTGGAGCACCCCTTCCTGTGCGCACCAAGCTTCCCCGCGTACTGAAGCCCCGCAACACTTCTGACCAGCGATGGCGCCAACCACTCCTGGGTTCAAGCGACCAGAATCTGAGGATCTGCCTTTTTGAAAATCACCTTCTGGACCTGATGCCAGGCAAGCACTATAAAGTAGTATAAAGTAGATTTATGGCCACCTTCTGCATTCCGTCTTTGCACAATCCCTTGAAAGTCAGGGGGCACTAAGGTGCAGGTGTCATCACTTCGCGTCCTGCGCCGGCACGCCAACCTCCATCATGACCAGCTGTGGCTGGCCGTTACGCACCATCATGCCTGGGTCACTTGGATGTGTTAAGTTCCAAATTTGACGGGGTCCAGGACCAAAATGACCCACTAGGGTTGCCAAATGTTGCCAAAGTTATCACGGAGGCCCGCGAGTTTGAGGGGTCCCCCTATGTTTGGACACGCAGAGCTGCAGGTCGATCGCCCTTGGCAAAGGCTTTGGAAGAAGAATCTACTCTTACCTCTAAGCATAGCCAGCCCACACCACCCTGGCCTACCACAGAAGAAACCATGTCCTTGAAAGACGTGTACCTCAGGCCGTCACACTCCAGTCTAAACCATCTGCTTGTACCCACAAAGCCCACGGCAACTCGTATATGCAATACACATGGGACCAAAACGGAGAAAAAAAAACATAGAATTGTTCTGATGTCACATGGGTGCAGCACTAAAAACGAACAAAATAGACTCATAGATTCATAGATTCATAGACCATGCTGGGGTGTTCACTCCTCATGAAGGATGAGCACCGGCGCGCCGCGGCCAGGCACTTCGAGGTGTCGAACCTACAGTGGTTCAACAGGCTGAGGAGATATGGCCATGGATCAAAACCCGCTCGTAATTGTGAGTGATGCCATGGAATGCCATGGCACTGCCCCATGCCCCATGGTCCTGCACACAAAGTCACTACCTTCAGGGAGATACGACTAGCCATCTGCCACGCATCTGATGCGAATGTGGCTGCATGCTCTGAGGGCCACACCCAGAAATGCATGCCTTGGATTCATTGAACCACGCATGCAACAACACAACCAACAACCAACCACCTGAATTCAAAAAAGTCAAGTCAGAAGATGTCTCAAGTCTAAAATATAGATCATCTTTCTGGACGTGGGGGTTAAATCTTTTAGGGTTTTGGAGCAGGAGGAACCTTCCAAGTTCTATGAGACAAATTGATCAGGTCCAGAATGCATTTCAACCACCCAAGACTTCCTGCTAGTCCAGTTCCGGGCAAAAACAAAAAGTCCACAAATTGACAACTCCATCTGAGGCTGAAACCCAAATGCCAGGCCAACATGCGGCCCCTGAGGCCTGCTGGGCAGGGGCTGCCATCACAGGTTGAACATGGGTGAAGTGGGCGAACTCAAAAAATGCTATGAGTCCAAGATGCAACAGTTTTTCACAAGAACTGCATATGAGGATGTACATTTTTATACAGAGATTAATATACAATCATGAAGATTCGTTTTTTGGTCAAGTTCCATGTCCCTCCAAAAAAGGAAACTTGGAGAAAAAAATCTACTGCGGCTTCACCACCCACTCACCCAACCCCGCAAAACCGCTGCCTACACTCTGCGCCAGGCGCGCAGAAGCTTCGGCGGCCGGCAGCCCGGCTTGCAATGTGGGCCTGTGGGCATGGGAGGGGGCAAGGGGTGGGTGGTCAAGTTCTGAGGAACACATAGACATATATGTCTATATATATAAGCATATATATATATAAGCATCGACCCTCCAATCTAATTTCAAATGTTTTGAATTGTTTTGATATACTGATATACTGTTTGTCTTGATGTTATACATCTGTCGGATATGCTGGGATATGTTGGAAGGGCACCAACTTCATTTCGCCTAAACCAAGATGAATATGTCACATATGTCCCACTGACTTCAGAGCGAGCTCTGGGAATCTGGTTGAACCAGGAAAATGGTTGGCAAGGTCTTATATATTCAGTTGGCTGTTTAGAACTTTAACTATGACCAGGATTTTTCTTCTCAGCTTGAGCCCCATAGTGCAGCCCTGAGGGCACAACAACTGTCGGAGGAAACCGTCCAAGTCCTTCCAGAGATTTCCAGAGGGAGGATGTCAATGAAACACCCCCCCTTCACCTTTAGACTTTAGTCAACCCATCTCAGACCATCTCTAGAAAAATGGGTTTAGTGAGTGAATTGGCACGATCTTCTTAGATAAAGCAGACTGAAAATGATCCGCTGAAAAAAGGGGGGAATCTCCCTGGAGTGAAAATAACGACTGCAATTCAACTGCTGGTTGTGACAACCTTCCAGTCATGCCAAGTGCACAGGCCCTGAGCCCCGGGCGGATCTCAAGCTATGGCCCACCTCAGTCGAGGTTCACATCCTCCTGATCAACCCAGAAGGATCGGGCCCGGACGCGAAGCACTGGCGATCGCACGCCAGGATCTGGGAGATAGTCCTGGAGCCAAGAAAGGACCAATCCTAAATTTATAGTACCTCTTTGGATGTTGGCAAGCCTTCAGCAAAAAGAATTGAGGCTATCCGGACCGGTTTCTACTGTACCAGGTTAGGCTCCCGGTTTCACATCTCCATGGACCCCATGTGTTCCCTGCTGATGCAGCTTCCTTTGCCATCTCTCTCAGGCGTGCATCCAACTGCATTCGCAAGGCCTGCCGTAAATTGACATCGTGACGGACACGGTACACATGGAAAGCTCCTGCAAACACCATCATCACCATCCACGTGAAACGGTTATGGTTTCATGACATGATGAGAAATATAGAATGTGTATGTGTTTGCTGCCTGTGTACGTTTGAAACTCTATGTACCCTCTGGTTATTTAACATAGCCATGGAAAATCACCATTTTTAATGAGAAAACTCACTATAAATGACCATTTTCAACTATGTATATTTCATTGATCTGCTGCTGTCTGCTTCTTGGGCGCTTTTTGTTTGGGCGCAACCTTCACCCCCTCGAAGTGCTGCGCCAGCATGGCGCAGCGTGGATCCTGGGAAGCCAAATGGACATACGGAAGCCATGATTTTTTTCGCCATTTGATGCCACTTGGGGGTTGCATAAAATTGAGGATCCCCAAAACCATAGCTTGAAAAAAACTGCCAAATTACCAGAAAACATGAGGAAAGTCCACTTTCTAGCGCTGGCAACCAGCCGCTCTCTAAATTAGATGGTCTAATTTTGGATGATTTGGGGGTACCCCGTACCTCCATTTCAGCAAACCCCCATGTTTGAAAGGGAAATCATCTACATACAAATGGAATACTTTCCACCGCCATGTTGAATTACCCGAGGGTACGTGATTCAAATGATCTACCTCTCAAGAGTTATCTTGGAGTTATAAGTTATAACCAACCGATGGGGGATAACCACTGAATTGTTGGTTTGGTGGTTGAGCCACTGCACTGGCCTGGAAAATATGAGTCACTGGCATTTAAGGTGTGTTGGGGGATCTTAGGGAATAGAGCTTTGGAAAAAAAAACATGAAACCGCTAAGTAGATCAAGGAATCAAGTAGGTCTCAAGGAACCTGCACGCGAAACACTTCGAATGGGGAGCAATTTACCCACCCCCTTCCAGTCTGCCAAGGGGCCGAGTGCTGGCAAACCGCCACATAGTCCAAGGAGGAGGCCAGCAAAGTTAGGCCTCGCATGATGATCCAACTGGAGCCAATTTTATCCAGGAACTGCCACGAAGGAGTCCCAAGGTTATGCCTCCCAAGCAGACATCATGGATCATCATGGACCTATCAACCACTTTTAATCAGCATCTGCTATGAATCCCTGGTCGCTTTCATCCGCGCTGATTCGTACCATGCCCACATCTGCATGCCTAGCTCCTTGACGAGCTGAAAGCTCTGTAGCTCCAGATTGCTCCTCGGCCAAAGGTGTCATTGTGCGTGACGAAAAGAAGTCACATGATATACCCTCTGGTAATTTAACATAGCTATGGAAAATCACCATTTTTCATGGGAAAATCCACTATAAATGGTGATTTTCCATAGTTATGTTAAATTACCAGAGGGTAACCACCCTATCAATTGTTCAATAAAAGTATTGCTTAGGACTTGGAAAACATATATTTAAAAAATGAATAAAAATGAACAGCTCTGGCCAATTGACCAACCCAAAGCAAGGCAATGTGGCATGATGCCGCCACCGTTTCAGCGGTACCCCTATTTCCGACAATCTGAGGGTGAATCAATGCGAATCAGCAATTTTCACCCCCAAAGTTGATCAAACTTGGCCATTTGTACCGCTAAATGGCCACTAAGCCATCTCATTTGATCCAAATTGTGGGCTCATGTGGGCTGTTGAGCCAATCCCAACTCACAACCTGAGAGTTTCAATGACACATCACTCGACCACCTACAAGTGGCACCTGCTTCATTTCCGAGGTCCCGGCCCTCGTTCGCTTACCTGAAATTCCAGCAATAGTCAGGATGGCCCCAACATATTCCAAAAACCTTCAGCATCAACACCATCACGTTTCCAAAAAAAACTCAGTATTTTGCTCAACCATTAATTTATGCATAGGGGGGTACCAATTCTTACACTATTTGACCTTAGGGTCAGTGCGCGACAATAAACTTCTCGGATACGCCTCAAAGGCCCCAATGTCATCTGCCCGTTCCGGGCTGGAGAGGAGCCAGGAGTGTAAGGCCTAGCATGGCGGCCATAAAGATTGCCCCTTGCCAAATGCTCCAAAGTGTCATTGCCGACCCCCTGACCGGCCCTGACCGTTTAAACCCCCGGGGTGCCCAAAGTTGCCTGAAACTCTTCCACTCCGCTCTCTTCCGCGCAACGCGGCAAGTTTTGCGCGCACGGCAGTAGCCTTTCACACAGTGATCATCCGAGGCGGTGAGCGAATGTGAGTAACGCTTAAAACTGCATTGGAGATTCAGCAAGTAGAAGGATGTAGAAGGATGTTTCTCCAGTTTAGGGGACATATATCAACCATCCCATATGAAGCTTCCTAGGACCGGCATCCAAGCAAACCAACGTGAGGTGCAAACCGCATCCCTCAAGCTGTGCTGAGCCCCAAACGTCAAGGGCAGTGGCCCCGCAGTGCCTGCAGCGCATGGACTGTCACAACCCCTGGCCGACCTCTAGTAAACAGCTGGGGTGATATCCTACTCTCCTACTGCTTGGACTGACAATCAGGCTACATGCTGTAGACGGCCACGTTGCATTTCCGTTTGCTTTCAAGATGTTTCAGGCGCAATTTCTTAGGCTATGACGACGTTATGACGACTATGAGTCTATGAAGTTAGCTTCATGGTAGCCATGACATTGTGGGTTTGTTTACAATGGGGAGGGCCATCCCACGAATCACGCCCCACCTTGTGCACAGGGTACCAGCACCGCAGCTAGTGCCAGGGGCGACAGTGCTGCGCCCATGGCGAGAAATCTGCATTGGTGGCTGAGAGATCCATGAAAATCATGGAGATCCACATGTCAGCTGCAACCAGGTTCAAACCAAGCAAACTATATACTATTATACTATATACCGTAGATTCGACCGTGCTGATATATCTGATATTGGGAAATTCCTGAGACTTAACTACATCAGTGATCCATCAAAAAGGATAAAAGGGATTTCTGTTGAGCAGAGTAGATCGTCAAGAAATGCTGCTCTTCTGGTGCTATTGCTAGTAGTTGTATTTACTTATAGTCCCGCACGCCCTGCAAAAAGAAGGTTCATTCATGACTGGATGCAAATTCTTCCATCACTGAAGCTCAAGACACTACCATACATTGCCCTACCATTCACCAATGCGTACGCTAGTCTTGGAACCTGGTAGGCTGACATTTTGGGGTTGCTTTGGAGGTGGCCCATCATTTTGGCGGCGGTATTTGATGCTTGAACTGAGCTGAGCCGCAAAGCGCAGGGCACTCAAACGTCCAAAGGTTGAAATCCCAGCCGGGTCCTACAAAATGCCAGTGTTGTCATTTTGTGTTTAATCGCATCTCAAGTTGCAACAAAAAGAAACAAAGGCTGAAATCTAGCAGTTCCCTGCATGAGGGATCATATTTGAGTGTTCATCCCGAATCTTGTCAGCCTTGGGTATCCATGGCCATTGTTTTCCAGAAACTTTGAGGCGGATGGCACGCGGCGATACGCAACGTGGCAGAAGTCCAACGGTGTCCCAGTCACGACACGAGGCAAGATGGCACGGTCTCGCAAATCCTTTGCTCGGAGCTGTGCCACCCCGACACGGTTACAACATCGTGACGCTTAGCGGTGACCATCTGGCAGCCCATCCTACGGTCGTGACAAGCAACAAAAATGCCCAAAAAGAATCCTATCGAAGCCTTAAACATGTTCATAGATGTTCATAGATTTTCTATGTATCTCTATATTAGTAATATTATTGGTGAGAAGCCAATATCTGCCATAGGCATTTCACCAAAACCCCAAGGGTTTCACCAAGCGAATCCCTGGATGGCTACAGTGAGTTTTGTACTCCCTGCAGCCGCACCGTTACATCGGTCCGTTGAAATGGAACGACGAAACGACGAAACGACGGTCAACTCGGAGAGGCATCGAATTTGGACACCAAGTTCTTTGGGCAGAATGATGCATACTGGCATACCCTCTGGTAATCCAACATGGCTTGCTGACAAATCCCTCAGATGATTTTCCCAACTATAAACCTCCATTGGGGATGTCCCATCCATTCAAGCTCCTTTGTAACCAACAGGCAGGGAACATCAGGGAGGTATTTTCAACAAAAAATATGTGGCTTAAAATGATTTATGGTTTTTTTAAAAATACAAGCAAGAATGATCCATGTTGTCCATTGGTGCTCCATTTTTGAGCCATGCGTGTTGGTGGCAGGATCATTCTATCAATAATATCTGAAGACAGAATTTGTGGGATTCGCCACTGCTCAAAGGCCTTGCGATGGCAAGAAAGGGTCAAGGATTCCCACGGCCCCGATCTGCAGGACATTCTTAGATATATCCCTTCCATTCCCTTCCCTTCTAATTAATATTACATGTCCTTCTTATACGGCCCCATGAATGGATCCAATACCGAAACAAAATTTTGCCCTGCAACGCATTGCAACGCCCTTTTAGTTGGTGCCTGTGCTCCCTCCTATAATTCCACCTTCCAGCGGCTTAGCCGTCTGCAGGGCAGCGCCACCAGTCTCTGCCAAAACTCTTGGTTTCTCTACCGCCTCCAGACCCTCAGGCTGCAGGTTTGGTACGTATGGTAGATTATGGTAGTCCAGAGCACTGACAAAGCGGTGGCAAGAAGGCACATCGGGCCCAAAAAGAATAAAGAATAACAGGGTGTGGAGACTGAAACGGTACACTCCAGCGGTCTTATATACTGGCAATAGAAAACCTCCATTCGGTTTCTTATTAATCTTATTACGCAATGCAGAATCTGCATAGAAAATATGATTTCCCAGCGTGATTTGCAACTGTGTGGCTCCTTTATTCAAATTCCCGCAATGCACGGCTAATCTTGAATAAGTACGCTGTCAAAAAGTGTATGTTTAGCTGGCTAGTGCACTGCATGCCTATAATAAAACGACCTTATATAATATAACAATACCTACTGTATAAGATATCAAATATAACATATAACATTGACCGACCATTCCAGAAGGTTTGCCCATTGCTTGCAGGTCGAACCACCATCAGCCTCCAATCGCCAGCACTGTTGCGCCAACGCCGCAGCGTAGCTGCGGTACCCTCGCAGCCTCGTCGTCGGGCCGTAGTCGCTGTGTCAAATGCCTGTGCAAAACGTGGGCGGCACTTCCCCAAATCATCCACAATGGGGGTTTTAATATGTCTTAATGGGAAATTTCACTATAAATGCTTGGAAGCCCCAACAAAATCAACAAATTGGTTTGGAATTGAACTCTTCAGGTGTTGAATTTTTCAGGGACGGCTCAAGCTGTCACAAGCCACAACCTCCTACAGGTCCGACACGGACAAGAATGCGATTGCATCTATCCATTTTCCAAGATAGGGCTCCAGGTTGTCACCCTGAAACTTCAAGAAACCCAGAAAATGTCACCAGAAAGTCCAACCATGTCCGGCCATGTCCAGCAGCACAGTAGTTCAACATCCACCTGCCACGCCAATGATCAAGTGCGAAGATCTGCGAGGCTGAGGCACCTGCAGCTCGAAAAATGGGAGCGAATTCCACCAAAGATAAATGTTCAATAATTAATGTTCATATATTATATAAATTGGAAAATTCACCGAGATTTCAGGATATTTCAGGTACCTGATGGCTCTCCCAAGGTCAAAGTGTTCTCCCATGTTTTAATTGAATCTTCGCCAACAGAAATATGGCCGTGGCCGCACCTCCATCCCCACCCTTGGCTCGTCTGTTTCCCAATCCTGGCAACTGGTGTTGAAGAGGATCCACTGGTTGCAAGGCCCCTATATATCCTATATCAAGACAAGACAAGTTTGTGATTCCCGACTTGGACTTAGAGATCGTTGGAGCATGTGAAGATGTGTGCAACATTTGTTCATGTACCGAGTTACTCTGAGTTGCAGCCACAATCTCCATTAAATGCATGAGTATGGCCACGGTGTGGCTCGCAATGTGCGCCCCAGCAACCAACAAACTGTTGTTTATTTCCGGTGAGGAATTTTTTTTTGGCGCAACAAGACTTTGACACATCGTGAATCGTAAACCCCCCAGAAGGTAGGTGCTTCATGGTGCTTCGATACCAAACAAGATCCTTTTTCCACTCCCTTCACACTCTTTAATGCCGAAATGGCATGACGCAGACCAGTATGATTCGTTTTTTATGACTCTTCAGACTCTTCGAATCAGGTACGCCGCCACGCATGGCAAAAGGTGACAAGGAAGGGCCAAACTGTAGCGCCAGGTGTCCAAAAACCTGATGGCCCTTGAAACGAGACTTAACAACCCAACTGATATACTCTGGACTTTCCATCGTTCTTGAATATGTTTTCAGATGTTCTATAGTTTCCACATGATTTTCCATAGTCTTGAACTCGAAAATCTGGAACTCCCCTATGATTTTCCCTGCTTTCCCGAATTTGCATATGATTTTCCATAGATTCCCTGTGATTTTCCATGGTTTCCATGGGATCTTCACGGATTTTCGGTGGATTTCCAGCGGTTCACGTGCCATTTTCGACGGCGGCACCTCGCTGTCCTTGGTCTCCGCAGGCACCTGCCAAAGTTGCCCCACCTTGGGGGCCTGGCGCAGCGTTGATTACCTGTACTTATAGAATACTGTATTAATATTATATACATACATATATACATAGCTCATATATATATATATATGTAACTATATATATATATGATATATACATATCTTAGCCACTTCTCTAGACTTATTAGATGTTTTTAACTTATTGATGTGTGTGTGTGTCTGTGTCTGTGTCTATGTCCATGTCTATGTCTATGTCCATGTCTATGTCTATGTCTATGTGTGTGTATTTAATGTATGTCAATCTATCGATCGATCTATCGATCTATCTGTCTATCTATCTATCCATCCATCCATCGAATCCATCTATCGATCTATATGTATTACAGGTGTCATTATAGTATGTATATATATGTGTGTGTATACAGTCCATGATATTATTATGATTATGATTATTATTATTATCATTGTCATCATCATTGTTATTATTTATTATTATTATCATTATGATTTATTATTATTTATTATCATCATTATTATCATTGTTATTATTCTCATTATTATTACTATTACTATTATCATTATTATTTACACTATGTATATGTGTGTAGTTACGTGTGTATATATATATAGTTATATATATGTATACATATATACATATACCAAGTGTGGAACCAACAAATGTCACAGTAGATTTGGGGATACCACTGATACCACCAACTTGAATTTGGTTCCTAAGTCAACACAAGTCGCAGCGACAAACCGGAGTGACTGACACCGGCCCGGTGGCTTCGCAAAAAACAGCTTTTTTGACTTGGTACAAGCTGGCTAAACAGTATGGCCTCCCTTCGTACGGTGTCAAGAACAGCCTTAATTCCTATAAATCGAAATACGACCCCTGGTTTGACAGGAGGAATATTGTAGTGGTAGTACTGATGGGTGTGAAGGATTACCACTTGTTGTCATTTGACCAGTCATCCAGTCACTGGAAAGATACCGGTCCTGACATACCAAAGACAGGACCAAAAGGGAAGGTCCTAGCCATGTTCTACCGTCTGGTAATTTAACATAGCTATTGAAAATGGCCATTTATAGTGAGTTTTCCCATTAAAAATGGCAATGTTCAATAGCTATGTTAAATTACCAGAGGGTATCTCATTTTACGTTTGGTGCAACGCGCCAATAAATGTTCTCGATTCTGGCTGATTAAAGTCCAAACCTGCGTTAGGCCATGACAGCGACGCTTCCCCGACTATTTGACTATTGCCTATACTCTGATGTTTCAACCACCTTGACACATAGGAGTCAGTTGAGGATCATTATGATCATCATCCCAGGTAGGAAATAAGAAATGTGTTAATGTGGGTAAAACAATGCCATAAACCACCCATTTGGGAATGGTTCATACCACCTATAAAAATTGTGATTTGGGGGATGGTTTACTATTGTTGTACCTAAATAAAACTACCAGCCATCATCACATGATATCCCCAACCACCAACCAGCTCCAAGGTCGGGTCTGAGCTCCCTGGCCCGTCTGGCTTCATCTTCCCAGTCCTATGGCATCCCGACACGTCCATTTCTGCCATTTTCTCAGAGTGGGCTCTCCTGATGCCTCCGTATTACCATTTGGGATGATGTATCTCCCTTAGTGGACTGCAACTCCCTGGCAAAATCGTTCAGCTTGATTGCAGCTAAGGTCATGCCCGGTTCGCATACCCGTTAAATCCCCATTTCGGACGATGAAACTGCCCATTTGTTGGAGTTCGATCCACGATGTTCACATATCTAGACACCTAATCCCCCTTTTTTCGCTCGTGACATCCCGACGTTTGTGGTGGCGAAATCCGGGGAAAAAAAGACGGCACCAGGATTTGGGAAATCTACCACTGGGGCCCTGCCTCCATTGTCTTGGTGACCGTGGTAACCGTTGCTCGTACAGAAGGCGTTCTTAGGAACGAAGGATGGGAATGGATCAACATCCAGGTTTCACTGGAAAAAATGGGTGTTGCATGGTGTTGCGAACGCATTGCGTTCAGTATTGTTACATGTATTGACATGTATTGACTGTATAGTGATTACACCGGTATACCGTATATGATTTCATTTAATATCATATCCCATCCGTGTTTCTTGCTATACCATCTTGCAATCTGACCTGACTGAGAATTCCATCAGCGGGAAACATGGAGGAAAACCATTACCATCTGGTTATTTAACATAGCCATGGAAAATGGCCCATAGAAATAGATCGTTTACCAAGTTTACCTACTAATAGCATGGTGGATCTTTCCATGGCAAACTGTCTGTTAAATAACCGGGGGGCAATATCATCATTCATCATCATTGGCAGATTTTCCAGGAGAAGGGACCTCCATGGACCTCGGTTGGGATGATCCTCCAAAATCCAAAAAAAGTACCTCCGCCCGTGCGGCACGGGAGAAGTAGCCACCCACTAAGCGCGGCACAGATGTGGTGAGCTCTCTGACTGACCTTGGAACCCGCCGTGAACCGCAGTACTTGGGTCATGTTGTTATGCTCCGGCGGTACCTCCTTAGCTCCCCATTTGGTATAGGGAATACGGATACCCATAGCTCCGAAGCGCCAGAACACTGGGATTGGCCAAGCTGAAAAAATATGATTTTGGGGTGGGAACCCATGGATTTATGGCTTGGCATCTCTCAAAAGGTGGCTCCGGATCACCATCCTCTGCTGAGGTACAGATTTGGGGTCACACTAAAGTAGTGTCCTTCACGGGCAAACGCATCAACCATGCCCTCCAAACCATGTACGAATCCGTCTCCGCCTTTTTTTCCATTGGCTCCAACCAGGGGGGAGGCTGTCATCATCGGACCGCAGGGTGCCGGAAGGTTTCACCTTGGCCCATGGATTTCCAGCGCCTGACAGCCATCCGCCCCAATAAGGTGTTGGCCGAAGTGGCGTACGACTTGGCATTAGCACACATCCCGCTGGCGAGGTGATATCCAAAATATCATGAATCTGTCCCAGTGGAAGGAATCCTTCGTAGCTTGCGGATCATGGCTACCACTTGGTGGCCTGTCTCCTCTTTACTAATTACATCTAGTTACTATATATATATATACAGCTATGCATCTGCAGTGCTACATCCATTTTTCAATACCCAGCATACCTGGACACGCACAGAGAGTCAACCAAATAATCTAGCAAACCCAAAACCTCCATAAAATAAGAGAAAGGTTGGCAATGGTTGTTATAAACAAAACAAATCAAAAGACAACTCCAAGTGGTAAAATGAGATGACACGGTTTTGAACTGGTTATACCAGTTGCTTTTTAGCTGTTTTTACCACGTGAAATTGAACCCTCACACGATGCTGGGATGTGTCTGCTTCTGGCGACGGGGGGGATCTGTTTGTCGCCCCTCGTTGGCAAGGCATCGCTGGGAGCTGTACAAATCAGCTGCCGGGCCAACAGGCACCGCAGGGGTTGCTGAGTTTCAGGACTGCTCGCACCTTGACCTTCAAAGCAAGGAGAAAACTCATTTCTGTGCGCATGTTTACATGTGTATATGTGTGCATGTGTACATACAATAGATACATATATATATATATATTCCGGTCTAAGTGTATCCAACTGCTTAGCTAATTTGGCTAGCTTATTCCTTAAGTCCAGCGTTCAATCAAGGAGACAGACAGAAGAACGATTTGAACTGTTGAAAAGGATTATGGAACAACAAAAATAAAATGCTCATTCTGAATTGAATTGCCCTGCCTGAAAAGGATACTGATGGTCAAGGTAGGTGAAGCTCTTAGCTTCCAGAAACTCTGAACTTCTGTACGTCTTGCTTCCTTGGGCCCTCTGCCCAAACGCTCATTACAGGGGTAGTGAAATGTCCCATTTGAACATCGCCCAACCGCACACGTATGATATTCCCAACAAGCAGTTGGAGATGATTCGTGTTGTAAAATCCAAAAAATGGGACATTTACCAACCCTTTGCTCCTTTGGGGCACAGTTTGCTCTCTCCAGCCAAATTTCCGCGAGTTAGTTCACCAGCACCCCATCGCTTCGGGGAAGGAGGATCATGAAGCCATGAATATATACAATAATCCCCTGGTTCAATCATAAGCTGAATCGCTAGAAATATGAATGTTTCCCTAATATAAACCATCATTTACAGGGATTGGTCGCAACTCAGGTCGCCAAAAAATCACCAAAGCATAATCTAAGCAGATCAACAGAGAAAGAGAGAGGGAGCACCAAGGTTCGTATGTCTATATGTATACCTATATAATCCTATATATAGCACATGTCTGGCCAAATGTAAAATACATACAAAGATTTTTCCATGTATATATACACATTGAATTTGACGATGCTTCCCATCTTTTGTATCGTTCTAAAAGGTGCACTTGCGGCACTGGTGATACTTTGCTATGTTATCTTGCTCAACCCATGTTTATATACATAGTCCTTCATGTGTGGACGCGTGTAACGCCCAAGCATCGTGATTTTTTCCTAGCAATTAGATATTATTCGGATTTATTCGGCATGTTCAATGATCCAAAAGTCTAAATCAAAACAATTCACCCGAAAGTTGGGTCGTTGAATGATTCCCCAAATATCATTGCTGGTCAAAAAAATGGCTGCGAGGGTGCCAGCTACTTCCGACTCTTGGCCGCCGCCAGGCGCGCTTCCGCCATCTTCTGACGCTCCTCGTCTTCGCGCTCGATGCGTAGCATGGCCTCATCTCGCGCCTTGAGCAGCGCCTGGCGTTTCAGGTAGGGCAGACCTGGCGCGACGCCGGCCGGCGATGGCCGGGGCGTCATCTGGTTGAAGAATCCCATGGGAAATGATGAGAAATGATGAGAAATCAATGTGGAGTTCCTAGACATGGGGATTCATTGAATCGGATTCATTGGGGATTGAGTAGCAAGAAATGGGGATTGATTCGTAAGAAAGTGGGGAATTTCATGGAATTCCAGATGTAATCATCCCCGACGTGGTTGAAGCAAGAATCTATTCAACATTGAATCAATTAAATAAGGATAAAGGGCCCTGCTGCATATCCACAGCCTTCGGAAGGGGAGATGTAGGAGAGCAACCCAGCTTCCAGCATTTATTAGCAATAAATGGCTATAAATGACAATTATTAGCACGAAATGGGGATTATCTATTGGCAGTGAGGATCTATCGGCGAGAAATGAGGATAGATCGCAGTCATCTCGGTGAAGCCCAAGCAGGATTCTATAAATTTCCGACTGGTTGGTGCCCGGCTCCCAAAAATGCTGCCCTCGTCCAGCCCCACCTTGAAAGCTGGCTTTCAGCAGCTCGTTGTGTTGCACCATACAGCGCGGCCAGGCCTTGGCGCGTTCCATGACCGCATCGAAGCTTTGACACGCCATGACCTGCTGCTCGATCTGTTTGAAGATACCCATGGAGACGCGGAAGAAGATCTGGCAGCTTCGCTTCGCGGGTTGCAGAGTTTTAAAAAGTGATGGGTTTTCACCAGCCAGAATTTGGGAGGGTTAAAAATTGATGTCGGTTTAAGTTAAGATATCTAAGTCTTAAAACTGCTGGTTCGAGCGTTCTTTTGGCTATTGTAAAATATTGTAAACCCAAAAAGAAGGGCTCGAACCAGATGAACCAGGAAAAATGGGTGGTACAACCTGCCAAAAGATAGGGACTTTACCAGCAAATATGACTTCCACCCGGTCGAGGCCACAAATCAACAAGAAATTCACCACCAGAGCCGCGCCGCAGACTCTCCCCCTTCTGCGCCTTGAAGCCCTCGAAGAAGAGCGTATCCCAGACCCGCAGCACCGTGGAGACCGGCAGACTCTTGGCAAACCAGGTGATGAACCACTCCGAGCAAATGGACATCAGATCCACATTCAACCGCAGCAGCTCCTGGCATTTCAGAGCGACCAGCTGGGCGAGAAGAGCTGACAAGTTTGGGCAACGTTGACCTTCAAAAGGATCTGTCAATGAGCACCAGCTGAAAAGCACGGCTTTAAAATCGAAAATGAGTAAAAAGTGGATGTGCAAGCATCAGTCAGAGAGGGAAAGAGAGAACAAGACAGAGGGATGGATATAGGCTATGTGGCGTATGAGGTATGATAAATGATGCGCTTGTATATATATATTATAATATATATATATATATATACTGTCAGTGCCGGAATTATAGAACGGAAGTTGAGGAGTACGAAGGTACGGTTATTTACCGTACCCTGTTGTTCTATAATTCTGTTTTCCTCGGAAGGTGTGAGAAAAAAAAACGTATCTGAATTTACTC